>ERZ1048872.3097-NODE-3097-length-11100-cov-7.724853_pt1 | contig 11100 bp, 9 predicted proteins | sample MGYA00383100_ERZ1048872 | MGnify/ENA primary metagenome ERZ1048872 (study PRJEB29581, sample SAMEA5548370) | metagenome | biome: marine; feature: coastal; material: water | depth 50 m | study: Short-term variability in the microbial, nano- and picoplankton... | reverse complement strand
ACAACAGCGACGTCTCCTCTAACAGCATGGCCACCACCAAAAGAACTCTTGCGACAACTTGACGAACTGGCCGCGGACGGCTCTCCGCGGCCAGCGTCTTATAACAACATTCGTAAATGGGTTGACCAAACCGTGTCGATGCTTTCTCAAATTATGGCAACACGTGGTCCTCAGGAACCAAATATCGCATCCTTAGTTAATTCTTTAGAGGAATGTTTCCAAGACGGAATGACTTTGGCTGATTCTCTCACTGACGTGGACCGTGCTACTCAGATTCGCCGAACAGCATTCGCTGTAAAACGCCGCATGAAAACCTGGCATGCAGCAGCAGTTGTATCTGATGGACTCTCTGAAGAAATAGCTACTGAACGAAATACACTGGACAAAATATCTACTCTGCTCGCTGCACTTGAAGACTTCGAAACAGACGCAGATACAGGCAACGCCTTCGCTGTCCAGCAAGCCCTCGCAACAACAGAAGCCCTAAGGCCATCACATTCCCAGCCACTACGGCAAGCAATTATTCATTACTATGCGGCACCGAATGTTCGAATTGCAATTCGTGAAGAATTTCTTACACAGCTCATGCCAGAGTCGCCAAGTCGCACCGAATCAGTTCGAGAAATCATTCTTGGTAAACCCGTTCGGGGTCGACGAGAAGTAAAACAAACAACTTCTATTGATCTTACTCCAGATGCTGATGAAATCTGCTTTGATTTAACTGTAGAAGGACAAGTTTCGACCTATGCAATAACAGAAACTGGACCAATAGCACTCACTTCACGAGGATCCGGTCAGTTTACTGTCAAAAAGCCAATGAAGCTCGGCTGTGACGGGCTAGTTGTAGGTCGATCAGTAGCGTCAGCCTCCAATCGGGCGCGTTTAATGAACGTTTCGACTAGCTTTGATTCCGTACCGCTGATGGGATCATTGCTAAGAACTCTTGCTCGTAATCAACACGCAGACAGTTTGCCAGAAGCGAATCGTGAGGTTGCTCAAAAGATCATTTGGCAATCGTGTCGTGAGACTGACCGGGAATCAGAAGCAAAGTTTACGGCACTCTCAAACCAAATTGATAAATCCTTTTGGCAACCATTAGTACGCCTAGGTCTTGACCCAACTCCTTTTATGGAGACGACCGAGGACAGGGCTACGCTTCGGCTACGACTGAATGCGGATACTCAGCTAGCTGCCCATACTCCCAGACCCCGTGAGCCGAACGGGACACTTTTTGGTTACGAGGTCCATGAATCTACCATCAACAATGCTTTTGATCGGCTCGGGATTAATGGCGAACGCCTTTCACTTGAAAACTTATTCATCCGTGTGCAACAACAATTAGGATTAGAACCAGAAATCCCTGAAGATCTTCCAGAGGGTGTTGCCGTTACATTTGAAGAAATCGAACCACTCAGAGTCGATTTTGATGAAGGACTGGTCGAAGTGAAGGTTTCCATAGACGCCCTCGAGAGTGGACGGCGAAATTGGTATGACGTTATTGGAAGTGTTACGTACAAGCCAGTCGGTATCGGCAATACTGTGATTCTCCAGCGAGAAGGGCCTATTCGCATTAGTGGACCAGGACATAGGGGACGGATTGAATTTGCGTTAAGAACAATTTTCGGGAAAATTTTTCCGAAAGAACGGCCGCTCCCCATAGTGCCAAAAAGAATTTCTGATCACCCTCGACTCCAAAACATGACGGCCTTACAAGCAGTGAGTTGGGATGGCTGGATTGCTGTTGCCCTCGGTGGTCCTCCAGAAATTCAAACAGCCGAGCTAGACAATGAAAAGTCTTCCGTCATCCGCTGAGATTTAGGCACATGACCATTTCTTTTGGAGACGCCACGCCCACGGGTTGCAAACAAGGGCCGCTCCTCTAACAATTTGAGAAGTTCTACCCCAAATTGCTTTGCCTGAAAGGTCTTTACTGTGTCGACATCGCGCGAGTCATTCCGAATAGAATCTGACAGCATGGGGCAAGTCGAGGTGCCAGCGAATTGTTACTGGGGAGCTCAAACTGAACGCTCACGTGATAATTTTAAAATCGGTGTTGATCGCTTCCAGTGGGGACGAGCAGTCAAACAAGCATTCGGCATTCTGAAAAAATCAGCAGCTCTGGCCAACGGTGAACTGGGACAGCTTCCAGCGGACAAGGTAGAGTTGATTACTCGTGCGGCAGACGAAGTAATCGCTGGGACTCTTGACGATCACTTTCCGCTGGTGGTCTTTCAGACTGGCAGTGGTACACAATCAAATATGAATGCTAACGAGGTGATCTCAAACCGGGCCATTGAACTGGCTGGTGGCGAGATGGGCTCAAAACAGCCAGTACACCCTAACGATGACGTCAATCGTGGCCAGTCATCGAACGACACATTTCCCACGGCCATGCACATTGCTGCCGTCAAGGTCATTCACGACCGGCTCCTGCCGGCCGTCCGGAAATTACGAGACACGTTTGCCGAGCTTGAGAAGCAGTATGCCGACGTCGTAAAGATCGGTCGGACTCACTTGCAAGACGCCACCCCAATCACCCTCGGACAGGAAATCTCCAGTTGGCGGTCCCAACTCGACGATCGCCTAGCAGGACTCGAACGAGCCCTCCCCGGTCTCCATGAACTAGCCATTGGTGGTACCGCCGTCGGTACTGGCCTTAATGCCCATAAAAAGTTTGGTGATATGGCCGCGATCTTCATTGCCAAGGAAACGGGGCATCCTTTTGTCTCTGCGGCCAACAAGTTTGCTGCTCTGGCAGCCCACGATGCATTGGTGGAAGTGAGTGCTGCGGAGCGGGGGCTGGCGATGGCCCTTCTTAAGATTGCCAATGACATCCGCTGGCTGGCCAGTGGGCCGCGGTGTGGCATCGGAGAAATTGAGATTCCAGAAAACGAACCGGGGAGTTCAATCATGCCGGGCAAGGTGAACCCCACACAGTGTGAAGCCTTAACCATGGTCTGCGCACAAGTCTTCGGCAATGATGCCACGGTTGCCTTCGCCGGCAGTCAAGGAAACTTTCAGCTCAATGTCTACAAGCCAGTGATGATTCACAACGTGTTAGAAAGTGCTGATCTGATTGCCGATGGCTGTGATTCAATGCGAACGCACTGTGCAACGGGCATCTCGCCCAATCTGGCACGCATCCAGCATCACCTTGATGATTCATTAATGTTGGTAACAGCGCTAAACACCCACATCGGTTATGAGAACGCTGCAAAGATTGCCAAGAAGGCCCACGCCGATGGCTCGAGCTTGAAAGAAGCAGCCGTCTCTCTCGGCCTGCTCACCGCTGACCAGTACGACGAGTGGGTCGTGCCGGTCGAAATGACCCGGCCACTGGAAACGTGAGAAAATCATTACTTGGTACCCCCGCTGCTTTCAATCGCAGCCAGCGAGATAGATTCTCTTCTGTTCACCATGCCTCAGGTGATCGAAACAAGTAAGGTTTTCGGATGAAACCTTGATCAGCCGGCTACAACACCGGGAGCACGCCGACCGTCACTCTGTCTACGAGCGCCTGAAACACGTTTATATTTGAACTCACCTCATGAAGGCACACAAGCCTCACCGGCTTGGAAATGAATCGCCCTTTCTGCCAATATTCACAGTAAGCTGACCGTCACTTAGTGAGAGATTGGACGGCCGATTATTGATCTTCAAAAACATTGGGCTGTTGCTGACCGCGGTGAAGGTCGTCGCTCCTCCTTCAGCAAGAACCTTGAACTTGGGGCGACCACCTGAATCTGGTTTGTCATCCCACTGGGCGATAAGTAGACGTCCCAGTGGCAGACCGCGATACCAGTCAATTGAGATACCCACTGCAGTGCTCTCCAGATCAAGCAGACCATCTGCTCGCTGTAGCTGGCCAACCCGGCAATGGCCCGATACTCGCAATTGATACTGCCGGCCCGCCTCTAGCTGCCAGCCACTGTTCTGCCATCCATGCGTAGCAGTCACCGTGCTTGTCGCCCCAGCGACTGGTATCCGACGACCCGACGACCAGTTGATGGTCATGCGACTGCAATCAAAGCCGTAGTCGAGATCTGCAGTAAAGGCATCAAAGTCACGGCGAGCAGCGGCACTATTCCAACCAGGCTGTCCCTTCAATCGGCGAGTAAATCCTGCATCAAGCGGCTGCTGTTCGGTAAGAGCAAAGGCCTCTTGGTACCTGGGATGCCTCGCCAAAAAGGCTACCGTCGCCCAAGCCGAGGCATAGGAACTAACCGTTCCATGGAGCGTAGGCTTGAGTGCAAACACCTCATCGAGGCTAGGGGCCTTGGTCGACTGCCGCAACCGTCTGATCATCTCTATCCGACCAAGCTGCTCAACATCCTCTGGTACAACTGGAATCGGCGTATGCTGGAACTGGGGCGGGGCCTCGACCAAACGATGCGTCGCCAACCATTCTGCTATGCCCTCGGTGTACCAAGTGGGTGTATTCAGGTTCAGGAGAGTCGCTGTAAATGCATGAACACCTTCATGCAATAAAAGGTGTCGTTGATAGGCCGGATTAGACTGCTCCGTCAGCCAGAATCTGTAGTGATCACAATAACCGTTTATAAAGTCTGGAATTGCATCCGGCAGTAGACCGGCTTTTCGAAATCGCTCTCGATCAACCACCAAACAGCCACAGACTTTCCATTTCTGAACAGCCGATAGCGGAATCTTGTAGTGGCTTGCCCAGATCTTGACAGCTTCGTCAAAAATTTCTGGCAAACCCTCTAAAACATCACCGACACGAGAAGTTCGATCTGTAATCAAAACCAGATGATCACTTTCAAAGATTCGTAGCCCTGCTAAGCGTGCTCGGCGAATAAGTCGCTGCCAATCATGCTCCGTCACGACTGCATATGATTTCCCTGGTGGAGCTATTTCTTGCCCTCTGGAAAAGCCAGGAATCACCCCAAATATTATGAAAAGAATCACTAGAAAATTTTCATGTTGTATCCATCGGCAGTGGGGTTGTAGCCATCTCTTTCGAGATTTCAGCACCTTTTTAACCATACGAATACTCTTCTCATCAGAACTTATTTCAGAATATCGCAGCTGGATATTGCAGCGGTTACACGCAGATTCAAAACAGGTTACTTGGGAACACTGACAAATCACGACAATAGGCTACTTTGGGAAAGGAAGGAAAGATTCAAAGAATTTTACGGCTGAATTGGCCCTGTTGAGCCGAAAGAACATAAATGGACAGTAACAGCGTACGAGTCCATGCCCTTTTACTAGAGCTCCTTACACGATCATGATACCTCATCCTGTAACGCATAACTCTGCCTTCACAGTCATCGGTAGGTTTATCGCCTGGTGCACTTTTGTCGGATGCTGGCTTGTCAGTGTAGATGGTATTGCCCAACAAGTACTTGTTACTCCGGGAGTCACGCAAGTACCGGTGAATCGCATACAGGCTCCTGGATACATTCCTCCTACCCCAGTTGTACGTCGTCCTTGGTGGTTTACCGTTCAGACAGTTTCAGGACCTGGAGCTGTCGTTCCGGTACCGCGAGTCACAAGGTATCGGCCCCAACCCTTTCGGTTTCCGCCCGCTGCTCCAGTCCTTGCTGGTAAACCAATCACGCCGCCAACAAGTACATTTCCTTCCCAATGGGCCTCAGCTCCACCGATTACACCTTCGTCACCAATAACTCAAAAACCCGTTCCCACGCCACCTTCTTCTTGGCAGCCAAGTATTCCTTTACCTGTTGAAAAAGTCAAAACAACACCTCCAGAACTCAGCACACCTGCACCACCACCGCAATCTGTGCCAGCTCAAGCAACGCCACCACCACCGCAAGGAAACTGGGCGACGATTGCTGTTGATGCAAGCAACCCTCAGCCAAATGCTATGGCCATAGTAATCCCTCCTGAATCAGGCGGGACGTTAGCAGCACAGCCTCACCAGAATACTCCTCAGACAAACCCTACGCCTGCTCAGACCGTAAGCGCTCCTCAAGTACCGGCACCTGCAGCGGTTGCCACACCCGCTGCATCAGTTGCTTGGTGGCGTTGCACCGGTGTCACAGATGGCGACACAATTACGTGCCTTGACACTTCTGGACAACAGCAAAAAGTTCGAGTTTCAGATATTGATGCGCCCGAAATGAGCCAGCCTTATGGACGGGAATCTCGAAACATACTTGCTGATTTAGTGTTTGGTAAATCACTTGCCATGAGTGAAACTAAAAGAAACTCAAATGGGCTTGTCACGTGCCGAATTTCTGTCGACGGGAAGGATGTGGGACGTGCAATGGTCGTTGCTGGGGCTGCATGGGTAGATCCGCAATCAACGAGCACTTATCTGAATGATCAACAAGATGCTCAGAAATCAGGCAAAGGGCTTTGGTCAGAGGCGGCCCCAATACCGCCTTGGGAACACCGGAAATCAGCCGAGGCCCCTTGGCAGCAAGCGGCCTGACTATTCGTGTTCGCTCCTGATCAGAGGCTGGCCGTCCTCTGCAATATCCACGTGGAGAACCATTGGATTACAACACACCGGACAGTCTTCGACATAGTCCTGATGCAGACCTTCGGTGACATCGACTGGAACGACTATTTCTTCACCGCATGAGTCACAAATATAGTACGCGTCCATCTCCGCAGGTTGCATCTCGGCTCTGTTGGTACGTAATTGCATGTGGCTCAACTGCCATTTCTCATCGATATCGTGTTTCATCTTTCTATTCCCTTCGAAAGATTTTTAAGTTGTGAAGGACATGAGCTAACACACTGAAATACTATACGTACCAAGTCAGCAACCCAAATCAGCAGCATAGGATTGCCTCCAAAACAGAAAGCTGCATGACGACACCCATTTGCTACAGGCAAGACCGAACAAAAAATTGCTTCAATGCATTTTGATGCCAAAACGAGGGCTTTTGACCCGTTCGAGCACCGCCACTGGGCAGGTTATTCCAAAGGTGTCTGGGTGTGTTTACACACCAGCCTGTGATCAAACACATAGGCTCAGACACTTCGTTCGAAACATCCCGTATCTTCAGGAATGAAATACGCTTGTGAAGAGTCAAACATCGAGTGCGATCTGCCGCGACTTAAATGCTCTTAGCTTCTCGCCAACATGTGCCGCACAACAATCAGCAGTGACACAAAAATAAGGAATCCTCCAATACTTTCCAGACCCAGACACCTATTCACACCTACAAATCGCTGGGGTCCTAGAGTAGCTTGATGACTCGAGAAGAAATAACACAATTTTTGCAATCCTCTGTGAACGTACAGAATACATCCGGATGGGTGTTCTTCACACCAGACAACCACGCTCGCAACCCAAATGTGGGCCACCCAAGAGCGGGCGACCGGGTTCGAACCGGCGACAACCAGCTTGGGAAGCTAGTGCTCTACCAACTGAGCTACGCCCGCAACTAAATAAAACATTACTGCAAATAACAGAGAATCCAAACCGCACATGAAAGTGATCACGAATTTATAGGTACAATGAATTCTGAAAGTGGCCGACGACGGCGTCAGACACGAGGCTTTCCTGAGCAATTTTCATGTATTTGTAATCTAACGAGGACTCCGCAATGTCAGATCAACCAGAACATGCAGAGAACAAGAACATCGAGATACGTCAAAATGAAAACCATGAGGCCGCTGCTCAAGAAAAAAACACTTGGGCTAGCACAGCTACACAGCAGCCTGAAAGACATCGCAATAGAATCCTCTCTCGACTGTTCTTCGCATGCATCCTGATTGCTCTTCCTGTGATCGCTCTGCTGCCACAATGGCTCGTCTCTGCAAACGGAATTCGCCAACTTATCATTCGTTCAGTACCCAATCTGCAAGGAGATGTTCTTGTTGGCGAGGCGTCAATCGGATGGCTCAAACCTCTCAGAATACACGACATTGAATTTCGCCCCACCACAAGCGACCCAACACCTATACGAGTCGGCAGTATCGAAGGCACGCTAGGCCTACTCCAGATTATTCAGAACGGCGGTCGACTCGGAACCATTACCGTGGAAGACACGGAGATCCATCTTGCTTATGACGATGACCATGTTTCAAACCTACAGAAAACTTTTGGAACGGAGCTACAGAAAATACAGTCAATAGAACGATCAACGCTTCCAGAACCAGCTGCCCAAAAAGTCTCTGATCCGGCCGATGAACGTGTTCGTATCGCCATTAAGGATGCCCACCTACGAATCGATGGACCATGGTCGAGCAAACCGTGGGAGAGTGAGCCAATTGACATTGAAGTTATTCTCAACCAGTACACCAACGGCATGAAAGAGTGGGCACTCACCCCGGTCACCCTTCTTGACCATGCTCGCCTCAATCCTTCTGTTGCTGCAGGCGCACTTTCTTACGCTGCGCCTATTCTCGCAAATACCACTCGAACTCAGGGAGAATTCTCTCTGATTGTGAATGAAGCACGGTGGATCGCAGGTGAAGGAAAGATGGCTACTATCGATGGCAATCTTACACTTCATGAAGTTGAAGTAGGGCCAGGTCCGATGGTTACAAAAATTGTGACATCATTGCCTGGAGAACTTCCAACGCCACCCACGATACGTATCGCTGAGTCATCGAGAGTACATTTTCGAAAATCGGGACGTCACGTTTGGCATGAAGGCCTTTCGTTTGGAATCCCTTTAAACTCTGCCGGACAGCGTCTTGACATTACATCCGAGGGCTTTGTTGGCATCGATGATCGATCAATCGATCTAATCCTTTCCCTACCAATTCCTAAAAATCTACCCTCGGACAGACCACTTTTTGCTGCCCTTGCCGGCAAAACTTTGAAAGCTTCGGTGGAAGGAAGCCTAGATAAACCCACGTTGCAATTAGATACTTCTTTAAAACAAACCGTAGCCAATGTTGCCGCTGATTTTATTAAAGAATTGCGAAACAAAAAATCAAAGACGCCAGCGGGTGCTGCTACAGACCCAATCCGTGACACTGACGATCAGCCACGCAATACAACGAGTAACCCACAAAACATGAAAAACTCAGCCGATCAGACCGCATCGGAAGAAAAGGTTGGAACTGCAAAAAAACTTGACCAACTCAAGGATCTTTTACCTGCTGAAATTTCAGATGACCCCACGACTGATACCGTAATTGATGCTGTAGGCGGATTGCTCGATGAGGTTGCAAAAAGGCGAGCAGAACGAGAAAAGATTAAGAGCAAACAGCCGTCCAACAATAACGCCAACGATCGTCCCGCCCGTCGATTCCTAAAAAAACTTTTAGATGGTGGTCCTGAAGAGAGCCGGGATCCGTCATCTGAGAATACTGATTAGCTCACATCATTGGCACACGGTATATAAAAAAGCTGTATACAAAAGCTGGGTATAAAAAAACCGAGTCCTGCATCATGCAGGACCCGGTAAATAATCACTGAATCTCAGGGCAGATTCATGCAAACTGTATAAAACCGATATCAGGTTTTAGCAGGAGCTGCAGGAGCTTCAGGAGCTGCTTTTGTTGGAGCTGCTTCTTCAACGATGACAGCACCACCACCACAGTTGCCGTCTGCACATCCACTTGTGCAACTTGAGCACTCATTGGACTCACAGCAATTGGTTCGCTCACCGTGGCAACGATTTTGACGACGATGACGAAGACCATGACTACGACCATGACAACGACGACCGTGGCAACCATGACGGAAACCGGCAACGGCACTGGTGTCGACGCTGATCAGAGCAAAAGCAATTAAGGCGATAAACGCCGCGAATGAAATTCCCAGAAAACGCTTCATTTCTTTCTCCGAAACAAGTTAATTGGTGCGGAATTGCACCGTATTTGCCGTCAACACACAAATCCGACCCGGGACGGCCACCGGAACAGAGAAAACGAGTGAAAATTTGTTTGCTGGAAGCCCGTTGGAACAACCCGCGGCACCCCCCTGCAGGTGTTGCAGGTCGGCCGATACTTTCAGCATTCGAATTTGAACAAAAGCTAGCAGTCAAAATAAGACTGTCAAGCAATATAGGCTATATGGGGTATTTTTAAGCCCTGGCATTCGACGCTGTCTACTGAGCCTTATTTCCAAGGAGTAGGTTTTTAAGCCTAAATTGGTTAAATCCTTGGCAAAGTGAGGGTCTTTCCTCCCCTACAAGAATGAACCCCTTAAACGAGTGGTTTTGCTCGTAGTGCGGAACGTTCACTGATTCAGTCACAGTGATTGTCAGTGGTCCCGATATAGAGCTTACGGACGACATCACAGCTGACTGCCAACAACAGAATGTCGATTCAATTGCTTGCTATTCAACAACCGTTCCGGAATCTCCGGCAGCAGTACGAGCGGTAGGCGATTGTTGTCCTGCCTCCTGCATGGCCAACTTAGCCCGCCGCGTAATCTCTTCAGCAACTAGTTGTTGCTTCGCAAGCATGTCTTCGGGATCCTCAAAGTCCAGCAACAATGGCGGCATGTCTGGAAATATTCTCATAGCCATGCCAACAACACGCCATCCCTCAGGATCTAACCGACAGACCCAGATCACATCATCTGTAGTCGTGAATCCCTCGGAATCGGTATCCGTCCAACTGGTTGCTACGTGAACGATATCATCGGTTCCCCCAACAGCCTCACAGTCACCTACGCGATAGGTTGCTGTATCTTTCACTGGAGGAGCAACAGAGAGCCCTAATTCTTGCGTCTTGGCCCGTGCTACATCTGTAAGCATACCAAGCGCAGACTGTTCGTCCCCACGTTTGATTGCCTCAAGAAAAGTGGTGACAGTAACTTTCGCCGGCTCGATATTCGCAGTAACAGAGGGCTCGGCACCGCCCGCTGAGCAACCTGATTGGCTGGTCAAAGCAAGCATGCCACATCCAGCAATAAACGAAAGGAGCCAAAGTGACACAGCTTTTTTCAGACGCTGCCGATACATACCTCGCACGCCGCCGACTGGTGACGACGAATTTGGAGAAACCATTGAACAGCCTTTCTTCGAAAAAATATGCCGTGGCTACCAACCGGTACGCACAGTGTTCACGTACAAGATAGTGACATTTTTTCTAGTTATATCGAATCCTTGATTTTTGATCATGATGCCCAAGATAGGATGCGGTCAAGCCGAAAAATAGTATTTCGATCACGAGTCCACAACAGCCGCAAACCGCCTA
>ERZ1048872.3096-NODE-3096-length-11101-cov-3.895618_pt1 | contig 11101 bp, 3 predicted proteins | sample MGYA00383100_ERZ1048872 | MGnify/ENA primary metagenome ERZ1048872 (study PRJEB29581, sample SAMEA5548370) | metagenome | biome: marine; feature: coastal; material: water | depth 50 m | study: Short-term variability in the microbial, nano- and picoplankton... | reverse complement strand
GTAACGACGGGCGATGTACTCACTTTAGGAACACTTACCACAGGCGGTGACTTGGTGCTCAGTGCGGCGGGCGCAATCACGCAAGAAAACGCAACAGATGTGCTGACGATCAGCGGTACGACAACATTGACGGCCGCCGACACGAACGGGACCTACGACATAACCTTTGCAAACGTGTCCGATACGGATGTCTCGCTCAACGAATTCCTTGGTGCGGTCACCATCGTGAATGCCGCTGATGTTGCATTACGTGATCGCGATGCTTTGACGATTGGGATCACCGCATCGGGGGATGCAAATCTCTTTGCGGAAAACACGCTGTTCCTTGGTCAATCCAATGTTGATGGCGATCTGCGCGCGCGTGGTAACTTTACACTGTCGGGCGACATTACGGCTAACAAACTCGATCTGATTTCGACGAATTTCTATGACATGGACAATCACACAGTGACTGCAATGACTGGGGATATCGTCATTGAGGCGGAAGACTTTATTGTTCTGGGTCAGCTTGTTGCGCTTAACGGCAATATCTTTGTGTCCACCGAGAACGGTACAATTACCGACGGCTTTGGCACGGAAAAACGCAACATTGTCACCAGCGGTACAACCACGTTGAACGCAGGTGCTGGCAATCTCAGCATCAAAATGTGGGCTGTGGGCAGTCTTGAGAACGCAACCAAAGCTGATGATGATGCTGGCACAATTGATATCGCAGTCGCCGCGCTTTCGGATGTGACTGCGCCAGACGGCGTTAAATTGGCAATTGGTGTTGGAAACCAAGGCACGTTCCAAGGTGTCTTGAACACAGGTGGCGATCTCGAACTAGACTTTGGCGCTGCTGGTCTTGTGATGGCGGCAGAGTCTGCGCTGCGTGCGGGTGGCAATGTCACGATCCTCTCAGGAGGCGACATTACGCTGGCCGAAGTGGCGGCGGGTCGCGATAGCACTTTGTCCTTGGTGACACAGGGTGTTGTGCAAGGTCTGACAAACGCCAATGGCGCTGCGAATATCACGGGTGGGACGCTCATTCTGGATATCGCCAAAGATATCGGCACAAGCACGCAAGCGGTCACGCTTGATGCGTTGAGCGCAACGAATGGCGGCAACGGTGTCGTGCGTTTAGTCAAAACGCCTGAGAATGCGTATCTTGATATTCTGACCAGACAAACCGGCGATGAACCCCCGACTGTCGAACTCGGAACATCCTCGGTAGATTGGACCATCGGCAAAAACTTTGTCCTGACGGCGCAAGAAGCAAACCTGTTGATGCAAGCCAATGTAAGCGCGCAAAACGTTAGCATAGAGGCCAAGAGCGGCAGCTTGATCATGGTGGATGGCAAAGCCATCACATCAGATGGCACAATCACCTTGGCGGGCGCCGACGGCTTGGATCTTTCAAATATCGTTGGATCTAGCACGGATAGCGCGCAACAAATCGCTTTGCTCAGCAGTGCTGGCAACATTCGCGATCTCACTAGCGACGAATTGGCAAATGTCATCACTGCTGGCAGTCTCTTGTTGAATGGTGCCAGCATCGGCGCGCAAGGTGTCGGCGATATTGATCTCGATGTGGGCGTGATCAATGTGATCACCACGTCTGACAATGCTGGCGGCGCAACGCTGCAATCACTGGTTACAACAGGGACCAATCTCGCGTCTGCAACCACAACAGGTGCCTTTGCACTGACTGTGAACGAAGGTGATTTGAACGTCACAGGCAACGCCAAAGTTGGCGGATTGATCCTCAACCTTGGCGCTGACAGTGCGGTTGCCAACACGCGCAGCATTAAACAGGCGGAAAGCACCAGCATTCAGTCGCTCAGTGCCGCTACTTTGATTGCAACGGGCGACATTGAACTGGCGCAACTCTCCGTGCTGACGGGCGATGCAACGCTGAACGCGCAAGGCCTCATTCTGGACGTTAATACAGCTTTTGACGCCGGTGGTGTCGAACAAGCCAACATCGTCATGGGTTCTGGGGAATTGACTGCCGAAGCGCAATCGATTGGAACAACGGCAACAGACGGCGATATTGACCTTGATGTCTCACATATCGCGTCCCTTGTGGCGACGGGACAAACCGCTGGACAGAACATCACGGTCACGTCTTACAGCGGTGCGAACCTGGCGGAGCTAGAGACCAGTGGTACTGCAAGTTTCACACAAATGAATGGTGACTTGGCGCTTGATGGCACGATCCGCGTCGACGCCTTGAACATGGCCGTTGTGGCCGGGGGGCTGTCGCCATCCGACGCTGCCCAACTGCTTGTCACGGACGATATCACCACGTCTGCGTCTGGCGACATGGCGCTCAGCGGCGTTACTAGCCTTGAAGGCAATGTTACCCTAGAAGCCGGCGGTGCTATCCTCGATAATTCAGCAGGTCGAGAAACTGCAATCATCACAACGAGTGAGGCCGGCAAAACCATCACTTTGACGGCCGGCTCAATCGGTACGTATGCGTTTGGCGGACAGATCGAAGTCTCAACAGATCACGTCGCAAGCGCTGTCACGTCCGCGGGCGGACTTTATATTGCAGGTTTGAAATCCCTTGAAATTGGCGCAGTCAGTACTGCGAATGGCTTGGCTGATGCAAATATCGGCACCAATGATGGAACACTGACGCTGAGCGCTCAGATACTTGCCAAGCAGGCAACTGTGTTTGCGGCGACTGACACTATCACGATGACTGCCGCTTCCGCGATCAACACCACAGCGGGTGCAACTGTCACGGCAAACGGTGATCTGACCGTGACGGAAATCACAGCAAGTGATGCAACTTCCCAGACGCTGTTGAGCGCGAATGGTGCGATTATTGATGGCAGCGCAGCTGAACCAACTACGACTTGGAATGTAGACACACAGGGCCTTATTGATCTCACCGCGCTTACAATCGGCAGCGATACTGACGCTTTCGACATTCGCACCGATGTTCTAAACGCAGTCACTGCAAACGATGGTGCAACGTTGAATGTCGCGAGCCGGACAGGCACGGTAACCCTGACCGAAGCAAACGCGATTGATGGCACCTTCACGCTACAGACCACCGACAATCTGAAAATCACGCAAGACTTGCGTGCAGATATCTTGGCCCTCACGGTAGGCGGCACAATTGCGCAGGACGAGATCTCACAGATCACGACGCGTGGCGATCTGTCCCTTGTTGCAACGGGCGATATCACCTTGGCCTCTTTGCAAACCAGCACTGGCAAGATCACTTTGGATGCGGGCACCAACGGATCCATTCTCGACGGGACTGTGAATGAGGCGGCAAATATCGTCGGGCTTGGCGCATCGGCAACCTTGGAGATGATTGGCGCAAGTATTGGAACACGCACAATCGTAGACGGTGAAAACCTCGGCGACATTGACCTCGATATCGCGACGATCAGCGGTATCACCGCGGGCGATGGTGGCATCTATCTCAGCTCAGTTCGCGATCTGCGTCTTGAAACAATTGCCAACTCAGGCGCGCTTGAGGTGCTTTTGGACGCGGGCGATCTCACCTTGGCTGGGACGCAATCCGTCGACAGTGCAACAATCGAAATTATCTCTGGTGGTCTGACCCAACTTGATGGTCAAACGCTCACAGCGCTTGGCGCAAACGGTGCAGGCAGCATCGATGTAACAGTGTCTCAAAACATCGCAGTGTCGCGTATGATTGCCAACAATGGCGATGTGTCCTTGCTGACAACGCGCGGTGAGATCAAAGACAACTCAAGCGCCGAAGGCACGGGGCAAGAGAACCTCGTAATAAACAACGGCACCTTGAGCAGTCTCAGCGCCACAGCAATCGGTAACCGCTTTGAACAAGGCGCGCTGGATGTCGCGAGTACATCCGTCGGCGATATTACGTCTACCGAGGGCGGTGTCTTCATCAATTTCACTGGTATGAATGGTGCAGAGGTTGCTTTCAACAGCGTAACAGCGACAAGCCCAGATGCAGACATTGCGCTCAGCGCAGAGCAGGGCGGATTGGCTATCACAACACTCGACGCAGCCCGCGATCTAAGCGTGACAGTCGCTGGCGATGCGGGCCATCAATCGATCCTTCTCGGGGACACAACAGTTGGGCGAACTCTGACCCTCAGCACGCTTGCAGGGGATATTGCGCAAACCGTTGGTACAAGTATTACCGCAGATGGCACCGATGCTCTGAGCACGCTCAGCGCAGGCGGTGATATTGATCTGGACGCGGCTGGCAACGATTTTGCACGCTTGAGTGTCCTGACTGGCGCAGATGTGACAATCCTGGATCGCGATGCCTTGGACCTTCACGACGTCAGGACGTCAGGATCCTTCGAACTCACGACAGGCGATCAATTGGTGTTGCGTGAAGCAGCCAATGTGCAGGCAGGCGATGCGCTAACGTTCAACGTCACAAGCGGTGCACTAGAATTGCAAGACGCCACCATTCTCAAATCTGGTACAGATATCGCACTTACGACAACAGACGGAGATTTCACAAGCCTCGCCGCAATGCAGATCATAGCAGGGGGTGGTTTGAGCGCGATGATCACTGGCGATATTACGTTTGAAGACACAACCGATATCTATGCGCTCAACGCGATTGATCTCTCGGCAACAGGCGATTTCAGCGCAAGCGGCACCACGACACTTACGTCAACTTCGGGCGCAATTGACATCGATAGCACGCTAAGCGGCGATATCACCCTGACAGACACGACGCAGATTGATGCAAAAAGCAATGTCACGCTTCTCGCGAATGACGGCGACATTGCACTGTCGGGGAACACAACGCTTTCCAGCGACATGGGAACAGCCACGTTGAGCGCGAAAGTAGGGAAACTCAGCGCGCAAGGAACAAGTGTGATCACCGGTGACGCTGTCACAATGGATGTCCAGAACGGGCTTACGTTGACAGATCAAACCAGCATCATAGCAGACGCAGGTGTGATTGATGCAACTGTCGCGCTCGGCGATATTGATCTTAGCGGAACCAGCATGCTTGTTGCGCAAACTGATTTGAACATCGCGATTGCAGGCGTAGGCGATATCGCTCTGTCAGGCGCAAGCTCGCTTATAGCAACGACAGGCACTTTGACGATTGATCAGCTAAACGGTGATCTCAGCTTCCAAGACAGATCCACGCTCAACGCGGCAACGCATATCGATATCACGCTGACTGACGGTGATGTGACAACAAGCAGTGCAACGACGTTGAGAAGCGATGTGGACATCACAATCAACGTTGAAAGTGGCACCGCAATTTTGACCCACCGCAGTGTCTTTGACGCTGGTGATACCCTGACTTTGAATGCATCAGGCGGCGTCGCGGGCAGCGGTTTGACAGACCTGCTCGGCGGTCAATTGGTGCGCCTCGATGTTGCGACGGGGGATGGTATATTCATCAACACCACGAAGGTTGAATCCGGCCAAGGCAACGTCGATGTCTCGATTGAAACTGGATCACTGTCCATCAGCGATGAGACCAGCGTCGTCGCTGATAAGGTGAACTCAGTTACAATCGTAACCGGCGATCTGAGCCTTGCGGATACCAGCACGCTCACCGCTGGATCGCAGGCGAACGTCACCGTGGACACTGGCGATATCTCGCTCAGCGAAAGCAGCGCGATGACTTCTGACGGCGCTCTCGATCTCACGCTTACCACGGGTTCACTTGATCTCAGCGAAGCTGCCCAAATCGCAGCGAAACAAGCGGCGAGTGTGACAATTGAGACAGGCGATTTGTCACTGACAGATACCACCAAAATTACATCTGCCACGGATGCATCAATCGTAATTGGCACTGGCAATCTCGGACTTACCGAAAACACGCGCATTGGCGCAGGGCGCGATCTGGGCATTACGCTAGGCACGGGTCAGCTCACGCTGAATGACGCAACGACCTTAAGTGCAGGTAGCGATCTTGGCATTACGATCACGCACGGCAGCGTGACCATGGAGGATACTGAAACGCTGATCACCGCGCGCGATATTACGCTGCGTGTTCTTGCAGGCTTAACGCCGAACCAGCCTGGCAATGTCCAAATTGATCTGATCCAAGCACTGAATAGCACGCGGATCGAAGCGCTTGATGGTGCGATCTTGGACAACACCGCATCCGAGATTGTCGACAACATCATCTCCCCTATTTTGAACGTCGTAGCGAGCGATGGCATTGGAGTCGCGTGGGAAGACAATCTGAATGTGAACACCCAAACGCTGACTGCGCTGAACATGCGCACAGGTGGCATAAACATCCAGAACCGGACGGGAATGAACATCGGTCTCGCAGGCGTGCGCAACTTGGCGGCAGGAGATGTCGTTCTGATCGCGCAGGGGCCGATCGAGTACCAGAATTCGGGTTACAGCGCAGGGATCACCAGCGATCCGTTTGGTATTTTCACGATTCCGGGCCAGAGCCTGATCCTGTTGAGCAATCATTTCCAACCGCAGTTCGATTACAATTGGGGCAACACGTCTCTGATCCAAGTAAAACTCGCGACCGGCGCTAGCTCTGCCACAGGGCAAAACCAAATGTTCGATGATAGCATTGCAGGTGTTTCCGCGCTCTTAGGTCGCTTCGGCATCTTTAATCTCGACATCTTTGCGTACGGATTTGATGCCTTCGATCGATTCCTCAAGCGGTTCGACTTTGACAACAACGACGATGAAGAAGAGCTTCGCCCAATTCGTATGGCAGACTTCCTTTTGCAAAATGTCGAAGACAGTATCGCATTGGCGAAAAACGAGATTGATGAAGCAATCGCACAAGTCACCAACACAGTTGCAAATGAGGATCAGCCTGTCGAAGAAAAGGCAGCTGAAGACGCGACTGAAGCACAAGAAGACACGCGCGATACGGCTGCTTTTGATGTGGGGCCCTTAATCTCGCCAGACTTGGAGGAAGCGCTTGTTATTAAAGACCAAGCAAGCGACACTTCGCCGACGCCGCAAACGCTTGATCGTCCAGTAATTTTGCAGGCGATGCTTTTGGGAGATGACGAAATCGACATGCCGCTGATCGCAGCTGAGTGACATTAATCAAGACCGACCCGCGCGATAGACACGTTGGGGACAACTATTAAGGAACGCCAAATGGCAACTAAAGACAAAACAGAAGGCGTCGCCGCCAGCGCGCAGGCCAATGTTGAGAAAACCGCAGCCGAACAACCAACGCGCGATGTGCGTGTGCGCTTTGATGATACCAAAATGGACAGCAACTACGCCAATGTTGCTAACGTCGGGATGAGCAAAGACGAAGTCACATTGCTCTTTGGGACGAACCAAACTTGGGGCGCTGTCGAGGACGAAGTTGTCATCCAATTGTCTTCGCGCATTATCCTGACCCCCTCTGTCGCCAAGAGCTTTTCAGAAACGCTTCAGCGCGTGCTGGGTGAATATGAAAAACAAGTTGGCAAAATCGTTTAGGGACTACTGACTATGAAACGTTCGATCCTCGCCAGTGTAAGTGTAATGAGTGTTGTTTTGCTCGCAGCCTGTGAGCCAAATCCAAACATTGGTTTTACGGAGGTGGTGGATGTCAGCGCAGGGTTCGCCCCGCATGAATTGCCTCCGGGGATCGATACGCGCTCTGGTAAGCTAAGCTTGAACAATTTCACCAAGCTTCTGGCGTATTGGGACGAAAGCATTCAAGCACAAGAAATCGAAGTCCAGATTGCACGTAAAAAAACCCGCGCCGCGCGGGGTGCGTTTGAGCCGATCTTTTATTCAGAGCTGAACAGAGCAGGGGAGTTGACGCAAACCTCAGCCGCACAGTTCTTGTCCCAAGGCAACGGCAAAACAGATGGCCTACCGACGCCTTACAGCGAAACAGGTACGTCGGGGAAACTGGGGATTGAACTCAAGGACGTCAGCGGCGTGTCTGTCGATCTTTATTATGAGATGGGGCAAATCTCCAACTCATTGCAGGCCAGCGCGAACCTTCCCTCACCAGAAAATTCGGCGGCACTTGGCGTCTCTATCAAAGCCCCTTTGTTGCGTAATGCCGGGAAGGAATTCAATTCCTCCAACACTGTGATCGCAGGGATTGATGGCCAAATTGCGCAAGAAACCGTGCGCTTGATCAAAACCCAGCGCGCTTTTGAAGCGATCAAGACCTACATCTTTGTGCAACGCGCACAGCAACGTGTGAATTGGCGCAAACAGACCGCTGACTTGGCTGTGCGACAAGAACGTCAATTGCGCGCGCAATTTGATCAAGGCTTGATCGAGCAATCCGCATTGACACAAGCCAAATCCGAAGTGGCGTCTCGCCGCGCTTCCCTGACCTTGGCCCGTCAAGAACTGACGGAACAAATCGGCGCATTGCAGATCTATTTCCTCGCGATGGACACGCAGGGACGCAACACGCGCTGGATGCCGTCTGATCCGTTGCAATTGGTATCGCCACAGTACCTTACGCGTGCTAAATTTTCGGGGCTGGAAAACGTCTACGCGCGCCGCCCTGAAAGCCGCATCAATGCGCTTCGTATCGAGCGCGAAGAAGTCATGACCATGGTTGCGGAAAACCAAACCCGCCCCGAAGCGAACCTTGTTGTGGATTATAAAAAGACGCAGCTGTCTTCGAGCTACATTCCGTTTCGCAATGTTTTTAGCTCCAAGAACCCGTTTGAAACGTGGCGCATCGGTTTCGAATATCGTCGTGGTCTAAAAGGAAATCAGACAGAACAGGCTGAATATCAGGCCGCACTCTTGCGCGAAAAGCAGGCTGATCTGACCATGCGTGCGCATCGCCAGCGTGTCGCGAGCGAATTGAACGGCATCGGGTCTATTCTTGATCGCGCGCGCGAAAATCTGCGCTATCAGAACGAAATTATCGCCGCGCAGAACCAGCTTTTGCGCACCACGCGCGCGAATGCTGATAGTGGTAACAGCTCTGCTTTAGATGTTCTGCGCAGTCAAATCAGCCTCTCGATTGCAAAAGAAGCACGCTCTGACGCGATTGCACAGCTCAATCTGTCAAGCTTTTTGGCGTCGCAAGTCAATGGCACGTTGTTGTCCCGGCTTGGCATTGAATAGGGTCGCGGCATGCAAAATATGCTTTTCAGTAGTGCTACCTTCGCGATGTGGACTTTCACAAGCGTGGCTGCTTTTGCACAAAACACGCTTGACCCATACGCAACTGTTGGTCTGAACGCAGGCGCGGGTGACATTCGTGGCATCGTGGAATGTCGCGATGATTTGGAACTCTCGTTTGCTAGCGCTGGCGTGATCGTTGAGACGTTAATTGTCGAAGGGCAGACCGTGAAAAGCGGTGACATTTTGATGCGACTAGATCAACAGGTTGAAAACATCGAAGTCGACCGCCGTCGCACGCTTTGGGAAAGCAGCGCCGAAATTGACGCCGCCAACGCACGCGCAACCCTGAGTGCGCAGCAATTGCAAGCAGGGCAAAAAGTCTATGACGTCGCCCGTGGTATCAGTCGCGAAGACCTGCAAAACCGTCGCCTTGCAGCAGATTTAGCGAAATCCGAACTGGCGCGGTTGACGACACAGAAATCTATCGAAGAATATGATTATCGCACCGCGCAAGAGAACCTGAAACGGCGCACGCTTAGTGCAAATACGGTTGGTATCATTAGCAAAATTGTGCGCCGCGCGGGCGAAAGCACACAAGCCAACGACCCAGTGTTGGAACTTTGTGACACGAGCGCGCTATTTTTCGTAGCCAATCTGCCCGTCCAGCAGGCCGAAACGCTAGAGCACGGCCAAGCCGTCACATTGCGCAACATCGGGCGTGAGGCCAGTTTTGACGGCGAAGTCAGCTTTGTCTCACCCGTCGTTGATTCCGCAAGTGGTCTGCGCCGCATCAAAGTGCACGTGCTTGAACCGCCCGCATGGCTTAGCCCCGGCACCAGCGCTGTTCTGACGCTCGCGTCTCGATAAGGCGACGGGCGCCGATGTCCAAGCGTACATTCTACGATCAATGGCACCGCATCGCAGAGCTGCGTGTTGGCCTGCGCCCCGGTGTTTCCGTGCGCCTGCATCACTATCGCAGCGATCCTTGGTACGTTTATTATGAGGCGGCCCATTGCGGCTTTTTCCGCGCGCGCCCTGACACTCACGCTTTGATCATGGAGATCACCCCGGATCGCATGCTCAATGATATTTGGCGCAGTCATGCGGATAAATCGCCAAAAACCGCGCCCGGTCAGCAGGATTTCTTTGAGCTTATCTCAGCGCTCTACAGTGCCAATCTGATCTACGTTGAAGGCGGCGTAAGTGAGACCCACATTCTAGAACGCGCGCTTGGCAAAAAGAAGAAACCCTTGCCCGCGCGCATCTCGGAATTGTTGTTTCTACGCATTCCGATGTGGGATCCGGAACCATTTTTGAAACGCAACGTCGTAGCCATCCGTATGATCTACAGTTGGCCTGCGATCCTTTTAGTGGCGTTGACGCTGATCTGGGCTGGCATTGAATTTGCCCTCAACGCGGACCGCGCCTTTGCACAATCCTCTGAGATCTTGCAGCTTGGCAACTTGATCCCGCTCTACATTGCAATATTCGTGACGCATTTCTTTCACGAACTCTCTCACGCGGCGCTCACAAAATACTTTGGCGGCCATGTGCGCACGATGGGGGTCATGCTGCTGATGCTGACGCCTTTGCCCTATGCAGACCTCACATCTGTATGGAATTTTCGCGACAAATGGCACCGCGCAATGGTCAGTGCAGCGGGGATGTATTCGGACCTCTTTGCTTGTTCGCTTGCTACGATCTTTTGGGCCTATGCGCCGCCCGGCGCGCTCAACGAAATCGCGCTGAACCTGATGTTCGTAACCGCCGTTTATACCTTCGTCTTCAACATCAACCCGTTGATGCGCTTTGACGGGTATTACATTCTCTCCGACTTGGTTGAAATCCCGAACTTGCACACGGCTGCAAAGGCGCAGTTCACCGCGCTTTTCAAAACCCGCTTCCTGAAAGAACAAGAAAACCCCAACGATGTCGTAAGCCCGCGCAAGCGCAAGTTTATGATTGGCTTCTTCATCATCTCCAATATTTACCGCATCATAATCATGCTCGGGATCGTCGCATTCGTTGCGGATCAATATTTCGGATTGGGACTACTTGTTGCAATCGCGCTGGCCTATAGTGCGTTCATAGCGCC
>ERZ1048872.3087-NODE-3087-length-11133-cov-4.436180_pt1 | contig 11133 bp, 6 predicted proteins | sample MGYA00383100_ERZ1048872 | MGnify/ENA primary metagenome ERZ1048872 (study PRJEB29581, sample SAMEA5548370) | metagenome | biome: marine; feature: coastal; material: water | depth 50 m | study: Short-term variability in the microbial, nano- and picoplankton... | reverse complement strand
CTCATACATCCAACGTTTATCGTACCATCCATGATCTCCAATGTAGAAACCTTGGTCAGAGGAGTAGATAACAATGGTGTTTTTATCGAGTCCCAGCTTTCTAAGCTCTTCTTGGAGTGTGTGTAAGCTCTCGTCGACACCCTTAACGCATCTTAAATAGTTCTTTGCGTATCTTTGAAACTTCCAACGGACAAGATCTTTACCTGAAAGTTTGGCCTTCTTAAAGGCTGCATCTCTTGGTTCATAATGAGACCTCCAAGTATTAATTTGATTAGGCGTCATTCTTTTCATGTTACGCGATGCCGAGCGGTCCTGAGCTTTCTGAGAAGGTTCTTGATAAAATGCTGGAGTCAAATCTACGAATAAGTCGTAATTTAAATCCATATGTCGGTCGATTTCCAGTTCTTGTAGTCTTGCTCCAGGTGCATTATCTGTCCATTTATCGAAGAGGGTAGGCGGTTCAGGAATTTCAATGTCGTCATAAAGGGGCAAATGCCTAAGGGCTGGCATCCAACTCCGATGGGGTGCTTTGTGTTGAACCATTAGCAAAAAAGGCTTTTCTTCAGTCCTTTTTTTATTGAGCCATTCCACTGCTAAATTTGTCACCACATCGGTGCAGTGGCCTTCGATACGTCTTCTTTTATCAGGGAAAATAAGATCTGGATTATAATACAACCCCTGCCCTGGTAGAACCGCCCAATCATCATAGCCTAAAGGTTTTCCTTTAAGGTGACTTTTTCCATAGATCGCAGTTTGGTAGCCAGCCTTTTGTAAAAGTTTAGGAAAGGTTTGTTGATTCCAATCAAATGCATTGCCGTTGTTCATGAAGCCATTTTTATGGCTATGCTTGCCAGTCTGGATGACGGCTCGACTTGGACCACAAATCGAATTTGTGCAAAAGCTGTTTACGAAAACCATACCTGACTCAGCTAGTTTATCGATTGCGGGCGTTGGGTTTACTTCTTTTAACCATCCATTGTAAGAACCAATTGCATGGGGTGCATGATCATCGGTGAAAACGAACAAAATGTTAGGTCGGTTTTCTTTTCTGTTTTCCCCATAGTTAGTTAGAGGAATTAAGCAGATAATAAGGTAAGGAATAATTTTCATAATGTTTAATGATAAAAGACCAAAAGAAAGGCATCGTCCTCCCAAACGATGCCCCTCGAGTTATGCAAATCTTTTACCAAATTAGGGTAGTAATTATAATAAATCAAAAGAATTTTATAAAATAAGATCAAATTAAGCGTTTTTACTAATTTCGGCCAACTTATGGAATAACAGAAATTGGGTGTCAGCGTTTCTTATTTTTCGGGCTTCTTTGTTTTCTTCTCCAATTTTCAGAAAAGAGTTGATTTTCTCGCTTATTTTTTCTGAATTTGCCTGCACTTTTCAGATATTCTTTGTATTCGGTGACAAGGGTGGAGTGAGTCTCATTGTTGTAAAGGTTTTGCAATTCTTTGGGGTCATTTTCCAAATCGAAAAACTCCCATTCGTCGAATGGATAGTAATGTACAATTTTATATTTCCCATTTCTCAATCCATGGTGGGGGGAAACGCCGTATTCTCCTGGATGGGTAAGGTGGGAAAAATACAGTTGATTATTTCTAATCAGAGTTGTGTTAGACTGTGAAATAATTTGGCTGGGTCCGTTGGTTATAGATTTACCAAGATTTTTTATGAGAAAATATAAGTCAAAGTCCCGGAAAATCTCTTCAGTTTTAAAAACCGGAGCATTCAATCCCTTGAAGTCTGCAAATACCAAGGGAATACGAGCACTTGGTTCATACATCCATTCGCTGCCAAACCATCCGAATTCACCGGTAAATCTCCCTCTTTCAGAGGTGTAAATAAAATTATACCCCTCCTCGACATTAGAATCCATGGTGTCGATAAGTCGTCCGATATTTTCATCCATGGCATATAAGCATCGAAGATAATTTTTAATAAACCTTTGAAACATCCAGATTGAAACCGATTCGCCTTGCGGTGACTCACGAGAAAATGCTTCATTTTGAGGTTTCCACGAAAGTCCCCATGCGGTCTTCTGTTCATCGTTCATAGATTTCCAGTTTTTAGCCCAGATAGAGGGTGTACTGTTAGAAGAATTCAGATCAGCGTAATGAGGTAAAAATAAATCTAGTACAGGGTCTAGGTCTGCACCTATGTTCATATTTTGGTATTTATTTGCCGGTGCCCTGTTTTCAAGGTTTGAAGAAAAAGTTTCTGGAGTATCAAACCATTCAGCGTTGTATTTATTGATCGTCCTAATGGGAGGAATCCATGGTCTTTTTGTTGATTGAAAAGAAACTAGAGCAAAAAAAGGTTTTGTTTCAGTACGCTTATTTACCCATTGAATGGCCAAATCTGTAATCACATCAGTTGTATGACCCTCGATTACATACTGGTTTTTAGAATCTTTGATGCGTGGATTAACAAAAATTTCCGAGTCATCCAAAATCTTCCAAAAGTCAAAACCTGCATGACTGGGGTCAATATCCCAGGTCCAAGAACCAAAGAAAACTGTTTCGTATCCTATCGTTTTAAAGTGTTGGCCAAGGAATTGACTGGAGTCAAAACCTTCTATTTTCGCACTCTTTGATTTTCCTGTAAGCAGAGAAAAGGCAGTATAGTTCGGACCAGCATTGGTACAGTAAGCAAGCGGATGAAGTTCACCGACTTGGGATATTTTGCTTAAATGAGGAGTGGGGTTAATTGATGTTCCCAAATCTTCTGAATTAGCCAGAAACCGTACAGCGTGGTCTTCAGATATACAGATTAGAATATTGGGTTTCTTCCCATTAGTTTCCGCTTTGGAAGAAAAATGAAATGCTAGAAAAACGATGATCCAAATAGGTAATCTAATTCCCATGTTTATCACTTTCGGTAATTCAAATTAAATTGGCGAATCTTTTTAAAATCAGTTTAAAATTTCATTTGTTATAATAGAAACAACTCCTTGAACAAATATACAAGAGGAACTATAAGGTTCAATTATGTGTGGGATAGTTGGTTACTTAGGAAAGGGAATAGCTCAAGATTCTTTAATCGATGGTTTGCGCCGATTAGAATACCGGGGGTATGATTCCGCGGGCGTTGCTTTCCATGACGGAAAAACATTTTCCTTATCTCGGGAAACCGGCAGGGTTGAGAATCTGGCAAAGTCATTGATTTCAGGGTGTAGTAAATCCTCCCTCGGAATTGCTCATACACGTTGGGCTACTCATGGACCTGTAACTGTTTCCAATACCCATCCTCATCTGAGCCATGATAAGAAGTTTGCCCTCGTACACAATGGGGTGATTGAAAATTTTTCTACTCTAAAAAAGTTCTTGATCCAAAAAGGCATTAAGTTTGAATCTGAGACCGACTCCGAAGTGCTGTGTAATTTAATTTCTTATCATTACGAAGAATTGCCCGAAGGGAAAGATCGATTCATTGATGCCATAAGTACCGCACTTGGTAAATCTCGGGGAGCTTACGGCATAGCAGTTATGTGCCTCGATTATCCGGATATGATGGTGGGTGCCCGTCGAGGGTCACCCCTTGTGGTCGGGATCGGGGATGACGCCAACTTTATTGCGAGCGATGCTTCCGCGTTTGTTGGTCGAGCGAAAGAAGCGGTTTATTTGAAGGATGGTGAACTAGCCATCTTGAAGGGTGGTGAATTTCGCATTACTAATCAGGAAGGCCGCGATGCCGAGGCCATTGCTCAGCCATTAGATCAGACCCTCGAAGAAGTTGAACTTGGAGACTTCGGCTCTTACATGGAGAAAGAAATTTTCGAGCAACCTACCGCTCTTCGAAATACTCTGCGCGGTCGGTTTGGGGACGATGGAACCACGGCGAAATTAGGTGGTTTGGAGGGCCACGAGAATGAGCTTAGAAATGTGGATAGAATTGTTTTTGTTGCCTGTGGTACCGCGAGGCACGCCTGCATGGTAGCAGAATATTTGATCGAAAAATTAGCTCGGGTGCCTGTAGAAGTAGAGCATGCCTCCGAATTTCGTTACAGAAATTCTCCAAAATCGGGACGCTCCTTAGTTATTGCGGTTAGCCAATCTGGTGAAACCTTGGATACCTTAGAAGCAGTGCGAGAAGCCAAGACTAAGGGGCTACTTACTCTTGGTATTACCAATGTAGTCGGTTCTTCTCTTGCCCGTGAGACAGATGGAGGAGTTTACCAACGAGTCGGGCCTGAGATCGGCGTCGCTTCCACCAAAGCTTTTTCATCTCAGGTTTGCTTGTGTGCCATGTTGGGGTTGGCTCTTGGGAGAATGAGAGACTTATCTCCAACTGATGGTGCAAACTTGGTAGAAGCTCTTAATGATATGCCCGACTTGGTTGCGGAAATTCTCCAAAAAGGCGAACAAATCCGCAAGCTTGCTGTGAAATATGCTAAGTCGGAACATTTGCTTTTTCTTGGGCGACAAAGTCTTTATCCCGTTGCCCTTGAAGGAGCACTAAAATTAAAAGAGATTTCCTATGCCCATGCCGAGGGGTATCCTGCGGCAGAACTCAAACATGGGCCAATCGCTCTGATTAATCCTGAATGTCCATGTATTTTTTTAGTCGAAGGTACCAAACTGTCGGCCAAAACTATTGCCAACATGCAGGAAGTTAAAGCACGTAAAGGACCAGTGATTGCATTTGTGCCTGAAGATATTGAAATTCCAGAAGGAACCGCTGATGATATTTTTCGACTCCCAGTTGCTCACGAGGTGGTTCGACCGATTTTAGCTAACTTACCTCTACAGCTTTTTGCTTACCATTTTGCTCAATTGCGGGGTTTGGATGTGGATAAACCGCGTAATTTAGCCAAGTCGGTTACCGTGGAGTAAGCAACGGTTGTTGGATTACTTCTTTTGGCAAGAAGTTAGAACGGTTAATTTACCGTCCTACTTCCACAACATTATATCTAATAGTTCTAAAGCTTCGAGGGCTCCACATGCCAGAGCGGTTGCACCTTTTGGTACTTGGTAATCCCTTGGATTGATCCTTACCATATTGCAATTGTACTCCTCCATTGATCGCTCGCAAAAGAAACGAACGGTTGGTACGCTTATTCCTGCTCCTAATTCGATAATTAAAAGATTTTTAGAAGCGTTAATATCGAACCAACCATTTAGGGTTCTCTCCTGCTTTAGATTGATGGAGGAATCCCAGTGACAGTCAGAAAACATCAAAATGTTCGGTCGGGCCAATGATCTGCAATTTGGACAGGTTGGCAGAGGGGACTTACATGTCAATGAATCTGGGCAGACATTGACCAACGGTATGTCCCTGTCCATAGGTTCCCAAATTGGCTGGCCGCATGCTTCTAAGCATTGCAAACGCATCAATGAGCCATGGCACTCCAATATCTTTTCACTCCAGCCAGCTCGGTTAAAATGACCATCGACATTTGAGGTAAATATAAAAGAAGGGATTCTTAATTTATGACCCCAGTTTCTTAGGATTTTGTAACCTTTGTGGGGTTCAGTTTTAAGATATAATGCATGTCGATGACCATAGAACCCCCAGGCCAAATCTGGTTTTTCCAGAAACCATCGTGGGTTTGCCATCTCTTCAAACTTTAATCCCCTTTTTGCCAATGGGGGGTACGCCCGCCAAAAGCCTGCTTTGCCTCGAAAGTCAGGCAGGCCAGAATCTACAGCCATCCCAGCACCAGCTCCAATGAGGATGGCATCTGCTTCTTTAATATGCTGAACTACTTGTTCTATATTTTTATCGCTACTCAAATAAATAAAATCTTCTATTTTTAGACTTTTGTTTTGAAACAAACTTAATCAATCCCTTTCCTTCTGACTAACTTTAATCATTCGACTTTTGAAATACACTAGGATTCTGAATCTTGTACCTTTACTTTGGGTGATTCTTTCACTCTCTGGCTGTTTGCGATTTTCTAAACCAAAGCATCAAAAACAAGTAGATCTCATACAATTCGTGCAACCCCGAAACATGGATGAGGGTATTGGAGATGACTTCTTGGTAATAGGTCGGCAGTTTTCGATATCCAAGGATGGAATTCTTTACTTTGTTGATTTTAAAGATCATTCAGTGGTTAGAAAGTTTGGTTCGTCGAAGGATAACAAGGGAGAGAAATTCATCGATTTGAAAGAATGGCTTAATGAGGATGAGCATAACGATTTTCATATTGATGATCTTTGGATCGACCCACTTGGGCGATTAATTCTCGCTGAGTCAACCACTGGTAAAATTCTACGAATTTCGCCGGATGCAAGAAAAATGGAAAACTTGGCTGATTCCTATGATGGTTACCGGTTCTCAACCATTGCTGGATTAATCGGTTCACCATTGGGCGATTTATTTATTGGTTCCCCTAATTCTGCCACAGTTTATCGGCACGATCCGACTCTGGGAAAATTATTCGTGTTAAACGAAGATCTTGTCCGTTCTAATGATCTGTTGATTGATTCAACCGGTAGCCGACTTCTGGTAGCTGAGTCTGGCCCTAATCGTGTTGTAGTGTATGACTTAAATTCTTCTGGGGGCTTGAGCCGCAGTTGGAATTTAGTGAAATTCCCTAAAGGTCAGGCAAAGCCATTATCAATTGACTTTTTGAATGACGAGGAAAATTTATTGGTCATTCTGCTCGACCGTGGCAAGAAATTACAAATTTTCGATCTTCAGCGTGGAAAACTTCTACAGAGTATAGAACTACCTTTTACTTGCCAAAAAATTCGTTCCCATGGTCTGTGGATTTATATGCAGACAAAAAAAGGAATTCGCAGGATAAAAACCCCTATGGATCTGTTTGTCCGTTAACATTTTATCAAGAAATTGGAAATTTTGAATTTTTAAGCCAAGGATTAACCTCCCTTAAGTTCTTAACAATTAGCCCAGAGTGGGGATAACTTGTTTTTGACGTTCCTTAAATGCATTTCACTCTCTTCAACCTAAGTATACTTTACAGCCAATGGATGAGGAATTTTTGCATCTTTTCGAAGAATCACCCGCCCTGCGCCTCATGCGTGGTCGGTTAGGCTCTTTTGTAGCCGGATTCTTTTTCAAAACTTTTAAGAAATGGGGCGTGGTAGAAGCCTCTGAGGAAGAACTCTCTGCCACCTTGGCTGAACATATTGAGCAGATTCGAGAACTGGAGGATGCGGAAGCACCAAAGCGAAGTCCGCAGGAATACTTGGATGAGTGGTGTGATGAAGATCACCGCTACCTCACAAAATCCTATCATGAAGAGCGTGAAGAATATGTTTTTCGGTTAACTCGTCATTCCGAGAAGGCCCTAAGTTGGTTGAATGATTTGTTGGCGATGCAACAGCGTGGATATGCCACCACCGAGTCTCGTTTCAATCGTATCCTTCATGAAATGCAGGAGTTAAACAACGGGGTCAATTCAGACCCCGATGCCCGAATCCGTGAGCTTGCTCGCAAACGCGAGGAAATTGACGAAGAGATAAGAAAAATTCAAGAAACGGGAGAAGCTCCTATCTTTGGAGAAGATATTATTCGGGATCAGGTTTATGATCTTTCTGATCTTGTAGAACATTTTCTGTCTGATTTTCGGGCAATTGAAGAGTTCTTCCGTGATCATGCTCGTGAGATTTCCAATCTTTATGCTCAGGGCAAGGCATCCAAAGGAGATATTGTGGAACATGTTTTGGATGCAGACGAAGCACTCCGTGGTTGCGACCAAGGAAAGAGCTATTTTGGATTTCGCGAAATGATGACCAACCCATCTTTGTCTCGAATGTTCCGTAAACTTGCCGAGCAAACTTCCGACATTGCCCGTCGGCGTGGTCTGGATACTCAAAAAATATTTTCGAACCTTGGAGACCGTCTTTTTGGAGAAGCAAGTGCTGCTCATGGTGCTTACGGTCGGATAAGTCGAAAACTTAGGCAAGTAGTTGGAGATCATTCTGGAGGAGGAGGTCGACAGGTTCGCGAAACACTTTCTGAAATTCGTAGCCATGCCTATCGCCTACGGGAAACACCTTTAAACGATTGGGAATTTGAGATTGATATACGACCTCAGTTTTTCACTTTGATTGAAGCAGATTTCTGGGAACCGAAAGCGATCGAGGCTTTTGCTGAAGTGAAACCGGCGAAGAGTACAGGTTCTCAATGGATGAACGATATTCTTGGTTCTGTGGGCGAACCTTTAGATCTTAAGAAATATCGGGCTCGTGTTTTTGAAACTTTAGACGAAGTCGATCAGGTTACACTCTCCGAAATAGTTCAGAGGTATCCATTGCAACATGGGGTAGTTGAGATTGTATGTTACCGCGTGATTGCTGGTGAGGATCCGCGTCATGAAATTCTTTCCGATGAATTAATCCATTTAGATTTGAATCGTTCCTTGCAACCTAGATATGTCGAGGTCGAACAACTTTTATTCCAACGTTCCAGCTTATGAATCCAGCTATTACTCATCGTCATGTCATCGTCCGTTTACTAAACGGTCCCATTTATCAGGAAGATCTCGACCTATGGAGTAGGTTGGGGGCAGAGTGGGAAAAAATAAAGAGTCACTTTGGGGAGATGGGTATGGATGTCGCCCGTGATGATTCTGCGGGATACGCTTATGTTCACCAACGGGAAGAAGATTCCCAAGAGGATGAAAACTGGGAAGAGGGTTCGGCACCCTTGCCCAGAGTATTACGTCGTACCCGATTGTCTTACCACCAGACCATTTTTATGGTCTTACTGCGCGAGGAATTAATGCGCTTCGAACAAAACCAAGAAGAGGGAGATCATCTCTACCGCTCGAGCTTGGACTTGATCGAGTTAATGTCTCCTTACTTTCCTGAATTGCACGATGAGAAAAAAGCTCACCGACAAATATCTGGGCTCATCAACAAGTTCGAAGAGTGGGGAATTATCAAAAAAGTACGCGACAAAGATGAAGGACTCTACCGGGTCGAACGAATCATTAAAGCAAAATTACCCCCTGAGAAATTAACTGAAGTGAAAGAACAGATTAAACGCAGAGCCCCCGAATTAGAAGAGAATATGGAGGAAGAAGATGCTTGAGTCCCAATTAGAACTTGAATTTTCTCCGGATAAATCAACGGCCGGATACCGCTTGCACGAACTTTCTCTTCTCAACTGGGGAACATTTCACGAGAAAATCTACACCATAAGGCCCGATGGTCGGACATCTATGATTACCGGAAGAAACGGCTCCGGGAAATCAACTTTAGTCGATGCCTTGCTTACCCTTTTAGTGCCCAATCGGGCTCGTAATTATAATGTCGCTTCCAGTCAGGCAGGTAGTCGTGAGCGTAACGAACGAGACTATGTGCTTGGAGCTTATTCTGAAATTCATGACACCGTAACCGGTCAGGGTCGCAAGGAAACTCTTCGCAATCCGGGTGAAAGCTACACCGTATTACTGGCTCATTTTTTTAATGAGGCATATCAATCTGAAGTAACAGTTGCCCAGGTGCTTTGGTGCTTACCTTCCGGGAAAGTGGATAAAGTTTACTTGGTCGAAAAACGTAAGCTTACCATAGAAGAAGATTTTAATCATCTTGGAGACTCCGATAACTTGCGTCGGATCCTCAAAGAACGTGGTTACAGCATCTATGATTCTTTTACTGCATATCATAAAAAGTTTGAATCCATGCTTTTTCTTGATGCCGACTTGGGAACACGCTCGCCCATGTCTATCTTTAATCAGGCGGTTTGTATAAAGGATGTTAAGGACCTAACCCAATTTATCCGGGAACACATGCTTGATGATGGGGGAGCTAAAGAGAAACTGCTAGCCTTACAGGAAAGGTTTGATGATCTGCGCAGTACTCACCGTCGAATCGAAACTGCTTCTTATCAAATTGAGCAATTGGATGAAATTCAGGCGACCCATGGACAGTTCATCGAATCGATGAACCAACGGTCCAATGCCGAGAATATTCGTCAGGCCATTGAACCTTTTTACGCCCAAGCTGAACTTGAGCGCAGAACCGAGTGGGTCGATGAACTAAAGCATCAAGAAGAAGCCGAACGGGCACGCCTGAAAACAGCCCGCGGAGAAGTGGATCGTTTTCGTGAAAAACTTAATCATTTGGAACGTGCCCTTTCGGATAGCGATGAGAATCGACGACTTGAACAAGTGGGTGCTGAGATTGACCGGTTGCGTGATAAAAGAGAGGTGGTCAGTAAAAGGTCTGCAAATTTTGAACGCCATTTAAGTGCCTGGGAAAAAGGATCTTTCGTTAAGCAAGAGGACGATTTTCTTACTCTTCGCCGCGAACTTGATTCCCAATTGCCAAGAATGGAAGGTAAGATTGCCGAGCTTGATGAAAAGATCGTTGAAGTTTCTTACCAGTTAAAAAAAGCCAATGAACGGGTGGAAACTTTGGAAGATGAAAGAAACTATCTTTTGGAATCCAATACTAATGTTCCTCCTGAAATTGCCCGTTTGCGTGCTTCTTTGGCCAAGGCTTTGGACAGAGATTTAGCGGAACTTCCATTTGTCGCTGAACTGATCCAAGTTCTTCCTGATGAAGCAAAATGGACGGGGCCGATTGAGCGTGCTCTGCGCACATTCGCACTTAGCGTGGTTGTTCCGCCAAAATTAGCAGATCAGGCAGAAAAATTTCTCGAAGAAAATCATCTGGGGGATCGTCTTGCTTTTATTTGTCCAGGTTCTGGAAATTCTAAGGTTAAGCCTGATGATGATTCTTTACTTGCCAAATTGGTTATTCGTGCAGAGATGGAAAAATCGAGGCAGGCTTGGTTACGTGCGGAAATTAATCAGAGGCTTCCCCATATTTGCTTCGATAATCGTAACAAGCGTTTTGATGATTTGAGTGATGCTCTAACTTTGGACGGGGTTATCAAAACAGGTGGCTCGTTACGTGAAAAAGATGATACATTCTTTCTTGGCGATGCATCTACCTGGGTATTGGGGTGGGATCTTAGTTCCAAGCAAAAGTCACTCGATGAGGCTTTGGGAAAATGGCGGGAAGAAGCCGATCGTGCAGGCCGTTCTATTCGTGAATCTGAATTTGAGCGTCAAAGTTTGCGTGCAAAATTGCGTGCCGGCGTTCAACTACAAGCTTGTGCAAATGAGTTTTCCGATATTGATGTTCTCGGAATTTCCACCCGTATGGCTGATCTAGAGGAGGAAGAGCGTGTAATTGTAGGGGG
>ERZ1048872.3086-NODE-3086-length-11134-cov-6.553480_pt1 | contig 11134 bp, 7 predicted proteins | sample MGYA00383100_ERZ1048872 | MGnify/ENA primary metagenome ERZ1048872 (study PRJEB29581, sample SAMEA5548370) | metagenome | biome: marine; feature: coastal; material: water | depth 50 m | study: Short-term variability in the microbial, nano- and picoplankton... | reverse complement strand
CCAAGACGGGAGGCAATAGCACAAACCCATCAGATTCTAGGCGTTGTACTTGCTCTGCCGGCGTGGCGCAGCCACTATAAGATGAGTCAGGGTTTGATTTTGACAATTTAAAGCCTCGTGTTTTAAGTGGTCAGAATCTTGCGCTTGACGATGATTAGAGACCGATGTGCGCTGGTATTCGTTGAGTTTAGTATAAAAAATTCACCGATGAGCTTTCCTTAACTCCCAATATCATGTGTTTCTGAAACTTAGCTATCGATCAGGTACAGACGCATATCATCTAAAGCTCCACGCAGGTCAGTTCTAAATTGAAAAATTGCGTGGTGCCTTCCCGGTACGGCGTCCTCACGGTTTTAACCACCTTGCCGGTGGGGCTGAGCTAACCAGTTATCGTGCCGGTGACGTTTTGGTGATTTGATCGCTGGCTAGTATGTAAGCGGCTTTTATGAATAGAGATCGGCCATGCCCTAAATCTACGTCTTGACTAAAATATCCATTGAGCTTAGATCCTGCGATACAGGAATATAAAATTTCAGCGCGCTCCGTACGTTCTTCATCGTTCATCCGACCGTTATCAAACACCCCTGCGAGGAGTTCAATGCAACACCTATCCATTTCTGCTTTGTGCACTGCCAACGAGGGGTCGGCTACGGACGCACCAATAGCCTCATACATGACGCCGGTGGTGATGTGGTTTACCGATTTGTTTTCGGTGTAGAAAAAATCAGAGAGGTAGTTGATTTTGGAGTCAAAGTCTTGTTCTTTTAACGCCTCCATACCTTCAACGATGGCTTCGCAGCGGTGTTTAAACACTTCGCGTAGGATGTCTGCGGTGGATTTGAAGTAATAGAACACGTGGCTGGGAGCAATACCTGCTTCATGAGCTACTCCAGCCATCGAGGTATTAGAAAAGCCCTGCTTCTCCAGTGCAGAGACAAATCCTTTGATAATACTCTCTCTACGCTTGGCGCCTTTTGGCTTGTTCGGCTTATATATCTGCATTGCGCATTCCGTACTGGCCGTTGGCCGGTCGCTTGTTACCTACGCCGGTGCTGTCGGTAACCAGAAGATACAATACCGTGTTGAGCACGGTATTCCAAAAATATTTTGTAGTTTCTACTCCGGGACGAAACGAACCTGTCGATTTCTTAGGATCGTGATGCTTGCAAAATTGCAGCCTTCGTCAATAATTCAGCAGACAACTCAAATTGGGTGAGTCGAACGAAGAGTACGCTCATCACTTACGGCCAGCCCTCTAAAGGCCTAACGTTCGGTCTTGAGTTGTGAGTAAAGGTTTAGCACCCAGAAAAAAACTATAGTTAGACTCTTTTGGCGAGGAAAGTCTTCACTGCAGGATCAGTAACGGTTAGCGGTTTAGGCGCAAACAAGCGGTGCACTGCGTGCAACATTGCTAGTTGAAAGTTAGGGCGATAACAATACATGGCGCAACTGGGCTTTGTAGCCTTACCTTAACTACCGAGTCGCTCGTGTGTCCTCTTGGTGTATTCGGCCATGGGTTCCCAAATCGTGTTATGCCTGGGCAATGATTGGGCATGGGTAAAAGGTTGAAGATCACCTGAGAATTTTGGCGGGCAATACACGACACCGCGCTGCGGTCGAATGGTGACAAGAGTAATGTAAAGAGCCCGTATTTTTCCGCCGTGATTTATGGGCTCATCAAATTTTGAGCAGGCTCCCCTGCGGCCAGTGCGCGTTGTTCTCGGCTATTGAAATCGGCTCGATAATGGCGAAATAACAAGAAAGTGAATACCGCCACAATAATGAAAACAAGTAGCGCAAGCTTCAAACTAAGGCCTAGAGAGTCAGATGGGCTGCTTCCTGCTGCTTGAAACGTATCGCTGAGATATCCTATGGTGAAGGGGCCCATGGCGAGACCTAGGAAGGTACCCATGGCCAGATAAAAGGCTGAGGAGGTGGCACGCATTCTGGGAAGCACCAAAGTCGTGATAATGCCACCACCGGCACCGGTCCAAAGTACGCCGACAAACTGAAGTGCCGCGTTTGCGATATAGGCGCTTTGTAGCGTTTCTGCATTAAGCACAAAAAAGGCGGCAATAGTGGTTAACACCCCCGAGATTAGACCCATGAAGACGTGGGCGTCGTCTCGAACATAACGCTTCAACAGGTCTGCAATGATACCTCCCGCAGCCACCCCTACACCGCCACAAATGGCGGTAGATAGCCCTAGCACCATGCCTAGCTCAGATAAATCGGCGTCAAATTTTCGCAACAGGTACTGTGCCAACCATAGTGCAAAGCCATAGGTAATAAAGGTAATGATTGGAAAGGCAAGGTTTGCATAGATCATCGATTTACAGCGAAATAGCATGGCGTAAGTTGCGGGATCTCTTAATGCCAGTGACTTCGCCCAGCTAAACAGTGCATAGATACCCACGCCGAGAACAACCCACTGTGTAACGCGCTCAGTCAGATGGCTTACGATACTCGCTGCAGCGAAAATCGACACTGCTGCGACAATATTCACGATGAATGGCGAAGTAAAGCCCACTTGGCGATACAGGCTGATCATTGAAAACGGAGGAATAATACTGGCGAGCTCTCGCAGGCATTCTTTAAATGGATGGGGATGATTCTGTACGCTAGCCACATTTTCACTGTATCCGCGCACAGGCTCTTTGAGTGTCTTAAATAAAGCGGCTAGCAAAATGCCCGGCGCACCAACAATTATAAAGGTCACCTGCCACCCTTTAAGCCCTAGAGGGGCGTTGGCAATATCGGGGTAGCTCAAGTTCCACCAGTCAACGATCCAGCCACCGACAAACATGCTTAGGCCCATACCGATGTAAGCACCGGTCGAGTAAATGGCGATGACCGAGGCGCGATCTTTTGGCTCGAACCAGTCTGACAGTAAGGAATAGGCAGAGGGCGTCGCAGTGGCTTCCCCAATACCTACGCCGAACCTAAAGAAAGTCAGGCTGGTTGCACCTCCAGCCATTCCACAGAGCATGGTCATGATGCTCCAAGTGAAAAGCCCACAGGCTATGAGGGTTTTACGTACCCATAGGTCAGCCAGTCGACCCAGTGGTAAGCCAAAGATGGCGTAGAAAACGGCAAATGAAGTCCCATAAAGAAATCCCATTTGTGAGTCGCTTATGCCGAGATCTGCCTGAATTTCGCCAGCCAGTATGGCGAGAATTTGGCGATCGAGCAGGTTCATTGCGTACACCAGTATCAGAAGGAAGAGAACATATTTGGCATAGGGCCCTCCCACCGAATAGCGTCCAATGTGAAAATGGGGTGAAGCATGCGGCGCTGTATCGTTACTATCTAGCTGCATATTTTGAGGATCTCATAATTAGGGGCTAGCGCAGTTCGCTGTTGTTTTGACGGCTTTCGTGGGTATTAGTTTTTTAGAGTCCCTGGCTGCCAGCTTCCCTTTGCATGGGGACATAGTCTTGGTAGTTGGGCCTTCTCACCAATGATCCTGTTGTAACACCTGCATCGGTTGTTAGAGTTAACCCACTGGTATAGCCGGACTCATCACTGCCTAGCCAAAGTGCGGCATTGGCAACGTCAAGTGCCGTACCGGCACGTCCGGGTAACGGGGAATTTGCCGCGAGTGTTTTTTCCACCTCGTCAGTTGCCAGATGATTGTGTAGGTGTGCATCGGCCACCATGGGCGTTGCCATAGAGAACGGCGCGATAGCATTCACTCTAATGTTATGCGCGCAGAGTTCCGCGCTGGCACTCGTAGTTAATCCGACCACTGCATGTTTGGACGTCGTATAAGCATGCGGCGCAAGGCCACCCATTACGCCCGCGACACTGGACATGTTGATAATTGATCCTGAGCGCTGTTTTTTCATAGCGACTGCGGCGTGCTTTACGCCGTAAAAAACGCCATTAATGAGTATGTCAGTTGTCGCACGCCACTCGTCGGCGGGTGTCAGGTCTATAGGCCCTTTTGCGCCCACGATACCAGCGTTATTAAACATGATATCCAGCTTGCCAAATTCTAAAATGGCACGATTAACGACTCTTTCTACATCCGTTTCAATACTAACGTCACAGGCCTCAAAATAGACGTGATCACCCAGTTGCTTAGCGAAATCACGTCCCAGCTCTGACTGGATGTCGGCGAGGACTAGAAAGCACCCTTCATCTTTAAACCGCTGTGCTGTAGCCGCACCGATGCCACTCGCCGCGCCGGTGATGACAGCTACTTTACCTTCGAGTCTCTTACTCATAACTTTTCCTTGTGGAAGTGATCTTAATTAAGGTCACATTGATCAATCGGGTAAAAATCTGTCGATATAGAAAAACACTGTTGGACCCATACTTGAATATAAATTTAAGGAGTTTCCAAAGCAGGTTTGTCATATACCGACGCTGATATGGCATCGCTGACTCTGTTTGACCAAGAACACCCCTCGTGTTTAGCGTTTTTTTGCGGGATGCAATAGCAGGTCGACGATGGTCAAAGTTGATAGCATTTCAAGTGGCTCCGAGCAGCAAATTTGCGGCTGTAACAGTCAACCCTCCAAAGAAGCTACTCATCCAGACTGTGCCATACAAGTCTAATTTTTTAACTCCCGTAAAAATTTACAAATTGACTCTGCTTGAGTCCGAGGCCTTTACTAAATGCTAATAAGTCAAAAAATTATAAACGGAGCGACGAGATGAAGAAGGTAGCTACCAACTTTGAGGTTTTCTCTACAAAGCTGCATAAGAAATTATTCCTTGCCTGTGGGATGGTCGTAGCTGCGACCGGAACACCGATGGGGCTGGCCCAAGATGAGGAGCCTAGTGCTCTCGCGATCGAGGAAGTCATAGTCACGTCGCGAAAGCGCGCGGAATCGATACAGGATGTACCGATTGCGGTTACCTCTATTACCAGCCAGCTGGAAAACCCTGCAATTAGAAACTTGAGAGATATCGAGGGGTTGGCGCCTAACGTGCAGATTCGTCAGTCGATGGGGCGCACAGCCGGTCACGCGATATCCATCAGAGGTATTGGTTACAGCAATGACGAAAAGAGTTTTGATCCGGCCGTAGGTGTTGTCTACGACGGTGTTGCGCTAACAACTAACTCTGGGACGCTCATTGATAACTTTGACATCGAGTCCATCGAAGTCATGCGGGGGCCGCAGGGCACTTTGTTTGGGAAAAATACAATCGCTGGCGTAATTTCGTTAAATCGAACTGACCCAACAGGCGAATTGGGAGGTTCTATATCGGGCACCTTAGGTAACTTCGGGCGTACTGATGTTAAAGCGGTAGTTAACGTGCCAATTATCAAGGATGTCTTAGCGGCTAAATTTTTCGCCGCGAGTCTGCAAGATGATGGCTATATATACAACGTCACGTTAGATAAGGATGTAGCGAAGCAAGACTATCTCAACTACGGTGCGAAGTTTTTGTGGACACCTAGCGAAAACTTCAGCGCAAAGCTCACGGTCGAAAAAATCGACGACCAAAGTGACAACGGTGCCTTTCGCAACCTTACAGGCCTGGGGGGCGATCGAAAGATCGCGCTTCAAGATGGGTACTCAGGAGGTTGGCAACCCTATTCACCAGCGATCGTGGCATTAACTAGCGAAAATGCGACGCCGTGGCGGGTTGCAGCTTACAACGACAATGCGTCTTATCCCGATATTCGTGGTGAGGGTTGTTTGCTCGAGAACGATCCGGGTTCAACGGATAGCACCACCAGTGCCTCCAAGGAAAATATTGGTGACATGCAAACCGACGCGATCACGCTGCAAATGGACTATGAGTTCAGCAACGGGTCTACGGCAACCTATATTTATGGCTATCGCGATACGGAAGAGTATGCGGTTTGGCCATATTCAGGCAGTGCTTGTGACTTTATTACTGTCGACAACATCAATGAAAATGATCAGGAGAGTCACGAGCTTCGCTGGGCTACTTCGTCAGATAACTATGATTTGGTTGTTGGTGTTTACCAAATGGAAAACTCTTATTCACAAGATTGGTTTACTTACGATTTTTGGGAACTCGTGAGGACGCCTGAGCTATTGGTTTCACTTTATGGAGCCACACCTGAGCAGGTGGATCGACTGGGCAATGATTTTGGCCAAAATATTTATCAGTCTCAGGATGCTAGGAGTCAGGCGGTATTCGGTCAGTTCGACTACGACATTACCGAGCGGTTTGAAATTTCACTTGGCCTGCGCTACTCAAAAGATGAGAAAGACTTTTTTGCCCGACAGTTCTGTATCAAAGCCGATGCTGACCGACATCTTCAGAATTGGGGTACTTGCGTGCACGGGGCACAGTACTCTGATGACGAAAAAACCGGTAACTGGGACGAAAGCTGGAGTAAGACGACCGGAAAAGCGGGCCTCTCATACCGTTTGAACGATGACATTATGGTTTATGGTTCTTATGCGACGGGCTTCCACAGTGGTGGTTTTTATGGAAAGAACCAAAGGCTGGTTGATTATGCAATCACTTACGAGCCTGAAGAAATTGAAAGCCTAGAAATGGGCGCAAAAATGGACTTCCTAAATAATCGAGTGCGCTTGAACGTGGCGGCATTCAGCAGCAATGTTGAAGCTCTGCAGGCTATTACAACATTGCCAGCCGATGATGGTACGGCGGTCTCGGTACCCTTTAACGTGGGTGAAGTCGAATACCAGGGCCTCGAGATTGAAGGGCAGGCGCGCATTACTGATGCGTTCACTATTAGTGGTGCGATAGGCATCTTGGATGCTAAATACAAGTCCTTTGATGCAGACTTGTCTTCCACGCAAGGTGGTAACCCGGTCGACAATAGCTATCTCACGCCCAAGCAAGCTCCAGATCTGACGTTGGGTGTTACCGCAAGTCACACGGCTAGCGCATTTGGCGGTTTGATTCTGACTGATCTGACGTATTCATGGACTGACGATTTTTATACTCAAGAGGATAACGACCCAGTGTCATTGGTAGAGTCTTATGGAAAGACAAACCTATCGATCGCTTATGATCGTGACAGGTATAAAATTGCGGCTTTCGTCAATAACATTGAAGACAATACTAACTGGGTGAGTCGAACAACCAGCACGCTTATTACTTACGGGCAGCAGTCTAAGGGCCGAACATACGGCGTAGAAGTGATGGTTAACTTCTAGGGCGCCAAACCGGTGCAAGTCCTGACCCATTGAGTCTTTCTCAATGGGTTTTTTTTGCCTGCTAACTTTGGACAATTGGCGACCGTTAAACCGTGCCGGAGCGCGTCTTGCAACTGCTGCCCGCTGTCCAAAGCCTATTCGGGTCAGCCTGAGCAGGCGCAGTGACAGTCAGCGTCTAATATTTTATGGTGGAAAGCTGCGGTGAGTCAGAGAGCTGCAGAATGACGCATGCAGTAACAACAACGCATTGCCTAGCGCTGATTGCCCGAGGGTCAAGTTAATTAGACTGTAGACGCTTCGGCGATGAGCAATCCGTAAACCACCCTTATCGAGACCGAGTGCGGAGTCGGCTAGGGTCGGGTTCGAAGCGCTGAATCACTGTTGATGGAAGGGAAGGGCGAACGTCTGTCACTGTTGCAGATTGGCCGACAATTTCAGACAGGTTGGAACCCGAACCATGTCATCACCGGCTTACGGTCTCTATAAAATCTTTCTAATGCGCTCAATCCTAGGCACCCATAAAAGCAACCGCGGACCTTGATTGCTTAGGGCAATCAGGCTCCTATTGTGGCGAAAGAATCGCAAGCCGTAGCTGAAAACAGGTCTATTTGGGGGGCTTGGGTAATCTGCCGGAGGCTTTGCCCGTGAGGATATTGACGCCTTCATCGTTCTTTTGCCAAAGACGACAATGCACTATGTCGTATTCCTCGCCAATTTCGAGACCTTCGATTTCTCCGCCACAGTGGAGAATGTCTTCGGGGAATACGTTGGCAGCAAATCGAATTTCTGTGCTGGCTAGGTCCCAGGGTTTATGTAGCCAGTTGGTAAAGAACTCGTACAGATATGCTTGATTCAGCGGGCCCTGTTGTACCGTGTCGGGTAAACCCCGCTCCTGAGCATAAACACGATCGAGATGGAGTGGGTTGGTATCGCGTAAGATCAGTGCGATCGGAATGTAATCAAACCGATCCATGGGGCCATATTTAACGGTCGGCAAGGCCATGCCAACGGTTAAATCTTCAAAGTATGGTTTGTTAGGTGCGATCGTCATTTGAAGAGAATGTAGGATTGCTTTCCAGTCATGACAAGCTGGCCATCGCGATCCCCCTTTATTTCAAATGCTAACTGGACGACATCAAATTTTTGCCGGCCTGATTTTTCATAAACGTCGTTAATCATTGCGTTAATCTCTACTTCTTCATCAACGTAAAGTGGCCGATGGAAATCAATGAACTGTTCTCCAAACATGGCCGTCCCATCTCGGTAGTCAAACTGAAAGTCAGTACTCCAGTCGAAGGTTCTCAATAAACCTAGAACGGCTACCAGTGGCGCAAAGGTAGGCGGTGCGACTTCTGGAGCTTCCTCTGTTGCCTCTGAGGATTTGGGCATCACACTCACGAAATCCTGTACATCTTCTACGGACACGCGATAGCGAGCGGTGCGCAGTACTTTTCCAATGAGTGTTTTTCGGTCGACAGGCATGGATGTAACAGCTGAAATGGGCACGATTTCTTTTTCCAATAATACGGTGTTTTGTGATGAGAGGACCGAGACTAAAAGGCACTTTCATCGAGTCTGGCGCGCCCCCTATCAGGTGGAGCACCTCGTTTTTTAGGCCACTATCTAACCGTAAGGGTTTACGGTCACCTTGCCTGCAAAACCCCATTAGGAACACCGTAATCATTGATGATTGCGTATACAAATTGTATTTTTTTAACACGCATAAAAATTTACAAATTGACTCTTTGCCTGCCGAAGTTTTCACTGTAGTTGTACTGCTGGCTAATGCTGGTGGGTGCAAAGCAACGCAATCTTATGTTGCTTGGGATGCGATGTGAAAACGCGGTGTTATTTCTCACGTTAGTGGAATCTACGATACTAAAAACACCTGTCTAAAAGGTGTTTTTAGTAAGAAGGCTTGGGGCGCCACCTTGACTGTGTGGCGTATCGAACTGATTGATTATGGAATATAAAAGTGCCTGATGCTGACTATTTATTGTCTGATTTGCTACTCAACGCAGCGGAGAAATATCCTGATCGCTCAGCACTGATTTTCCCTGATTCCCAGCTCTCTTACTCGGAGCTTGCAGCCTTAAGTCAGACCTACGCTCGAGCAATGGTCGGGCATGGTTTGAAGCGTGGCGAGCATGTTGGAATTCTAGCGATAAACAGACCTGAATATATTGCACTTTTATTTGCCTGTATGTTCTGTGGCACAGTCGCTGTTCTTCTTAATGCGCGTTTTCGTGTTCAGGAGTTGCGCCATGCAACGACGCACTGCGACCTGAAGTGGATCTTTGTCGGCCAAAATGAGGGGGTACCTCACGCAGCTCGTTACTTAGAGGCATACCCAACGCTAGCCGACGCCACCACCGGCCAATCGCTTTCTGTGCCAGCCGCGCCCACCCTCGAACGCGCAGTTGCTCTGGACGCCTTTGAGAGCCCTGGTTTTTTGGCATTTACAGAATTTTTAGCTGAACAGACATTGGCAACACCTGAGCAGTTAGCCGCTCGACGGCAAGAGGTGCTTGCGAGTGACCTCGCTTTGATTATGTTCACATCAGGTACGACCTCTTTGCCTAAGGGCTGTATGCTCACTCAGCAATCGGTGTTCAGGACGTCGTTGGCCATGAGAAATCGATTGAGCTTAAGGACAAACGACTGCATGTGGGATCCGCTGCCCATGTTTCACATGGCGTCGATTTTGCCGCTTATTAGCCTTTTCCACGATGGTGGTTCATGTTTGACCGACGACAAGGTCGATATTGATCGCGCGGTGGAGCAAATTCAAAAGCATCGCGCGACGTTTCTATACCCTGCCTTTCCCGCCATCATGGCAGAGCTGGTTAGTCATCCCGATTTGAAGCTAGACGAAATAGATTACGTTCGACTTATTAATAACGTGGGATCCGCTCAGGCCCTTCAAGAAAACATGCGCGTGTGGCCTTCTGCGACACATATTAGCGCGTTTGGAATGACTGAACTGAGTGGCATTGGCAGTCACACGGATCCTGCCGATTCTCCTCAGATACGTGCAGAGACCTGTGGTAAGCCCTACGAGGGTGTTGAGGTTCAAGTGGTTGAGCCGGATACGGGCAGAATATGTAAGGTCGACGAGCAGGGAGAGCTCTACTTTCGGGGCTTCTTGGTGTTTGAGGGCTATTACAAGCAGCCCGATGAGACTGCAAAAGCTATTGATGATGAAGGTTGGTTCCACACGGGTGATTTGGGCTCGCTCGATACTGAAGGCCGAATTCGATTCCACGGGCGCATTAAGGACGTGCTCAAAGTGGGCGGAGAAAACGTATCGCCCCTGGAAATTGAGGCATGGTTGTCAACGCATCCTGATGTCATGGTGGCTCAGGTTGTTGGCGCCCCCAATGCAAGGCTTGATGAGGTTGTTGCGGCATTTATACAGTTGAGACCGGGCGCCAACCTAAGTGACCAAGACGTTATCGATTACTGCGACGGGCAAATTGCTTCCTTTAAAGTCCCACGAGTCGTGAGATTCGTAAGCGAGTGGCCAATGTCTGCGACTAAAATTCAGAAGTCAGCGTTGCGTGAGCAGTTGCTAGCTGAGCTAAAGTGAATTCAGACTGCTGAATATTCTTGCTCACTAAGCTGGAAAAAGTCATAAACTACCCACCTGACATTTGAAAAACATATGCCGTTAGTATGATGTGCTTTTTGCGGCGCTGGCCCTGCCGCTTATATACTCCCAGTCGTGACCTGGCTCGCCTGCAAAGCTGCACCTTCCCAGTTTTCATCATTGGCTTACCGGATTTTCGGATATAGCTATCTGAGACCCACTGGTCCATTGTCATAATCTGAAGGATTGCCCACTGCAGGCATGCATTATGTTTCGAAGGATACGCATTGCGACAAGCAGCATTGGCAGGCACTTCTGCTAAATGAAAAATTGCGCGGAATTTATGAATCACGGAGGAAAAGAGGTTTTTAAGAAGTGGTAGCTACGGGTGGACTTGAACCACCGACCCCAGCATTATGAATGCTGT
>ERZ1048872.3081-NODE-3081-length-11139-cov-5.442891_pt1 | contig 11139 bp, 11 predicted proteins | sample MGYA00383100_ERZ1048872 | MGnify/ENA primary metagenome ERZ1048872 (study PRJEB29581, sample SAMEA5548370) | metagenome | biome: marine; feature: coastal; material: water | depth 50 m | study: Short-term variability in the microbial, nano- and picoplankton... | reverse complement strand
GAGGGCCCATAAATCACCCTTCCATGATGCAATTTCAGATGAACCCGAACCATAAGCAATAATTGACAAGCCAGCCCCGACGGCAGCCATTGTCATGACCATACGTTTGCTAATCGGTTCACCCAAAAACAGGCGACTAAACAACAACGAAAACACAGGGATCGCCGCGAGAATAAATACCACATTTGCCACGCTTGTATGGGCAATAGCCATTACAAAGGCTGGTGCCATTGCGCCCAGCGCCACAACATACAACAACCCTGCCCGCCCTGTACGCATCACGGGACCAAATCCCTTAATACCTTGTGTTACCAGCACCCAAATCAAAACAAACACGCCCACTGTCATGGATCGCCAATAAGCCGTTACCAAAGGTTCCGCGTCCAGCAGTCGAATAAAGAGTGAATCCGGCACAACAAAAAGCACGCCAAGCGTTGTTATCAATAGACCTTTAAGTTGATTGTTCATCAGCAAACGGATGCATAATCTGATCTTGAAAGTAAAGCGATTTGGATTGGCGCGGTATTCTTGCAAAATCTGACAGAGTTAAAAAAACATCATTTCCACAAAATTCGCCGATCAAACAGTGCTTTCTCTATGGTCAGGCTTTCATATTATTCGATCCCACAATATAGATCGCGAGGGAAAACACCTTTTCAAAAAGAAAAAGGAACGGGGTAAATGGCGCATATTATTGTTTGTGGAAACGAAAAAGGCGGATCGGGGAAATCTACCGTAACCATGCATGTGGCAACAGCGCTTGTTCGCATGGGCTTTAGCGTGGGCGGCATGGATTTGGATTTGCGTCAACGTACGTTTGGGCATTACGTCGAAAACCGCCAGTCATATGCAAAATCGCAAAACGTTGAACTGCCTTGTCCTGAAATTGCTGAGCTGCCTGAAATTGACGAAGGTCAGTTAAGTCCAGGTGAAAACATCTATGATGTGCGTCTGTCCACCGCGGTCGCTGGTTTGGAACAACGTTGTGATTTCGTGGTTATTGATTGCCCAGGTTCACACACTCGTCTTTCCCAAGTGGCACATTCGCTGGCGGACACGTTGATCACCCCAATGAACGATAGTTTTGTTGATTTTGATCTGCTCGCCAAACGCGACCCAATAAATGGCAACATTGAAGGCCCCTCTGTTTATTCAGAAATGGTCTGGAACGCCCGTCAATTACGATCACAAGCTGGTCTTGATCCCATTGATTGGATCGTTTTACGCAACCGTCTTGGCGCGCAAAATATGCACAACAAAAAGAAGGTTGGCGATGCATTGGATGAATTATCCACGCGCATTGGCTTTCGTGTCGCCCCCGGATTTAATGAGCGTGTGATTTTCCGCGAACTATTCCCTCGTGGTTTGACTTTGCTTGATCTGAAAGATGTTGGCGTTCAGCAAATGAACCTTTCAAACGTCGCTGCACGTCAAGAATTGCGCGAATTGATGAAATCGCTAAAATTACCTGGCGTGACGGTTAACTTCTAAACTGATTCAATCGAAGACTTGGTTCATTTGGTTACATCTTTGTAATCAAATGCCGATCATTGTTACAAAAACTTCGGCAATTCACGACAACATCGCAAAAACACTCACGCCCCATCACCGCGGCGTGAGCACCCTTTCGCTGTCAATCATTTATAGGCATGTTCCCCAACAAGCGGGAACCTTCCGTGAGTGCAGATGAAAGTAACACCTTAATGAAACGTCTCCCAATCTTGTTGATTTTTGCCGTCGCTATTATCGGCGCATTTACACTGAAAGACAGTCTTAGCTTTGAAACATTGGCCGAACACCGCGAAAGCTTGCTTGCTTATCGCGATGCCAATTATTTGCTTGCTGTTCTTGGCTTTATTGGCGTTTACACGTTGATCGTGGGATTTAGCCTGCCAGGAGCGACAATCGCGACATTGACCGGCGGCTTTCTATTCGCAACTTTCCCTGGTGTTTTGTTTAACGTGACAGGGGCAACCTTGGGTGCCACCGCGATTTTTCTAGCCGCCCGTTGGGGTTTTGGCGAAAGCTTGGGTGCAAAGCTGGAGCATTCAGACGGGGCCGTAAAAAAGATCAAGGACGGCATTGATGAAAACCAATGGTCCATGCTTTTCCTAATCCGTCTCGTGCCCGCTGTGCCGTTCTTTATCGCAAACCTAGTTCCCTCATTCCTTGAAGTACCCCTTTACCGTTTCGTGGTTTCGACATTCTTTGGCATCATGCCCGGCGCGCTTGTTTACACATCCGTAGGGGCTGGCCTTGGAGAAGTGTTTGCAAAGGGTGAAACGCCCAATTTGGGCATAATTTTTGAGCCTCAAATTATTCTACCCTTACTGGGTCTCGCCTTACTTGCGGCCCTTCCAATCCTCATCAAAATGCTACGCAAAGGAAAAACCCAATGAAACGGATTAAAACTGATATCTGTGTGATTGGCGGCGGGTCTGGTGGTCTTTCTGTGGCGGCTGGTGCCTCGCAAATGGGCGCCAAGGTTGTTTTACTTGAGGGTCACTTGGTGGGAGGTGATTGCTTGAATTTTGGCTGTGTTCCGTCAAAAGCACTGATCGCATCAGGCAAACAGGCACATGCGCTTCGTAACGGCGAAAAATTTGGCGTCGCCAATGCCATTCCTGATGTCAGTTATTCAGGTGCCAAAGATCACGTTCGTCGTGTCATCGACCATATTGCGCCTGTTGACAGCCAAGAACGGTTCGAAGGTTTGGGTGTACAAGTTATTCGCGAATTCGGTCACTTCATATCAAAAACCGAAGTTCAAGCAGGCGATACCATCATCAAAGCCCGCAGATTTGTTATTTCCACGGGTTCATCGCCCTTTGTCCCGCCAATCCCTGGATTAGACAAGGTTCCATACGAGACAAACGAGACCATCTTTGATCTGCGTGAAAAACCCGAACATTTGTTGATCGTTGGCGGTGGTCCTATCGGCATTGAATTGGCGCAAGCGCATTTGCGGCTTGGCTGCAAAGTGACAGTAATTGAAGGCATGAAAGCGATGGGTCGTGATGATCCGGAAATGGCTGGCATTGTCTTGGAAAAATTGCGCGCCGAAGGTTTAGAAATTGCCGAAGACGCGTTGGCGGCTGAAATTCGCGGCAAAGCGGGTGCCATTGAAATCGAGGCCAAGGACGGTCGAGTTTTCAAAGGAACGCACCTGTTAATGGCTGTCGGGCGCAAGGCTAATATCGGAAAACTGAACCTCGAGAAAGCTGGGGTTCAAGCGGACCGCACCATCAAAGTAGGCAGTGATTTGCGCACAACAAACCGTCGTGTTTATGCCATTGGTGACGTTGCAGGGCAGCTTCAATTCACCCATGTTGCAGGTTATCATGCGGGCGTAATCATTCGCAGTCTTTTGTTTGCATTGCCCAGCCGCACCAAACAGGATCACATTCCTTGGGCCACTTATACAGATCCAGAACTGGCACAAGTTGGATTGACCGAAGCCCAAGCGCGGGAAAAATATGGCGACGGCCTATTCGTTTCGCGTTTTGACATTGGCGAAAATGATCGCGCCATTGCTGAGGGTAAGGCCATGGGATTGATCAAGGTCATGGTGGTAAAGGGACGGCCAGTTGGCGCATCAATAGTCGGGCCAAGTGCCGGTGAAATGGTCAGCCTATGGTCGCTGGCAATTGCTAATCGCTTGAAAATGGCGCAAGTCGCAGCGATGATTGCGCCATATCCGACCTTATCCGAGGTTAACAAACGCGCGGCCGGTGCCTATTTCACACCCAAGCTGTTTGATAATCCGACCGTTAAGCGGGTTGTGCGACTGGTTCAACGAATGGTGCCCTAAAATATGGCCAATACTTCTACGCTGTCAAAATCCATTAATTCGCTGTCAGGGCGTTTTTTGATCCTGACCGTCATTTTTGTCATGCTGGCAGAAGTTTTGATCTTTGTTCCGTCTGTCGCGCGGTTTCGCGAAGAATATTTACTAACGCGTCTTGATCGCGCACAAATCGCCTCGCTTGCCCTGCTTGATGACAACATGGTGAATGAAGAGGTTGAACAAGAACTGCTCGTGAACGCCGGCGTGTTTAACGTTGTGTTGCGGCGTGATGAAATGCGTCAGTTGATCCTATCCTCCCCTGTACCTGGCCCGATTTACGCCAGCTATGACATGCGCGACCCATCGGCATGGCAATTAATGAGGGATGCCACGATGGAATTATTTCATCCCGAAGAACGTATCATCCGGGTGATCGGCAATCCGGTCCGCAGCGCGGGGGTTTTGATTGAGGTAACGATGGACACCGGCGGACTGCGCGCTGCTTTAATCGATTATGGCCTGCGCATTCTTTTGCTGTCGGCGGTTATTTCCGTCATTACAGCGATAATGCTGTTTTTGGCTGTGCGCCGCTTTCTCGTGAAGCCAATCAAAGGCGTGGTCGGCAGCTTGGCCACCTATGCCGCCGACCCAGAAGATGCGCGTAATGTCATCATGCCCAGCGCGGGGGTAACAGAATTACGCGATGCTGAAGATGCCTTGAAATCTATGCAAACCCAATTGACCAGCGCCTTTAAACAACGTGAACGTTTGGCCCAATTGGGCGGTGCGGTATCCAAAATTAGTCACGACTTGCGTAACATTTTGACCGTTGCCCAGTTGTTCGCTGACCGGATGGAAAATTCAGACGATCCCATGGTCAAAAAGGCCACACCAAAACTTGAGGCGTCAATCTCGCGGGCTATCCGTTTGTGCGAATCGACACTGGCCTTTGGGAAAGCCGAAGAAGCGGCCCCCGAATTAGATTTTCACAATTTGAATGCATTGGTTGCAGATATTTTTGAAAACGAGCATCTCGCCCGTGGTGGCGACAAGGTCGATTTCTTTCACAATATTCCAAACGACATGGAAATCAGGTGCGACAGCGAACAGATGCACCGTATAATTACCAACCTGACCCGTAACGCACGCCAAGCGATCATTGATTCTGGCAAGACCGGTGAGATTCGGGTTTCCGCCGAAGAAGATCCGCAAAATTGGCGGGTACGCCTGTCAGATAATGGGCCGGGCCTGCCAAAACGCGCGCAGGACCATTTATTTGTGGCATTTCAAGGCGGCACCCGCAAAGAGGGCAGCGGCCTAGGATTATCCATCGCAGCCGAACTTATTCGGGGTCATGGAGGCACGCTTGAACTGGTTAAGACAGATCAAGACGGTACGACGTTTGAAATTTGCATCCCGAAAGGGAATATCGTCTAAGAATCATGATTTAGGGCCTTGCATTGCCCGTTGCAGCAAACTAAACCGCCCCCTACGGACCGATAGCTCAGCTGGATAGAGTACCTGACTACGAATCAGGGGGTCGGGGGTTCGAATCCTCCTCGGTCCGCCACTTTCCTTCCAAGATCGCGGCGATGCCTAATTAGGGCGCTGTAATTGGTATGAAAATTGACGGAGTTCACGTCTTTGCGCGTTGACTTTAAGTGATACCGGCCCTAATAAACGGGCTTCAAGATGAACCGGGAGAGAATCCCGAAGATATAAACGGAGCCCGGAGCGATGAAACGCACCTACCAACCTTCCAACCTTGTGCGCAAACGGCGCCACGGTTTTCGTTCGCGCATGGCAACTAAAGCTGGCCGCAAAATTTTGAATTCTCGTCGTTCGCAAGGCCGTAAGAGCCTAAGCGCATAAAGCGACCGCCTAAAAGGCAACGATTATGACACCGCCAATGGATCCCAATGCAAGCAGAAATGCTGATACGGGTGCATCCTTGGCGGTTTCTGCATTTGAAACATCGGTTTTGAAAAAGCGCGCTGACTTCCTCAAGGCAGCGAAAGCCAAACGGTTAGTTACGAATGGATTTTTGATTCAGGCACGCCCCCGTAGTGAGGAAGAGCCACCCGCGCCGTTGATTCGAATTGGCTATACGTGTTCCAAAAAAGTGGGCAACGCGGTGGCGCGTAATCGTGCAAAACGTCGCCTGCGTGAAATTGCCCGACTGGTCATTCCGCACCACGGAAATCCGGGCTGGGATTATGTTTTGATCGGTCGTGCGGGTAAAACTGCAGATCACCCATTTGATCAAATGCAAAAAAACCTACGCGATGCCCTTTTGAAATTGCACGGTGCCAAAAAATGAGCCCCCTAGCCCACGTTTTTTCGTGGCCCGTTCACGCCTATCGCAAAACGTTTTCATCCTACGTGGGTTTTAATTGCCGATATCAACCGACGTGTTCTGCCTATGCGCTTGAAGCACTGGAAAAACACGGGGCGGTCAAAGGCGCTTGGTTAACTACGAAACGTGTTTGCAAATGCCACCCCCTTGGCGGGAGTGGCATCGACAACGTACCTGATTAAGACGTTCGGTCGTATTCCATCGCCAGTCCTTTGGTATCTCGAAATCTGTTTGGAATGTATTCGCGATCAATCTCACCCATAATCGTGTGATAAACATCCGTCATCAACCGTTGGTCAAAGAAATACCAAATATGACCGGGGTTCTTTATCCTTGCCTTTTTGAACGCTTTTTCTTGCGACTTATAATAATGGCCACAATTTACGTTCACCGCTTTTTCTGGCCGTTCTTCGGGCAAGCCAATGCGACCCAACCGTGGCGAAACCCCTACCCGCTTTACGTTTGATAGCGATAAAACGCCATCGAACGGATTGTAATAATTGGTTAACCGCACACAGTGCCGATAAAGGGACGAAGACTTAGAACCGCCTTCTTTCATGGAACCAGCAGAAACATCAGCCCCAACCAAAATGACTTGGCTGACTGACCAATTTCTGGCGGCAACAGCAGGGCGATCATCGGCATCATCAAACGCCTCGCGCACAACATAACAGCCCATGGAATGAGCAAAGAGGTGCACGTTAATCTTACATTCGGGCCGTTGAAGAGCCGCAAAATTTACGATGCCTTCTTCGACCAAACGTCGCGCCGATGTTTTCGCGTCGTTGCGATCTTCAAGATAATTCACGGCTTTATTCGCGGATGGCCAATCAAAACTGACCACAACACCTTCAAAACCCTCGGCCTCTAAACCTTTGCGAATGGCCTTGTGACGTTCCAACATTTCCTCAGGCGTGTGGTTGAAACCGTGAATATAGACAACGATATCGCCACAAGGATTTCCTTCATCATGTTGGTGCTCTGGACCATCATGTTCGGCCTCGTGAAGCACGGTTTTAAACCAGTCAGATTTTCGAACAGCGTGGTCGGTATCAGGTTTTTTTGCCCCATCAGGAATTGCAAGAAAATGCATGGCCCCGGGTTCATTCGTAAATTTACCTTTTCGCACGCTGCGTACCGTGAACACATAATTCATCTACCCACTCCTAAATTTTTAATTCAATAAGGATCAGTCTAGGCAGATTTTGGAATTTGGAAAGCGATTTACGTTTATTCCTTGCGAAAGGTGGTTTTTATTCGGCGATAAAACGCAACTAGGGGCGACAAAATTTTGATCCGGTCAAACCAACGTACATCCTGAATGTCAGTTCGCGATGGTCGCTGACGCGTTACGGGATAAAGCGATGCTAGTGTTTTTATTTGCGGATGAGCCGCACGAAACCAACCAAAAGCCCCATCAATATGCATCGGCCCACCTTTAGGATCACCCAATGGACGAGTGGCAATTGCCGAAAGATAAGGCACCAAAACCTTGAGCGTGGATTGCTTGTACCCGATGAAATGCGATGAATAGGGCGCTTCGCTCGGCTCTAGTTCAATCATTTCAATGCTATTGGCATCGAATTCTTGACCGACTGTCTGACGTGTCCAGCCATAATAAATATCCCATGGCTCAGCCAATAGGCGTTTCGCCATAGCCCCAAAACGAAAGTCAAAATTGGTTCTGAAGTTCGTGTCGTCCTCGATGATCAGTATGGTTTCGTACCCAGCGGTCAACGCATCAGTAAAAATCGTTAAATGGCTTTCAAAACAGCCACGACAACCGATCGAAGGGAACTCACCTTTTTCAGTGGGGCGAATTGCTGGAAACAGCGTGATTTGTTCATGATCCAACGATAAACCAATGCCGCGAAGCTGTTCTTCCATTTCCCGCCGCCGATCCGTTCGGCTTGGCAAATTCACGATATAGATGTGATCAAACACAGACAGGATCGCTGCACCGCCACTTTTAGAAACTTCATCCATCCGTCATTGCCTTCGTTCGCTTTTTGATTACCTTGTTTATACCACGTCAACGCGATACTGCATCCCTTAGCATTCCTGCCACCGCATTTCTTGACATGAGTACCCCATGCTTGACGATACCAAAGATATTCACCCGCTTTTCGACGGCGCCCCCTCGACTACTGAATTCAAAAAATTGCGTAAACGCATTGTACGACAAACGCGCGAGGCGATTGAACAATACGGGATGATAGAACGCGGTGCGCGTTGGATTGTGTGCATGTCGGGCGGCAAAGATAGTTATACTTTGCTGGCTGTTTTGCATGAATTACAGTGGCGTGGTTTGCTGCCAGTGGATATTTTGGCCGTAAACCTTGATCAAGGTCAGCCCGGATTTCCCGCAACAGTTTTGCCTAAATTCCTATCTGACAAAGGCGTTCCACATCGGATCGAATATCAGGACACATATTCGATTGTGATGGACAAGGTTCCGGCCGGTCGCACGTTTTGTTCATTATGTTCCCGTCTACGTCGATCTCATTTGTACCGAATTGCCCGCGAAGAGGGTTGCAGTGCGATTGTATTAGGGCATCACCGCGACGACATTTTGGAAACATTTTTTATGAACCTGTTTCACGGCGGCCGACTGGCAACGATGCCGCCAAAATTGGTAAACGAAGAAGGCGATTTATTTTTGTATCGCCCCCTCGCCCATGTCGCAGAGGTTGATTGTGAAAAATTCGCCCAAGCCCTTAATTATCCAATCATTCCTTGTGACCTTTGTGGCAGCCAAGATGGCCTTCAACGCCAACAGGTAAAACAGATTTTGGATACTTGGGAAAAGAACAGCCCTGGACGCCGTCAAGTGATGTTTCGCGCATTGATGAATACCCGTCCGTCGCATTTGCTGGATGCAAACTTGTTCGATTTCGCTGGGCTTACAACCAATCAAGAACAAATCGACTAAAATTATTGTTTTACAAACTGCCCGCGTTAACGCCCTAGGGACAGCTTGCATTTAGATTCACCCGAAACACCAGCGGGGTTATCAAATGCGGGCAGAATGGCGCGGCAGTAAACGAAAAGTTTTTGCAATATTCGGAGTGATGACTCGTGCCAAGGTGCTGTCATTATTCCCTTTGGCCACGATCACTGCCTATTGGCTAGGAAATCAAGCGGTGCTTTTTGCCGTGTCCGTGATCTTGCCAATCATCTTAGCAATTCAGGCATTCATTCGGCCAAATGAAAGTACCGAAAATAATCGATTAGGCGATGCCCTGACTGATCTACCTCAACCTAAAATCCTTGTTGATCTACTCAGTCATACGCTTGAAAACAAACACAAAACGGGCCTTAATACCGCATGTATTGTCGTCGACATTGACGGGTTCACCAAGTTAAATACCTCGCTCGGTCAAGCCCGTGGAAATGATGTGCTAAAGCGGATCAGTGATCGCATCGTTGCTGCTGTACGCGAGGAGGATGTTGTCGTGCGTTTAGAAAACGACTGTTTCGCCATTGCGTTGGATCCCGTTTATAAGGTCGACCTTGAAAGTACGCTGTCTGTCGTTCGCCGCATTCAAAAATCGGTTCACGACCCGATGAATTTGGCGGGTTCCTCAATCGCTATCTCGATTTCATCAGGGTACTGTCTTGGCTCTGGAAGCCCCGAAAACACGGGTGAGTCGTTGGTACAAGCAGCAAAAAATGCCATGAAAGAGGCTCGACGAAATGGCGCAGGTGGCATTCGTGGATATTCCAGTGACCTAAGTATCCGTCACAAAACCCGATCAATTCTAAACGACGAAGTCACAGAAGCATTGAAACGTGGCCAAATTATTCCATGGTTCCAACCTCAAATTTCAACATTAACCGGCGAAGTTGTAGGGTTTGAGGCTTTGGCGCGATGGCTGCATCCAAGACGCGGAATTTTACAGGCCGCCGATTTCATCCCCGCCATTCAAAGCGCGGGTCTTTTTGTTCAACTTGGTGAAATGATGCTAACCCAGTCGCTTTCGGCCATGCAAAAATGGCAGGATGCAGGGCACTCTGTTGATCGCGTTGGTATCAACCTTTCCGATCAAGAACTTTGCAATCCACGGCTGTTGGAACAAATCAACTGGGAATTAGATCGATTTGGGATGTCGCCGGATCGTCTAAACTTCGAAGTTTTGGAAACAGTTCTAGCCGACCCAAAAGACATCAATATATCCAATAACCTTCGGGAATTGGCGGCATCCGGTTGTAACATCGATTTGGATTGCTTTGGCACAGGACATTCCTCAATCACGTCATTGCGACAGTTTCCCATCAAGCGAATAAAAATCGACAAAAGCTTCGTGAAAAACATCCATATTGAAAGGGGTCAAAAGAACATGATGCGGGCAATTATGAACCTTGCTGACCAGTTGGACATTCAAGCGTTGGCTGACGGCGCTGAGGATATTGAAGAACTAAAATTGCTTTCCGAAATGGGGTGTGAGTTTGTTCAGGGCTTTTGCATTGCCCGCGCAATGCCCGCTGATGATGCCCTAACTTGGCTAACCAGCTACAATGAAAAATTGCTAAGAGGTAAATCCGTTGAAAAATTGGCTATTTAGGCGGAAAGTCACTGTAAAAGACGCCAAAACCCCTTGACCTTTTGCCCTGCAAACGATTGAACCCTTGAGGATTATCAATCGACGGGGCGTGCAAGAAAATGCAAGACGAAAACAAGAATTTACTATTGGCTATGGCCCTTAGTGTAATGGTGATTATCGCTTGGTCGATCTTCTTCCCAGCCCCTGTGGATGAAACACCGGTTGCCGCGACATCTGGCGAACAATCTGCAACCGCAGGCGTTAGTGCCGACGCTGGATCAGACGTTGCAGCAGTTAGCAATGTTCCGACGTCCGCCGAGGTACGCACCGCAGCACTTTCATCAGCTACGCGCGCAGACATTGATACACCGCGCCTGTCTGGTTCAATCTCAACTCTGGGTGGTCGCATCGATGATCTGTCATTGAAAGATTACCGCATTGAATTGGATGAA
>ERZ1048872.3080-NODE-3080-length-11142-cov-4.955714_pt1 | contig 11142 bp, 11 predicted proteins | sample MGYA00383100_ERZ1048872 | MGnify/ENA primary metagenome ERZ1048872 (study PRJEB29581, sample SAMEA5548370) | metagenome | biome: marine; feature: coastal; material: water | depth 50 m | study: Short-term variability in the microbial, nano- and picoplankton... | reverse complement strand
TCTTGCACATCGGCAATCACCGTTTCGCCCGTCGATTTCGCCTTTAATACCTCTACGCGAATTTCTTCAACGCCTTGGCCAACTTCTGTTGCACCAGCCACCGCGCGCGCGCGTGTTAGGGCCAGATGTTCCCATGTCCACGCTTCGTCCATTTGATAGGACTGAAACCCCAACAGCGACGTTGCGACGGGTCCCTGTCGGCCAGACGGACGCAATCGCATATCAACCTCATACAACCGCCCTTCGCCCGTTGGCGCCGTAATTGCAGTGATAAACGCTTGCGTTAACCGTGCATAATACGGTCGTACAGACAACGGTCGCGGGGCATCAGATGCATCAGCGCCATCTGCATCCTACACCACAATCAGATCTAAATCAGATTGCGCGTTCAGCCGCCCTGCCCCCAAACTGCCCATGGCAATGACAGCGGCCCCTTTGCCGGGCTGATCGCCATGGCGTTGCGCAAATTGATCCGCAACAAAAGGCCATAACGCGCCCAAAATCGCCTCGGCTAAATCCGCATATTGAGACACGGCATCATTCGCCGTGATAAGGCCGCGCAGATGATGCACCCCGATGCGGAAATGCCAATCCTTGCGCCAACGACGGGCGGCATCCAACATCAATTCATAGTCTTTTGCTCGCCCCAATTGCCGCGTCAGTTGCTTTTGCAAACTTGCCACATCGGGCCATGGTTCAAAAAAGCCACCATCCAACACAGAATCCAAAACTGATGCGTTTTGGGACAGATATTGCGCCAAGCCATGGCTGGTGGTGCAGATGTCTACGAATAAATCCAACAATTGCGTGTTGGAATCAAACAAGGAAAACAGTTGTACGCCCGCAGGTAGGCCTTGGAGGAAAGTTTCAAAATGGCCCATCGCCTCGTTAGGGTCATCCGCACGTTCAAGACGTTGCAAAATCAAAGGACGAAGGCGTTGAAAAATCTGTGTGGCGCGATCGCTGCGCAATGCAGGCATAGCCAGCCAACGTTCTGTGCGTTCGGCCATTTCGGGCGAAATGGTCATCGCCGCATCGTCGTGTTTTGGCGCAAAGAAGGGTTCCGTCAGCGTGGCGACCTTTTCCAGTCGATCCATCAGATCACGTCGTAAGTCTTGCGCGGTATCATGTCCCGTCAAACAAGCCAGCCGTTCAAATTCCTCTGCCGATTTGGGCAGATTATGGGTTTGCGCATCTCGAATAACCTGCAAACGGTGTTCGATTTCGCGGTGCGCACGGTAATGGTCTGTCAGACGAGTGGCTTCATCAGAGTTGATCCAGCCCTTTTGGGCCAAAGCATGTAACCCCGCCACCGTTTCACGGCTGCGCAGGCTTGCGTCCCGTCCGCCAGCAATCAATTGGCGGGTCTGTGTAAAGAACTCAATCTCACGAATGCCGCCCTGCCCCAGTTTCATGTTGTGGTTTTCTAAAACGATCGCGCCATTCAACCCTTTATGATCGCGAATACGCCCGCGCATGTCGTTTGCATCTTGAACGGCGGCAAAATCCAAATGTCGACGCCACACGAAAGGCGCCATGCGTTGAAGGAATTTTTCACCCGCAGCGATATCCCCTGCACAAGCGCGAGCTTTAATGAATGCAGCACGCTCCCATGTGCGCCCCACGCTTTCGTAATATCGCTCGGCCACCTCCATTGCCAAACAAACCGGCGTGACAGATGCATCTGGGCGCAGACGTAAATCAGTACGAAAAACATAACCATCAGCCGTATTTTCTTGCATGATTTTAGTGACCATGCGGGTGATCTTGATAAAACGACTGCGTACTTCGTTATGAACATCAGGGTCATACTGACTGGCATCAAACAAACAGATCAAATCAATGTCTGATGAATAATTCAATTCAAACGCGCCCATTTTCCCCATGGCCAGAACCACCATTCCAGCAGCGTTAGGGACATCAGCCTCGGTTCTGTCTGGTAAGAATTTGCGGCGAATATCCGCGGCCACCAATTGCTGTAGCGCGACATCCAACGCGCGATCCGCTAACTGTGTCAGCGCGGTCGTGACCTTCTCAAGCGGCCAAACACCCGCCAAATCAGCCAATCCTGTAAACAATGCCACGCGCCCTTTTGCGATACGTAAATCGCGCATCAAATTTTGGCTTTGGGGATCAAGGGCCGCCAAAAGTTGCGGCAAAACCTGATCAGGATCTTGTGTAAAAGCCCAAGACAACCATTCAGCATGCTTGCCCATCAAAGTCGCCAAATAGGGGCTGGACCCTGCTGCCCCATATAAAAGCCTGCGTGTCTCTGAGGAAAATTCCCCCGCCAATTCACCGCCAATCTTGCCAAGTTCAGGATCAAAAGCGCGGATTTCTCGGGTTATGTAATTTGCAAAACTCATAATCGCAGGATGATCCCATGGGCGCACAATGGTCAAGTGATTGTAGAGGCGTATAAAAAGTGTTTCTTTACGGAAAATACAAAGGATGTCGGAATGGGCAAAAGTTTAAATCGCGTAAAGGCCGCATTAATCGCGGCCACAGGCAAAGCCGACATTTTGGCCATGGAACAACCAACCCGAACCGCACAGTTAGCCGCCGACGCCGTTGAATGTGAGGTCGACCAAATTGCCAAGTCCATTTTGTTTCAGGGGCAAACAAGCGGTGATCTTTATCTCTTTGTGACGGCTGGTGCTAATGAAGTACATCCTGCCAAGGCCACAGAATTGGCCGGCGAAGTGCTTGATAAGGCGGACGCCAATACAATCAGAAAGGTAACGGGTTTCGCTATTGGTGGCGTTTCCCCTGTTGGGCATTTAACGCAACCGCGCGCCTATTTTGATACAAGATTGACAGAATTTGATATTGTTTGGGCCGCTGCTGGTACACCAAATCACGTGTTTTCCAGCACTCCTACGCAATTATTGGCCCTATCTGGCGCTAAAATGGCGGATTTCACTAAATAAGAGCGAAATATCGCGCGCACATTCTTGTATTACGATTTTGCTTGCCTATCTATGTTAATGTAAATAACATTTACATACTGAAGCGATAGAATCACAATCGGCATTCTTCACGCCACACACCTATAAGGAGATATAAATGAGCACCGTCGCAACCTGGCCCACCCAAGCAGAAACTTGGCTTGATGAACGCGGTAAAACCGCTTGGATCGTTGCTATGATCCTTGGCTTTATCTTTTTCTGGCCTGTTGGCCTTGCCCTTCTTGCATATATGATCTGGAGTAAACGCATGTTTAATGGTTGTTCATCTACCCGTCGTCGTAACCGTCACATGGATGCCCATCGCGGCATGCCAAGCACAGGCAACGTCGCCTTTGACACATACAAAGCAGAAACGCTTTCGCGTCTAGAAAGTGAACAAGCGGCGTTTGAATCATTTTTGGAACGTCTACGCGAGGCGAAAGACAAGTCTGAATTTGACGATTTCATGGACGAACGCGCTACAAAAGCGAAACCAACACGTCTGAAAGCCAAAGATACAGACGAAGATTAATCACACTTTAAAGGCGAATTAACGAAATCGGGCCGCATTGTTGCGGCCCTTTTTCACGTTTGGGGCAAAATCCGTCCAAAATGCGCGGTTTTTGGCACGTTTTTTGCCAAGTTATGATGATCAGGAAAAAATCTATTGGCGCGTTGATAATGAATTGTTAACTTTAATTGACCGATAAATGTACAGAATATGCGCCACTCTTTACCACTCGCCCCACAGTTCTATGTGACTGCCCCACAACCTTGCCCCTACTTAGATGGGCGCATGGAACGAAAGCTGTTCACATCACTTGCGGGTGATCACGCAAAAATGCTGAACGACAGTCTGTCAAAGCAGGGTTTTCGGCGATCTCAAAATGTACTTTACCGCCCTTCTTGCACGGATTGTTCGGCCTGCATGTCAGCACGGGTGCGTGTGGCTGACTTCGTTCCGTCAAAAAGCCAACGCCGCATTATGCGTCGCAACAAGGATCTCAGCCGCGAGGCCACATCGCCTTGGGCCACAGAGGATCAATATTCGCTGTTTCGCCGCTATCTTGATGCACGCCACGCCCACGGTGGCATGGCCGATATGGATATTTTTGAATTTGCGGCCATGATCGAAGAAACCCCCATTCGCAGTCGTGTTATCGAGTATTGGCACGAAACTGAGGATACGCCAAAATCATTGGCAGCTGTTTGTTTGACGGATGTTTTGGATGATGGACTATCGATGGTTTATTCATTCTATGAACCTGAAATGGCGCGAAATTCCTTTGGCACACACATTATTCTGGATCACATTGAAATCGCGCGTGAAGCTGGCCTGCCTTATGTTTACTTGGGGTATTGGGTCCCTGGCAGCCCTAAGATGGCCTATAAAGCCAATTTTTCCGCGCTTGAAATTTACCAAGGCGGCGAATGGCGTGATTTGAAAAATCCCAACGCCGTCAGCGCGAATCCGCATCCATTGTCAAATGATCCGATTGCGGAACAGGTCGCAAAAATCCATTTACCGGATTCATTGCCCACCACCCAAGCCTAGCAATGATTTAGCGTTGATAAATTGGCTTTAATTGGCTGCTAGCCGTCTTTAATAAATCCGCCGCTTTGGCGTCGCGCCCCGCCGTGTGCATAAACCCGTGGCCGTAACCTTCTGCCTCGACGATATTTACAGTACGTCCTTGCTTTTTCGCCCATTCTGCCAGTGCTCGACTGTCGTCAGCCAAAGGATCGTTTTCTGCAATCAACAAGGTTAGCGGCGCGCCAAGAGAGGCAAAAGTTGATGTGAAATTCGTCGGCACATTGGGGCCCAAACGGCCATAAAATGCGGCGACATCGTTTTTGGATAAACCCGGCGTAGTGGGCCCAAAGCGCTGAAGACTGTCGCTGTCACGCAATCCAAATGCACCATAAAGGCAAATGACTTGTTCAATCTGGCCCCGTTGCCGCGCGTTCAACCCAGCCTCGGCCCAAAGCGCCATAGCGGCCCCTGCGCTGTCGCCCGCCAAAGCAACCCGCAAAGGCGTATCAAAGGGGGCCACACGACCTTGCAAAACCGCATTCACCGCCATGACGGCGTCTACTTTCTGCGTCGGAAATTCATGTTCTGGTGCCAAGCGATAGCTGGCGGAAATCACATGACGACCCGACACTTTGGACAACACCGCACAAAGCGTGCGATGCGTTCGGGGCGATCCAACCATCCAACTGCCGCCATGGAAATATAGGATTGGCGTGCTTGATCGAATTTCTGGCGGTGAAAACAAAAGCCCACCCACCCCAAGTACGGAAAACCGTTCCACTTCAACATCTTTTGGCGCATCATCAATGTATTCTGCGCGATCTGCGGCATAGGCTTTGCGCAATCCGTTTACGTCATCTGACGCCCAATCCAGATTTAACTGCGGCACGCTATTCATAGGTAATCCGAACGGCTAAGCGAATATTTCGCCATCTTTTCGTTCAACGTTCTACGCGGCAGCGACAGCTCTTCCATCACGCTGGCGATAGATCCACGGTGGCGCCGCATCGTATTATCGATCAACATTTTTTCAAACGCTTCGACGTATTCCTTAAGCGGCTTGCCATCGGTTGCGATTGCGGGTTGGGCTTGATCATTTTCCGCCATCAAAAGCGATGAAATCGATCCTGACCCGCGTCTGTTTTGCAAAATTGCCCGTTCCGCCACATTGATCAATTGGCGCACATTTCCGGGCCAAGGCGCCTGCAACAATTGCGCGGCCTCTTGGGCTGAAATATCGGGTGCATCGCATCCGTATTCTTCGGAATATTGCTGTGAAAACCGGTTGAAAAGAGTCAGCACATCCTCGCCCCGTTGACGAAGGGGCGGCATGCTAATTTTCATGGCTGCCAAGCGATAAAACAAATCGGGACGCAAGGCATCTTCACAGGTTTTGTTTTCTTCTGCTAAATTACAGATCGCAATAATCCGTGTTTCAACAGACGCGCCTTGTTCGTTAATAAACGTCAACAAACGCGCCTGAAGATGGCCAGGCAAAGCTTCGATATCCTCAAGCAACAAGGTGCCGCCGCGTGCCTCTTCTACCAAAGGCAGGCTGCCATCCTCGGTTGGGCCAAACAGCTTGGCGGAAAGACTTTCCGCCTCAAATGCGGCGCAGGACAACAAAACAAATTTTTTGCCAGCGCGGGGCCCAACGGCATGCAATGCATGGGCCACAAGCGTTTTGCCCGTGCCTGTTTCGCCCTCAATAAGAACGTGGCCATCAGCCTGACCTAGATCAAGAATATCCTCGCGCAGACGCTCCATGACAGGGGATGAACCGATAAGTTTGCGGATCAATACAGTGCCATCTGACAACTCGCGCCTTAACGCCCGGTTATCCAAGGTTAGACGCCGCGCTTGTGTGGCGCGTTTTGCCAGTTCCGTCATGCGATCAGGGTTAAACGGCTTTTCTAAAAAGTCATACGCACCAATGCGCATCGCCTCAACCGCCATCGAAACATCGCCATGGCCCGTGATCATGATGACAGGTAACGCACTGTCCATGCTCATTAATTTTTTCAAAAAAGTCATACCATCGATGCCGGGCATCTTGATATCACTGACGACGATACCGGGGTATCCTTGGCCAATTACCTTTAACGCAGCTTCTGCCGAGGCATAAGTTTCGGTTTCAAAACCAGACAAAGCCAGCCACTGGCTGATCGACTGACGCATATCTTGTTCATCATCTACGACGGCAATTTTTATTTGCTCTGACATCTTATTACTCCGCTGCCTCTGAATTAATATGGTGAAGCGGCAATTGAATTTCAAACACAGCCCCCCCACTTTCTGCGTTTCGTCCGGTTAATCGACCACCCAGATCGCTGATAATCCCACTTGATATGGCCAGCCCCAACCCAACGCCCTCACCAGGACTTTTGGTCGTGTAAAACGGTTCAAAAACTTCATCCAAGTCCTCGATACCTGTACCGCTATCACGCACGGCCAAAGTGGCCATTTCGCTAGCGAACAAAAGGATTTCAAGGCGCCTCGTGGTTTGTTCGTTCATTGCGTCCAGTGCATTGCGCAAAAGATTAATGATCACCTGTTCCAAGCGAATACGGTCCACCTTGATCAACACCGGCTCCTTAGGGGATTGGTTGATGATCTCTACGTCCATTTTATTGAGTTGCGGTTCCATCATTGCAAGAGCTGAAGAAACCGCATCGCGCATATCCAAAACCTCAAATGCATCACCACCTTTGCGGGCATGTGCCTTTAATTGGCGGGTAATAGAGCCCATGCGTTCGATCAAATCGTCGATGCGTTGAAAGGACGACATTGCCTCTTCGGGTCGGCGACGTTGCAAAAGCAATTTTGCCCCCGCCAGATACGTTTTCATCGCCGCCAACGGTTGATTTAATTCGTGACTTACGGCGGCAGACATTTCCCCAAGTGCGGCTAGTTTTGAAGATTGCGCAATCGTCTGCTCGGCCACTTCCAACGTTTTTTCAACCCGTTCACGTTCTGTAATTTCCCGTTTTAAGGCCAAGTTCAGATCCCGCAACTCATAGGATTCTTGTTGAAATAACAATGATTTAGACAGTGCGCGACGCGATAAAAGATAAAAAACAAAGGTTAGCAACAATGCAAAACCCATAATTTCCAAAGCCAACACACCGTTTACCCGCTCGCGAACGGACGAATAACTGGTGAATGTCGACAATTGCCATCCTTGAAAAGGCAGACGTATGTCGTGGCGCATAACCGATTGCCCCAGAAAATAAGCGTCGGTTGGGAAATTTCGCCACCCTGCCGTGGCCTCAAATGCTTGGGCAATGGCGGATGGTGGGCTGGCACGGGCCAGTGCCTCATCCACAGCTAATCCACGCCAACGCGATTCTGTTGATAGGATGACGCGACCCTCGGAATTTGTTAATAACACTGCATCTGATGATCCGGCCCAACGCCCCTCAAATTTGTTCAAATCGACATGGACAACGATGACGCCAACACGATCTTTTTCAAACTGAATAGTCCGCGCATACGTAAATTCAAAAGCGCCGGTTTCAAGTTCGGTGGTGTTAAAAACCGTGTCATTGCTGCGTGTAGCGGCCACATAAAACGGCACACCGCGAAAATTTGTACCCAACAACGTTCGATCAGTGGCCGCAACAGTTCGTCCATCCCGATCAAGCAGGGTCAATGACGCCACGCCTGTTTCTTCTTGGTATGTTATCAGACGTTGCGATGTGGTGGCAAAATCGTCGCTATAAAGCGCCGAAATAAGGGCGGGGTCACGTGCCAAAAGCAACGGAATAACGGCAACCCGCTGAACCTCGGATACGATATTCCCAGAATAAAGCGCCGATCGCACCTCGATCTGCGTGCGCGTAGCCACCGTAAATCGTTCTGTCATCCACAGGTTAGTCACCCAAACAGTGGTCACCGCCAACCCAACAAGCAACATGATAATCACCCGCACCATCCAAGTGGTGCGGCGATCTGTGTAGGTCTGATAAATATCGGTATCTGCGCTCATATGGCCAGTCTAGGGCCAAGCGTGAGGTAACGACAAGCGCATCTCGTTTTTTAGGCGGGGATCAGCGCATTGATAAGACTTGCAAACATCGGCGCCCCATCGGTGCCCCCATGCGCAGGTTCTGCCATACGTTCTGGATGTGGCATCATTCCTAAAACACGACGATTTTCCGAAAAAATGCCAGCGATATCAGCCGTCGCACCATTTGGGTTGTCAGTATAGGTAAAGGCGACACGATCCTCAGCCTGCAACATGGCAACCGTTTCAGCATCAGCCGTATAGTTCCCCTCGTGGTGGGCAACTGGAATGGTGATTTCACTGCCAGCGGTGTAACCTGCTGTGAAGGCGCTGTTTGTGCTTTCAACTTTTAGGCCCACATTTTTGCAAATGTATTTAAGACCCGCGTTTTGCAGCAATGCACCGGGCAACAGGCCGGTTTCAGTCAAGATTTGAAAACCGTTACAAACGCCAAAGACATGGCCACCTTTGTTGGCAAAATCCACAACAGAGCGGCAAATTGGTGACCGCGCGGCAATTGCACCGCAACGCAGATAGTCACCGAACGAAAACCCACCCGGTACACCCACAAAATCTAACCCTTTAGGCAGATCAGTGTCTTTGTGCCAAACCATCGTGACGTCCGCGCCCGCTTTTTCAAGCGCCACAGCCAAATCGCGATCACAGTTTGAACCCGGAAATACAACGACAGCAGCGCGCATCAGATCAATTCCACCGTATAGCTTTCGATAACCGCATTCGCCAAAAGCTTGTCACACATTTGCGCAACGCTGGCTTCGGCCTTTGCCTTATCGGTTTCAGCAAGATCCAGCTCGATCACTTTGCCTTGGCGAACGCCATTCACGCCCTCAAATCCAAGTGTTCCAAGTGCGTGACGCACGGCCGCCCCTTGAGGGTCAAGAACGCCATTTTTCAGCATGACATGTACACGAGCTTTCATCAAGAAACCTTTCAGTTAATTAGTGTGGGTTTAGTAACGGGTTGATTATTTTGCTGCAAAACGCCCAAACGACGTGCAACTTCGGTATATGCATCGGCCACGTTGCCGATGTCGTGGCGAAATACGTCTTTATCCAGTTTCTCACCGGTTTCCATATCCCACAAACGACAGGTATCTGGGCTGATTTCATCGGCAACGATCAGTCTTTGGTACTCATTTTCCCAAATACGACCTATTTCCAGTTTGAAATCGATCAATTTGATGCCAACGCCAAAAAGAATGCCTGAAGTGAAATCATTCACACGCAAGGCAATGGCGACCATATCATCCAAATCTTGCTGGCTGGCCCACCCAAGGGCCACAATGTGTTCTTCGGCGACAAGCGGATTACCCAGTTTTTTGTCTTTGTAGTAAAACTCAACAATCGGTCGCGGCAATGGTGTGCCTTCTTCAATGCCAAGACGTTTTGAAAACGAGCCAGCGGAAACATTCCGAACAATCAGCTCAAGGGGGATCATCTCTGCACTGCGGATCAATTGTTCACGCATATTCAAACGCTTAAGAAAATGGTTCGGCACACCAATCGTGGTCAAACCATTCATGAAATATTCCGACAGACGGTTATTCAACACGCCCTTACCGTCGATCACCGCTTGTTTTTCAGCATTAAAGGCCGTGGTGTCATCTTTGAAATACTGCACAAAAGTACCCGCCTCAGGGCCGTCGTACAAAACCTTGGTTTTGCCTTCGTACAATTTGTTTCGACGTGCCATATCAGGCCCCAAATTTTGATGCACAAGCAGCATTGCGCGTTGTCTTGCGCTATAAGCCAAAGGTCATGTCGGGGCAAGACAGGCATTTTGGCGCAACTAAATTAACTCAGCTATTCGTGCTGCCGCCCTTGAACAACCTGCATTCTGTTTGCATATTAAATGTATAAACAATCCAAACGGAGGTTAACGATGAGCAGCTTTGACGATCGCGAAAACGCATTCGAGAACAAATTCGCACATGATGCAGACATGCAATTCAAGGCCGAGGCACGCCGCAACAAATTGTTGGGTCTATGGGCCGCGGAAATGATGGGTAAATCAGGTGACGAAGCCGACGCCTATGCCCGTGAAGTAATTAAGTCTGATTTTGAAGAGGCAGGCGACGATGACGTTCTGCGCAAAGTGGCCGCCGATCTTGGTGATAAATCAGATGCAGACGCCATTCGCACCAAAATGACCGAACTGATGGCCGAAGCAAAGGCACAATTGCTGGATGCATTATAAAACCGCGAATACAACCTCTTAACAATCTGTAAAACCACGTGCGTTCACTTTCTGATTGCCGATTGCTCGTCTTTGGCGTTTCAGCAATTTCATTAAGAGTGCGCACGTGCAACACAGGACTTTTTTGAGTCAAAATTCCCGATTTTCTGTGTCGCGGCTAAAGCCCGGTCTTCGGATGTCGGTGTAATCAGCCTCGTGTTTTAACTTCATACGTTTTCAATTGATGGACACAAAAAAAGCATTTACAGTTTAAAAAAAAACGAAAAGCAGGCAAAAATGACAGAATTGGCAACAGACCGCGGGGATTATTGGTCCTTATTTTATTTAAAAACAGCGCGCGAAAGCAATTTATTACCGCCATCACAATTTGCAGCCTTTGTAGCGCAAGAAATTGAAAATGGCGCTGCAGTTTTCGATGTAGGTTGTGGTAATGGGCG
>ERZ1048872.3077-NODE-3077-length-11146-cov-7.640880_pt1 | contig 11146 bp, 7 predicted proteins | sample MGYA00383100_ERZ1048872 | MGnify/ENA primary metagenome ERZ1048872 (study PRJEB29581, sample SAMEA5548370) | metagenome | biome: marine; feature: coastal; material: water | depth 50 m | study: Short-term variability in the microbial, nano- and picoplankton... | reverse complement strand
GAGACGACTGAAGATATCGAGGAACTAAAAGAACTCATCCAGAAGCACGCGGATTATACCGGTTCAACTGTGGCCCAAGGCATTTTGGAATCATGGGAACAATCACTGTCTCAGTTTGTGAAAGTCATGCCTCGCGATTACAAGCGAGCACTTGCTGAAATGGCAGAAGAATTAGAAGCATCAGTGGTTACAAAGTAAGAAGAATACAACACGAGAGACTCACATAGAGTAAAGCCGGGAAGAAAAATCAAACTGGCTGAAGATGAAAGGATAGTGTCTGATGGGAAATCCACGGGGATTCATGACGGTTGATCGAAGGACTTATAACGAACGCGATCCAGTTGAGCGGATCGGGGATTGGAATGAATTTCATCTTGATCTCCCTATCGTTGACCTTCAAGACCAGGGCTCACGATGTATGGATTGTGGTGTTCCCTTCTGTCATACGGCAGACCTTATGGCAAACATGGCAGCAGGCTGCCCCGTACGAAACCTCATACCGGAGTGGAATGACTTAGTGTATCGAGGTCACTGGAAAGACGCTCTCGATAGACTTCACGAGACAAATAATTTCCCTGAATTTACCGGCCGGGTTTGCCCAGCCCCGTGTGAAGGTTCTTGTGTACTTGGCATCCACGAACCTCCTGTGACGATTAAGCAAATCGAATGTTCAATTGTTGATCGTGGTTGGGAAGAAGGGTGGATTACAGCCTCACCTCCAGAAGAGCGAACCGGAAAAAAAGTAGCTGTGGTTGGTTCTGGGCCTGCTGGACTTGCGTGCGCAGCACAGCTAAACCAAGCGGGTCATCTTGTGACGGTCTTCGAAAGAGCAGATCGTCTTGGAGGTCTACTCATGTATGGTATTCCGAACATGAAGCTTGACAAAGAGGCTGTAGTGCAACGAAGAGTCGATCTGCTTGCCGAAGAGGGAATCATTTTTAAGACTGGTGTTGAGATCGGAAAAGATATTCCAGCGGCAAGCCTGATGTCTGAGTTTGATGCCGTGGTGCTTTGTGTTGGATCTACTCGGCCGAATGATTTCTTCGCCAAAACACCGGGCCGTGACTTGCAAGGTATTCATTTCGCTATGGATTTCCTGACTGCAAATACTCGGAGTCTTCTTGATTCCAAACATCAGGACAAGCAGTACATTAGTGCAAAAGACAAAGATGTTATCGTGATCGGTGGTGGCGATACGGGTACTGACTGTATTGGTACTTCATTGCGTCATGGCTGTCGGTCCCTCGTCACGTTTGAAATCGTACCGCAGCCACCTGAGGAACGTGCGGCAAATAATCCGTGGCCTCAGTGGCCAAAAATCTTACGAACAGATTACGGTCACACGGAAGCTGCCGCCCGATTTGATTACTCGGAAGTCCCTGGCAAACAGTTAGCGGGTGATCCTCGAGAATTTTCTGTACAGACCGTTGAATTTCTTGGTGATGAATCCGGAAAACTTCGAGGCGTCAAAACAGTTCGACTCGATTGGAGCAAGCCGCAGGAGGGCGGGCCACCATTTACTGTCGTTGAAGGGAGTGAACAGGAATGGCCGTGCCAAATGATACTTCTGGCACTTGGTTTCGGTGGCCCGGAGAAGATTATTGCCGATCAGTTGGGTATGGCTTGTGACAAGAGGACAAATTTTGCAGCCGACTACGGCACGTATACGACGAATCTTGACGGGGTGTTTGCAGCTGGTGATTGCCGCCGAGGACAGAGCCTCGTAGTCTGGGCAATCAATGAAGGTCGTGAAGCGGCTCGAGAGTGTGACCGCTATCTCATGGGCACGACAAGTCTTCCCAGTGTGAAGGATGAAGCAGCCATAGCCGCAGCCACGTAGACACGGGTCTCATAAAACAATCGGCCATCCCTGCAAATGTGGAAAAAGCAGAGATGGCCGGCTTATGGCACAGCTAGGTGGTTTGACGAAATTAGATGGCGTCGCCAGCAGTTTCACCCGTTCGAATTCGAACCACTTCAGCGAGGTCAGAAACAAATATCTTACCGTCGCCAACCTGCCCAGTCCGAGCCACGTTCATAATCTTGTCGATTACCGTTTGTGCCTCACCGTCGTTGACAACTACTTCAAGTTTAACTTTTGGTAGAAAATCTACGGAGTATTCGGCACCACGATATGTTTCGGTATGTCCGCGTTGCCGTCCAAAGCCTCGGACTTCGGTAACAGTCATGCCTTTGATACCAATTTCATTGAGTGCATCTTTGACTTCTTCGAGTTTGAAATGACGCAAGATCGCTTCAATTTTTTTCATGATTATCTCTTTCTCAAAACAGTTTTATCGTGCCTTGACGTACTGCATTTCGCTCGGTTCCGCCGCCGTGAGTTTACGTACACCAAATATTGGCCTTCCTGAGAATATAAGGTAGCAAGCAGCGTGCCATTCAGGAATAAAAAGAAAAGGCTTTTTTAAGCACCTTTTGAAACCGGTTGTCGTTTGTTGTCGCATCGATGTGACAATTTTTGCGCATTCGTGCCTCAGAATATGACTCGGTTGTTGCTTATGAACGAAAAATAAGGGAATGCGTGGTTTTTCGCGCAGACGAGGCGCGTTGTCACAAAATAGAAGCGCGCGGAAGAAGCGATTGAAGTCTGAATGGAGTCAGATTGAGTGGTGCTTCAGTCATGCCGGAAACGTGAAGGCTCTATGTCATGAGACTTTAAGAGGCGGTACAGGGTTCCTCGAGGAACCTTGGCTTCTTTTGCTGCTGCCGAGACATCTCCTCGGAGTCGCTCCATGATTTCGTGGAGGTACTGTTGCTCGAATTCGGCAACCTGCTTGGCTTTCAAAGCAAAGAAGCCGTTGCCTGTTGAAAGGCTCTTGTTCAGTTGATTGGGGCCGTGCTGTGTGAACTTTCCTGCCGCCGTGACAATATTATCGGGGAGATCATCAACCCCGATAACATCATCTGCCGTAAGCGCCATGGCCCGGCGAATAACATTTTGAAGTTCACGAACATTTCCTGGCCAAGAATAGTGCCGCAATACCTGGTATGTGTCAGCTGAAAATCTGCCTGCACGGAGTCCCATTTCACGCCCGGCTCGGCTAGCAAAAAATTCAGCGAGTAATCCAATGTCGTCACCACGCTGCCGTAGCGGTGGAAGGCTAATTCTGACGACATTGATGCGATAGAAAAGGTCTCTTCGAAAAGTTCCCTTCTCTATCATTCCGTCGATATCTCGAGATGTTGCTGCTACGATCCGAACATCTACCGGTGTTTCTTTTCGGGCCCCGACCCGTCTGAGACGCCGCTCTTGTAAGACCCGAAGAAGTTTCGCCTGAAGGGCCGGTGGTAGTTCAGCGATTTCATCGAGAAAAAGCGTGCCACCGTCTGCGACCTCGATCAGACCAATACGTCGAGCATCGGCACCCGTAAAAGCCCCTCGTTCATGTCCAAACAATTCACTTTCCAGCAACGTGTCTGGAATTGCACCACAGTCGATCGGTACAAAAGGGGCTGCCGCTCGACGACTTCTCCGGTGCACTGCGCGAGCGACAAGTTCCTTTCCAGTGCCGGTTTCCCCAGTAATCAGAATATCAACAGAGCGTGTTGCGACGCGTTCGATGAGCGAATACACCGCCTTCATCGGAGGGCTTTCGCCTAGAAAGTCTTCAAATGAATAGGGACGTTCAATCGCCCGTCGTAAGGTTTGTTCTGTTGCACGTTGACGCGATTGCGTGAGTGTTTCAACAAGAATATTTTCGAGGTCGTGATCGACGGTCTCAAGTGGCAAATAGGTTGCTGCACCATGCCGAAGGTAGTCACTCACACTTTTTTCACCCTCAGCACTACCAATCACAACAATCGGCAGGTCTGGATCTGCTTCAACGAGTTGATCCAATAGAGTAAGAGCCGAATCACCAATTCGGAGCACAAGAATCGCAAGATCAAATCCATCCTCATTGGATATATCAATGCCGTCGGCAACACATGCGGTATGCCGAACTTCAAGGGGTTGCAATCGGGCGACAAGCCTGCCGTAGGCAAGGCCTTGCGGACCGGCTGAATCGACGATCACGATGCGTGGCTGACGCACGGAATGCCGTTTGTTGGAGGAGAGGATGGGTAAGTGGACGACGTGCCACAACCGCCTGTTGGTCTATCGTCTGCACCTAGTATCACATTGAAGCATAAACTGTTCAACAGAGGCTCCTTTTTATCGCTTCAGCAGCAATGTGCGGGGCCAATTCCTGCATGCTGGATCGTCTGCTAAAGTGTGATGAACCCATCATGGTTTTGCAGAGCTTATGCCCTTTACCGATTTGCTAGGAGATTTTTATGGCGTTCGATCCGTATTCCCTGTGCCCTTGTGGAACTGGCAAGAAAATCAAGTTTTGCTGCCCGGAGTTACTTGGGGAACTCGAACAATTAGACCGTCTCGTTGAAGGTGACCAGACAGAAGCAGCGCTTGAGCAAGTGATACGACTACTGGAAAAACACCCTGAAAAAGCTTGTCTTCTTGCGACGAGGACAAAACTTGAATTGGCTACCAAGAGATTTAATGATGCAGCAGTAACGAGTCGAGCCTTTCTCGAAGCGTATCCAGACAATCCTCTTGCGCTCGGTCACGCTGCAGTTGCAGCAGCTCTTATTGATAATATGCAGGAGGCAGCAACTCTTTTCGATCGTTCTCGAGAATTGGCAGGTGCCGAGGTGCCGGATGATCTTGTCCGGATCGCAATGACGTTGGTTCAGGTTGCGGCACAGGTTGGACAATTTGGATTGGCAGAGTCAACCATCGAATGGCTGGTCGAAAAGTCTCTTGGATCTGAGGAAGAACGAAATCTTCTGATGGAGGCCCTGTTGTCATCGGGTCTGCCCCCTGCATTACGAATTAAGGTGCCATTTGCGGCCACAGACGCAGATTCGCAATGGCGGTTCGAATTTGATGCCGCACTCAAGCATGCGAAGGAGTGGCGTCTTTCAAAAGCAATCAAAACATTTAATAGCTTGAAAGGTGTTGCTGCAGACAGCCCTGAATTATTTACAAATATTGCATTGTTGTGCGAGCGAGTGGCTCGCCCCCTCGAAGCAGCGGATGCCTGGCTCAAAGTTGCAGCGCTGCGAGAAGCCAACGGAGGTCCAACAGGACACGACGAAGCAGTTGAAGCGACCGGTCGTGCTATTGTCTTGGAGACCCAGGCCAATCCAGAGCGGTCACCAGTTATGCGGTATGAATTGCTTCGTGGCCCCCTTGAGGGAGACATCGATCTGCTTGAAGACGCACTTCGAAAAGAGAGCCATTTTGAAGCGATGCCCGTTGACCGCTCTCGTTGGGTTCAGCGTGGCGCTGTACCGCCACGTTCAAGCTGGCGCGTGTACGAGGCTACCTCTGGGAACGAAGGTTCAGCGGCACGGTTGCTCGGCAGTATTCTCATTCATGGAAAGCAGACCGATCGCGAGGCAGAGGTGACGCTGCAAGGGTTTGCGCCTGATGTCAAGGAAGCACAGCCATTGGTAGAATCTTCCATTAAGACAACACTTGTTGAAGCAGAACAGCCGGCAGGGATGCCGTCGGCTACGCCGATGAATTATCTGGCGAGTAGTCAATTTAGGATGAATCCACCAACAGAGCCGACAGCACCTCCTGCTGCTGGTGAAGACGCTCCGCTCGACACACTCTTGGCAGAACAGCAGGCACGAGTGGCTGATCGATTTACACAACTTTGGGCAGAAACTCCGTTGCCAGAGTTGCTGGGGAAAACTCCAAAGCAAGCTGTTGCCGATGGAGATGAACCTTGCCGTCGCGTCGAAGCTCTTGTGAATGATGCTGAGGCTACCGATATCATTGCCTCCGGAAAAAATATTTGGCCAGAGCTAAGAAACGCAAGCGGCCTTCCAGCACCTGCCATCATTGAGTCAGCAGAACCATTAGGAAACGTGCCACCTCAGCGTTGGCTCCATCTCGATTTTCAAAAGATCACCAATGATCATTTACGAGGCCTCCTTTTGACGGCTGCTGAAATCGGTTATAGCAAAGTGGCGGAGTTGGCAGCAGAAGCGTTATTGAGTCGTGAAGATATAACTGACGCGGACCGATGGCAGGCATATGGTGTACTCGAAGCACGCGCTCGGTCAACAACTCGCAGGCTGGAAATTCTTGCAAAAATTCGTCCACTTGCAGCTGCGCTCAAGGCTGATGAAGGCATGCTTGACGTTGGTGAACTTCGGATTCACCTGCAGCGAGGAGATCAACCGTCGCTCCTCAAAGTGCTGGACCGAATTCGTCGTGATCACAGCCAAAACCCGCGAGTATCAAATGCTGTCATGCAGGTATTTGCTGAGGCAGGCATCGACCTTGGTGCACTTGCCGCGGGTGGCGGGGCTCCTGCCGGTCCTGCCGGTCCAGGTGTCACGATGTCATCACCGGGCGGGCAAGCGACCGCTCCGGCTGCAGAATCTGGGAAACTCTGGACACCGGGGGGTGAGGCTTCCGGCGGTGGCGGAGATGAAAAGCCTGCAATCTGGACTCCTTGATAAGACGATCTTAGGACATGTTCTCCGCTACTGATACACAACTGATGCATCGAGCGTGTGCCCTAGCGCGGCGCGGCGAGGGGCTTGTGGAACCAAACCCGATGGTAGGTGCGGTTGTTGCAAGTCCTGACGGCAAGGTGCTAGGAGAGGGTTGGCACAAGCATTTTGGCAGTGCTCATGCTGAGGTGCATGCGCTAGCAAGTGCAGGTCAGGCAGCGAAGAATGGCACGCTCTATGTGACTCTCGAGCCGTGTTGTCATACGGGGAAAACGCCACCGTGCACGAATGCGATTCTGAGTGCAGGCATCCGTCGCGTGGTCGTCGCAGCAACAGACCCTTTTCCTGCAGTTGCGGGTCAGGGCATTTCAATTCTTCAGAAAGCCGGCTTGCAAGTTGACGTCGGTTTGCTTCGAGATGAGGCGGTCCGGCTGACTGCTCCATTTCGAATGTTTGTGACAGCAAAAAGGCCATGGATGATCGCCAAATGGGCCATGACACTCGATGGGTATCTTGTTCTTCCAAAACCCGAAAGCAGTAGTTCAGAAACATCGCAGAAGCAACAGTGGATATCGTCAGATACTTCTCGCGCCGTTGTTCATGATTTACGCCGCCGCGCCGATGCGATTGTGATCGGTATACAGACAGCGGTTGATGATGATCCATTGCTTACAGCAAGGCCTGCAGGACCCCGGCCACTGATACGAGTTGTGTTGGACCGGCATGCTCGTTTGCCAATGAATTCTCGTCTTGTTCAGACAGCACAAGAGTTTCCTTTACTTGTTGCCGTTGGCCCTGATGCACCTGAGGGTCGGTTGAAGCAATTACAAGACAATGGCTGTGAAGTATGGAGAAGCCCAACAAATCGTTCGAATCAGATGCTTCTCGAATTGGTGCAGGAGTTTGCCCGCCGTCAGATGACAAACGTTTTGGTGGAAGGGGGCACACACATTCTCGAGTCGTTTTATGACGCTGGCCTTATCGATGAAGTCTGGGCATTCCTTGCCCCGAGATTGCTCCAAAAACCTGAATCATCTGCGGGTATTCGAAAGATTCTTTCGAATACCCGCATCGAGGCGATTGATCAAACCGGTGGCGATCTTTTCTTTCGTGGTCTTGTTCGAAACGAATCACTTAGCCGGTAAATCCTCAATACGATTCTGCCATCGGGTCACTGTGGCATCACCTTCAATAACTGTTTTTGCGGTAGCTGATTTCAGGCAGCGCACTACATCAAAAATAGTTGTGAGTTGGTCGAGTGCATCTGTGACCTCTTCGGTTTCGGAGTCTGGTCCAATGGTTGAGTCTGGGTCAAGGCTGCCCTTGTCTTGCATCACGCCACCGCAGCGGATGACATAATTCACCCAAGGCTCAAGAACGTTAGCAAAAGCCACCCAGTCAAGAATAGCCGCAGCTGCCAGATTCATGCTCACATCACCCTCAAGAGTGAGCGAGGTACTCTTGAGCAACCGTTTTGCCTGGTCCGGTACCAACGAGAAAACAGCAGCCTCCTTGCCAACACCGACACTCAATTGAATCTGTTCATCCAGTCCACTTTCAGGAAGTGCGAAGTTCCAAACGCTTCCACCCGGAGTATCCTGTTCTTCAGGGTCTGGGATACGGTATTCACTCGGGATGGCATCGTCGTCAATTTCACGAATGACGGAGAGTAATTTGTCACTGAGTGCAAAAACATCGCTGAGTCCTTCACGGAAAAGCACGTCATCATCAAGAGAAAGCACAATGGCCGGCGCAACAAGTGGAAGGGGTTTTGATGAAGTTGGTAACGTCTTCTGGATTCTTGTTGTTGATGCCTTGCTATCAAGTACGAAACCGAATTGCCCACTTTTTAATGCAGGAATAAATTTTTCCCGAATCGTTTGAGCCAATTCTTCACCTAGCGGTACAATTTTTTCTTCAAAGGTTTCAAAGTTTTTTTGTACGTCTTCATCAGCACTTGAGCTGATATTGTCTGTAATAAATTTGCGGAGCGAACTTATCCAGGTAACAAGTGATTCGAATTGTTCGGGATCAGTTTTTGTACGAACAGCAACAGCTGCAAACGGGTCGCCACCAAAATGATCGAATGCAAGTGGTTTACTTCCGTCCCAAGGGAGGTTTTTGGCCCAGTTCCATTCTTCACCGGCGTATCCGGTATCGGTCAGATACGAGTATGCCACCCACGGGCCAGCTGTTGGCATGCGGCTCGCGTAGCCGTTTAAGAGATCTTCAACGAGTTTCTCGGCATCTGCTGTTGCCTCTGCGGAAAGTTCATTTGCCTTGGCAACTAAGGTGACTAATTCCTTTGCTTCGGCGATATCCTCGGGAGACGTCTCCCAAGCTTTTGCAAGCTTTTTGCTTCGGTACCAGATGCTCGTGAGAGGTTTGTCCGCTGCGTCGCGAACCACCTTTAATGGTTCTGTGTCCAGCAGGCTGCCGCCCGTTGTGCCCATTGCTTGAAGATGTTCGGTCCCTCCGCCGATCGAGAGAACGACATGGTCTTTAACAACACCGAGAGCGACAACAAATTGTAGCTCATTGATTCGTTTTAAAACGGTATCCAATTCTTCTTCCATGTCAGTGTTCATGACATTGGAGATTGCAAGTTTGATCAGGTTGGGGTCTGGCTTTATGGTGACTGTGATAAAGTCACCATTACCAATTTTTTGACGAGCCACTGCGTCGGCAAGCATTGGTTGTGCTTGGGCCATACTCTTGGCAAACACTTCAATCCGATCAAGTTGGTTTTTCGCAGCATCTATTTTCGTGGTTTTAAATCCCCAGACGAGATCAGGGATGACAATTTGATCAGTGTGTGCAGCAAGAGCCTTTGCAACGATCATGTTTGGCCCGAAGTCATCACTCTCGATTTCAAGATCAGTACCCTCTGTAAGCGTGGCAAAGCTGCCGGCTCGTTGTGCAGACTGAATTGTTTTAACGAGTTTAGATACTGTTACCCAAGACGATGAACCGAATACAAACGTGTCGGTTGCCACCATATCTTTCAATAAGTCGATTGCTTCCTGATTGTCTGGCATCTGCATCATCATCATGGCAATAGCCATCGGGTTTCCTGGTTGCGTTTGCTGCTTGGCGAATTCGTCAAGAGCTTTCGCAACAGACTTCAGTTCCTTAAGGCTGGCAAAAGCATTGCTTTCAACAATACGGTCATATTGTTCACGGCCGCGAAGTGTGCTTGACACAAACGCAGCGTCATCAGGAATGAGGCCAATGCCAAGGTCTTCGGATCGTGCTGTTTGGGATCCTAGAAATAGGGCGGTAAAGAGGCTGCAGGCGAGCGTGAGCTTTGTGGTCATCATCTTCCTCGGCGAAAGTGGAAAGGAACCGAAATGTTCTGTTGAAAACATCATATGAAACAATTGCTTAAGCATGTGCAAGAAACCTCGGGTAATGCAGCGTCATGACGACTAGAAAAAGAACACTTCGTTTCAGCAAACAATATTTTTTAGCGGCTAATGCCTCCGCACAATAGACTACTGGAAATAGGGTATCCCTGAGAATACAGCATTCGTAGGATACGTATGCAGAACGTACTCCTCATCTGATAAAAGGATGTTTCCCGTGTCAAAGGCAGCGATTCACCTTGGACCAACTCAGATTATCGATACCTTTGCCGAGGCTTTTCGGCTGAGATTTGCACGACTGTTCGTCACGGCACACAACGCGTCCTGGCTTGAGGCTGGTGTGCAGTCATTTTGTGGGTACGGAACAAGCGTTATTGGTTGTGACGCAGAAGTTGGTCTTGAGCAATTCATGACTCCAGATGAAAGCCCTGACGGTCGCCCTGGTGCCTCTATTCTTGCGTTTGGTTTCAGCGTCGAATCTCTTGCCGAAGCAGTGGCTCAAAGAACTGGCCAGTGTCTGCTGACCTGCCCTACAACAGCTGTTTTTGATGGTTTGTCTGAGGCAGAAGAGCGAATTCCGCTAGGGAAACGTATTCGGTTTTTTGGTGATGGTTTTGAGAAAACAAAGGTGTTTGATGGGCGGCGATACTGGCGTGTGCCGGTCATGGATGGAGAATTTCTTGTTGAAGAAACATGTGGTGTTGCCAAAGGTGTTGGTGGAGGCAATGTCATTCTTCAGGGTGGTTCCCTTGATGCTGTGCTGGCGTCGGCTAAGCGAGCAGTAGATGCCATTGCGGCTGTGCCAGGAGTGATCACTCCGTTTCCCGGGGGTGTTGTGCGGTCTGGAAGTAAAGTCGGGTCACGATATGCGGCACTGAAGGCTTCCACGAACGATGAATTTTGCCCTAGTTTAGTAGGTAGGGTTTCTACCCAGCTTGCCCCTGGGGTTGCTGCGTGTCTCGAAATAGTCATTGATGGTGAAAATGAAGGCTCTGTTTCTGAAGCCATGGCAGCCGCGATACAGGCGGCTGTGGGTGAGGGCATCCTCGCAGTATCTGCCGGTAACTATGGTGGCAAACTGGGTAAGTTTCATTTCCATCTTCATCAGATTCTTCGTGATACCGGTTTAGCTTGTTGAGTCGTGGCCTGGGTCGTTTTTTGTGAAACGGCCTTCTGTTGATCACCCATCTTTGGTACTTCCCCAGGTGTTCTGGTCGATTTTGCGACCGTCTCATCAGGAGTGGAGTCATGGAAAAGCGTCCGTCGCGTCAGGATTTTGTTGTGCCACC
>ERZ1048872.3071-NODE-3071-length-11157-cov-4.541074_pt1 | contig 11157 bp, 7 predicted proteins | sample MGYA00383100_ERZ1048872 | MGnify/ENA primary metagenome ERZ1048872 (study PRJEB29581, sample SAMEA5548370) | metagenome | biome: marine; feature: coastal; material: water | depth 50 m | study: Short-term variability in the microbial, nano- and picoplankton... | reverse complement strand
ATAAACGTCCAGGAGTTGCTACAATAATATCTTGACCCTGTAAAATTGATTGTTTTTGAGTGTTAATGTTTGCACCACCATAAACGCCTAGAACACGTGTATTGATATATTTTGATAATTGCTCTATTTGCTCAACCACCTGTAAAACTAATTCTCTAGTTGGCACTAATACCAAAACTCTTGGGTGTTTTTGTTTAGAAAATCGCAAATCTTGTAAAATAGGCATCATGTAGGCAAAAGTTTTACCTGTTCCCGTTTGTGCAATTCCTACTACATCTTTACCTGATCTTACTACTGAAAATGCTTGTTCCTGAATTGGAGTTGCATTTACAAAACCCAAATCATCAACAGCATATTGTAATTGATTTGAGATTCCTAGGTCTTGAAAAGTCATGCTTAATATTTTTCTGCAAAGGTACGCTTTATAAAACGCTAAACAATAGCCCTTTTCAGTTAGAATATTTAGTAATTTTGCAATAGAAATTTTAGGCTAAATGATTACAGACACACATACGCATTTATATTCTAGTCAATTTGATGAAGATCAAGAAGCAACCATTCAACGTGCTAAAGAAGCTGGTGTTTCACGCTTTTTTATTCCAGCAATAGATTCTTCTTACACAGAGCGAATGATGAAACTTGAAAAAGACTATCCGGATGACGTTTTTTTAATGATGGGACTACATCCTACTTCTGTAAAAGAAAATTATTTAGAAGAATTAGCACACGTTAAAGAATGGATTGACAAAAAAGACTTTTATGCCATTGGTGAAATCGGAATTGATTTGTATTGGGATAAAACGCTTTTGACTCAGCAGCAAGAGGCTTTTAGAACTCAAATTAAATGGGCAAAAGAAAAGAAATTACCAATTGTTATTCATTGCAGAGATGCTTTCAATGAAATTTTTGAAGTACTAGAAACGGAAAAAGGGGATGATTTAAGAGGTATATTTCATTGTTTTACAGGTACGTTAGAACAAGCAAAAATAGCGATCTCTTACAATATGAAATTAGGAATTGGCGGTGTTACTACTTTTAAAAATGGAAAAATTGATAAATTTTTAAATGAAATTGATTTAAAACACATCGTTTTAGAAACAGACTCTCCTTATTTAGCGCCAACTCCTTATAGAGGAAAAAGAAACGAAAGTGCTTATATTACAAATGTAGTGGATAAATTAGTTGATATTTATGGAGTTTCTTTTAATGAAATTGCAGAAATTACAACTCAAAATTCTAAAGAAGTTTTTGGTGTATAATGCAAAAAACCCTAACGATATATTACAAAACACCAATTGGTACTGCAAAAATTGTAGGTGATGAAAACGGAATTCAAGTTGTTTCTGTTTTAGAAGAAGATATAGAAACATCTCAAAAAATTCCTGATTGTTTGCAGGATTGTTTAAGGCAATTAAAAGACTATTTTGAAGGTAAAAGAAATAATTTTGACTTAAAATTAAACCCTCAAGGAACTACTTTTCAGAAAAAAGTTTGGAATGAGTTATTAAATATTCCTTTTAATACAACCAGAACTTATTTAGAGCAAAGCAAGGCTATGGGAGATGTAAAAGCAATAAGAGCAGTTGCTTCTGCAAATGGCAAAAACCCAATCTGGATTATTATACCTTGTCATAGAGTTATTGGCTCTGATGGTTCTTTAACAGGTTATGCAGGTGGGATTTGGCGTAAAAAATGGTTGTTAGCTCATGAGAACCCAGTAAAACAACAATCGCTGTTTTAATTTTTATCTCAAATATTAAAAAACATATTTTTACGTTAAGAATGTATCGTTTCTTATGATTCAAAGAATTCTTTTTTTCTTATTGCTGTTCATTGGGTTTTCCATCCAATCACAAACAATATCTAAAGATTTTAGTTTTAAAAAATTTTTGGTTAAAAAAGATACAATCCAATTAGATTCTGTGGCTTTAAATCCCCAGAAATTTAAAGTTTTAGATGCTTTTTCTAAGGTAATTCCTTCGTCTAAATATACGATTGATTTTAGCAATGCAATTTTAATTATCAACTCGAAAAAATATACTAAAATTAGTGTTGAATATTTTAGACTTCCAGATTTTATTACAAAAATTTATACTCCTTTTGATAAAAAATTAATCGTACCAAACGAAACCAATACAGGTAAATTATATAGCTTAACTACGAATAAAAAAGCATCAGAAAAAAAACCCTTTGAAGGCCTAAAAACAAAAGGTTTTATTACAAGAGGAATTACCTCTGGTAACAATCAAAATGCGGTAACAAACTCTGCGTTAGATTTAAAAATATCTGGAAAACTATCGAAAAACATTACTTTACGAGCTAATATTTTTGATACCAACATACCTGTTCAAGAAAATGGATATTCACAAAACATTACAGATTTTGATAGAATTTTCATAGAAATGTTTACTGATAATTGGCGTGTAAAAGCGGGTGATATTTCATTACAAAATTCAGATAGTTACTTTATGCCTATTGCCAAACAAATTGCAGGTTTACGAGTAGAAGCTGACGTTAATAAAAACGTAAAACTTGCTGCCTCTGGTGCAGTTGTTAGAGGTAAATTTAATAGATACAGAATTACAGGAAGAGAAGGAAACCAGGGTCCTTATAAAATTTATGGTCTTAACAATGAGCCTGCGATTTTAATTATTGCTGGTAGCGAAACTGTTTATATAAATGGCATCGAAATAAAACGTGGAGAAAACGAAGATTATACAATTGATTATAATTTGGCTGAAATTACTTTTAATACCACATATCCGATAACAAATGATATGAGAATTACTTTAGAATTTCAATATGCAGACAGAAATTACACACGATTTGTTACCTATGAAGAGGCTACTTACAAAAGTGATAAACTAAATATAAGTGCATATTTTTACAATGAAAATGATGCCAAAAACCAACCTTTACAGCAAAGTTTGACTGCGGATCAAAAACAAATATTAACAAACGCGGGAAATAACACTGATTTAATGGTTGCAGAAAGTGCTTTTTTAGATGCTTTTGATGAAAATAAAATACTTTATAAAAAAGTACTTAATGGTAGTAGAGAAACTTTTCAATATTCTAATACATTAGTTGATGAACTTTATTTTGTAACTTTTACAAATGTGGGATTAAATAAAGGAGATTACCAATTAGATAGAAGCACTGCTATTGGTAACATTTTTGTTTATGTTGGCCAAAATCTCGGAAGTTACAGTCCGATTATAAAATTAACTCCCCCAACAAAACAGCAAACATTTGTTTTAAAATCTAATTACGATTCACAAAAGAAAACTAAAATAAATACCGAAATAGCAATCAGCAACAATGATGAAAATTTATTTTCTTCCATAGACGATGCTAACAATGTTGCTGTTGCGGCAAAAGTAAATTGGGAACAAATTTTAATTGACAAAGAATGGCAATTAAAAAGTGCTATTTCTCATGAATTTGTTCAAAATCATTTTAAAACTGAAATGAGATGGGAGTCTGTTGAATTTAACAGAGACTGGAATATTTTAACAAACAACGCTACCAAAAATTATTTTCAATCAGAATTTAGGCTTCAAAATAAAAATAGTGATTTTCTCTTATATAGATTTAACAATCTGAGTTATCCAGAAATTTTTAATGGAAACAAACATGAAGTGCAATCTAAAATGAAATTGAATAAAACATCCTTTTTTATTGACGGAAGTTTTTTAACAAACACCTCAACTTCAGAAGACAACTCTTTTTTTAGAGCAAAAGCGAGAGCAGAACAAAGTTTTAATAAAAAATGGTTGGGAGCTTTTATTAATTTTGAAACAAACAGCAGAAAAAACAGCACTACAAAAGATTTTATAAATACAAGTCATCGTTTTAAAGAATTTGAAACTTATTTTGGTGTTGGAGACAGCACAAAAGTATATACTAAATTCGGGTTTAATTACAGAAACAATGACAGTATAAAATCGAATACTTTTACCGAAATCAACAATAGAAAAACATTCTATTTAAATAGTAAACTGATACAAAACAAAAAAACGAATTTAAATATCTTTGCAAATTACAGACTTACAGAAAATAGATTTACAAATAATGAAAAGTCTTTAAACTCTCGAATAATTTTTAATCAAAAACTATTTAAAAACTTTATTAATTTAGGAACTGTTTATGAAACCTCCTCTGGTAATATTGCAAGGCAAGAGTATATTTATGTAAAAACAGAGCCTGGTTTAGGTTATTATACTTGGATTGATTACAACAGTGATGGAGTTCAAGATTTTGACGAATTTGAAATTGCCCAATTTCAAGATCAAGCAGAATATTTAAGATTACCAAAACCTAATTTACAATTTATTGCCACCCAAAGAGCAAAGTTTACCCAATCTATAAGTTTAAACCCGAGAGTTTGGTCTTCTAAAAAAGGATTTAAGAAGATACTTTCTCATTTTTACAATCAGAGTTTTTTAAGCGTAGAAAATGAGCAAGAGAGAATGGGGAATTCCTTTAATTTTAATCCTTTTGATTTTAATGAAAGTAAATTAATAGGTCTTAGTTTTAATCTTAGAAATAGTATTTATTTCAACAAAAACCTTCAAAAATATAGTGTGACTTATACGTTTGGAAAGAACAGAAATAAACAACAGTACTTTATTGGTAGCCAAGAAAACAATATCAAACTACATCAGGCAGATTTTGCACATAAGTTCGCATCTTTTTGGTTGTTCGAATTGATGGGAAAAACATCCGAGAATAATTTAGAAACTGAAAATTTTAACAATAGAAATTATATTATTAGAGCAAACGAAATTCAACCAAAAATTAGTTTCTTATATAATAAAAACAATCGCTTTACTGCCTTCTATCATTTTAAAGATAAAGAAAATCAGTTACCAAGTTTTGAGCAACTGAATCAACAAAAATTTGGATTTGAATATTTTTACATCAGCAGTAAAAAGAATCAAATTTCGACAAATATAAATGTATTTCTTAATGATTTTACCGGAGATACTAATACACCTATTGCATATCAAATGCTAGAGGGATTGCAGTCTGGACAAAATTATACATGGTCTATTTTGTTTAATCAAAAATTAAATCCGTTTTTAAATCTAAATTTAAATTATTTAGGAAGAAAGAGTGAAAACTCTAAAAGTATACACACAGGTAGCATACAATTAAGAGCAATTTTTTAAAAGTTACAATTAACTTTTACTATGTTTGTAAACCATTCTAAACTTTATTTGTAATATTTTAACGTAAACAAAAGATATGAAAAAAATACTTTTAATTTTCGGACTTTTAATTAGTTCTCTAACATACTCTCAGCAAGAGATTAAATTAGACATTGCTGATGCATTAGTTATAAAGAGTTTAGAATTTTCTTATGAAAACTACTTATCAACCGAAAATTCTTTCGGTATTTCTGCGCTTTTTAATGTTGAAAAACAAGAGAAAGATTTTAGATACAACGAAAATTTTATGATAACACCTTATTTCCGTCATTATTTTTCTACGGACGAAGTGTGGAATGTTTTTGGTGAAGCTTTTGTTGGTATCAATTCTGGGAAAAAAGAATCTGCTAAAGATCCTGGTATTTATAATGTAAATTATACGGATGGCGCTTTAGGTATTGCGTTAGGTACAAAATATACTTCTAGCAGTGGTTTAATTATTGATGTTCATGCTGGAGCCGGAAGAAACTTATTTCTTTCAAATTCTCCTACTATCGTTCCAAGAGTAGGGGTAAATGTTGGTTGGAGATTCTAATTAACTCAATTTGTTATTAAAAATCCTTCTGAAACAAATTGTTTTAGGAGGATTTTTTGATTTATTGAATAAATCATAGAAATATTTTTCATTTACAATGTTAAGATTACATAAAGCAAGTAAATATAAGTCATTGTTTTTTAGGTTTTTAAAAAAACACCAAATCCTAATGTTAATTTAATGTTATGTAATGGTATATTTAATGTAATTTTTATATATCTTTGTGTAAGTCCAAAGTTAATTACTAAAAATCAAATCTTATGAAGAAAGCAATTATACTCACAATATTATTTATATCAGCTATAGGATTTTCACAACAAAAAGAAACGACTTATGAAAAAGAAGGCGATTTAGTGAAAGCTACTTACTATAATGATAATGGAGATGTTAAAGTTCAGGGGTTTTTCAAAGACAAAAAATTAACTGGTACTTGGACTCGTTTTGATAAAAAAGGAAACAAAACCCAAATTGCACATTATAATGAAGGCAAAAAAGTTGGGAAATGGTTTGTTTGGAATAAGGAATCGTTAAAAGAAATTAATTACGACAACAATGTTTTAGTTGCAGTTAATGACTGGAAATCGGAATCTAAACTTGCCTTTAATAAATAATTTTTCAAATAATTTTTAATAAAAAAAGCAGACTTTATAGTCTGCTTTTTTTATTAAATACATTATTAGATTAAAAGCTATATCCTGTCCAAGTAAATACTGAATTATCAGCTCCCCCTGAAGTCCCAACAGAAGTTGTAATAGTTGCTCCGCCTGAAGTTGTATTTTTATTATCTGTTACATCTAAACCATTTGCAGTATTACCAACAGCAGTTATTGAAGTATTATCATTTGCATCAGTTTTACCATCTTTTAAATCGATAAAATCTGAATATGTTGCACCAGAACCCAGAGCTATATAAGCGTTTGTAATAGTCGCAGTTGCTCCTCTTCTTACTTTGATAGCATCAGCCATATCAACAGTATCTCCATTGTTGATAATTGTTAATCCATTAACAGTAAACACGGATTGTGCTATATCAGTAGGTGTATTACCATCTAAATTTCCATCAGCCTCAATACCTCTTGGATCAGAGGTTACAGCAGTATAATTCGCTTCTCTGATACCATATAAATTTGTACAAGTTCCTGTATATCCTTGTGTAAAATCAAACATATCATCTTTAGCATTTACAACTAATATATTAGAAGTATTTACAGAACCTCCAAAGAATTCGATAGCATCATCATCACCATTTAAAATAGCAATATTAGAAATTGTAGTTCCAGCACCAACACCATTTAAAGTTAAACCATTGTGTTCTGCTTCATCATCAATTCTAGCTCCTGTATATTCTAATTTTACATAGTTTAAGATTCCTGAATTATCGTTAACATCATCACCTCCAAAGAAAATTGAGTTTTTAACTTCTGTTGCTGCATTACTACTTGAAGATGCTTGTCTACTTATAGGAGCCATACCATTAATGATAATTCCTCCCCAATCACCAGCTTTAGGTATAGAAGCATTAGAAGTGAACAAAATAGGTTTTGCTGCAGTTCCATCTGCAATAATTCTCCCTCCTTTTTCTACCAAAATATAAACGTCTGTACCTCCTGCTAAAGCATTGATTCTTGTTCCTGCTTCAATAGTAAGTGTAGCTCCATCTTTTACTAAAAGTGCTCCTGTTAAATTGTGAGCAACACTTGCGTCTAATATTAAATCAGTAGTTAAGTTTCCTGCTAAGTTTTGTGCAGTTACTTCTCCTCCGACAGTTCCTCCTCCATTTTCGTCATCATTGTCTAATGAACAACTCGTAAAGATTAACGCTGAAATCGATAGAATTGATAAAATTACTTTTTTCATTTTTTTGTTTTTATTGTTTTTATTGTTTTTATTGTTTTTAACTATCGCAAATTTGCGATGTTATTGTATTTTCTATGTTGATTTATTTTTAAAGAAATATTATGAATAACAACCTTTATTTAGAAATCATAAGAGAACCCTAAGCTTAAATTAACACCCTTCTTATAATTACTTAACACTACATTATTTCCACTGGTAGAGCTATCTCTACTTAACTGAAAATCTGGGTTCATTAAGTTTGTAGCTTTTAATTTTATACGATACTTTTCTCCTAACTTTAATGAAGAAACCAAATCTAATGTTGGAATTCCTTTTTCGATAATGTTTTCAAATTTTCTTGTACCAATAGAATATACTCTGTCAGAAAAATAGTTAAACACTAAAGATGTTGTCAATTCGTTTTCTTCATATTGCTTTTTAAAAGTTAAATCAGCATTCATTAAAAATGGAGTTGCTCCTTCTAATTGACTTGATGTTTCAGTAAACTGTGCCACAGATTCTGGATCTAAGTTTACTTTAGAAAATAAAACAGATGCGTTTAAACCTGCATTCAAAGAATATTCATTTTCTTCTTCGTCATCACTTTTTAAAACATTTTTACGTGCTTCTAACTCAAATCCTAAAATAGATGCATCATCACCAACATTTAAATAGGTAAGTGTATTTCCTCCTGAAGGTATTTCACTTCTTGCAATTGGGTTTTGGATGTATTTGTAAAAACCAGTTAATGAAACTAACTCGCTTGATGAAAAATAATACTCGTATTTCGTATCGAAATTATAATTTTCTGAAGGTTTTAAATCTGGATTACCTTGAGATGAAAAGTTTACATCTTGATATTTAAATGGGGCAGTTTCCTTAAACTGAGGAAAAGTATAAGTCTGACTTACAGCTATTCTAAAAATACTGTTTTCGTTAAAATTGTATTTAATATTGATACTTGGTAAAACATAACTTCTGTCTATTTCAGATGCTCCATCTATTGCACTTGCTGCAATATTGGTATCGTAAGTAACTCTTTGATGGTTTCTCTCAAATTTTAATCCCCCAGAAACGATAAAGTTTTCATTAAACTCATATACCAAATTCGTAAATACTCCAGTAATTAACCTTTTACCTCTATAAGTAAATGGATCAAATACTCTAATATTTCTACCTCTACCAGTTTCCATAACAAATGTTCCATTATCTATGGAGTTTTGATTAAAAATGGCATCAGGATTATCTATTTCTATAGGAAATCTAGTAGGAAAACCGTGGTTGAAAATGGTTGCAGCAAACAAACGCTCTGTATATCTATAATCTGCTCCAAAGTCTATTGTAGATTTATCCTCTTCATCTTCTTTTAATTTGTAGGTTAATTTTCCTTTAGCAGCATAATCGTTCTCTTGTAATTTAGAGAAATATCGTTCATTTTCTCCTGCACTATTTATTTGCGGGCTATAAAAACCATCTCTAAGTAAATAATTATTTGTTCTTCTGTCTGGTTCATTACCTCTGATAAAGTTTAAAGAACCTTTTGCTTCTGCATCTAATCTCTCAGAAATTTTATACGTTCCTAAAAGCTGATTTACATATAACTCGTTATTATTGGTTTGTTGTCTTCTTTGAAAAGCTAAATCATCAACACCATTTACATCATCTTGTGCATCATCTTTACCAAAATAATCTCCAATTGATTGTTTGTTATTGTGAATAAATAAATGATTGTATGCAATTGTATAATCTTCAGTTTTAAACTTTACATTTCCCATTAGTAATTGAGAAACATTAAAATCGTATTTAGAAAAATCCTGATCTTTAAAAGGAGCTACACTTCCATCTGTAGTATTCTGTTTGATATTCCCTTCTAAATAGTTGTATTTAGCATCATAACTACCTACTAAGAAAAAACTTAAGGTATTATCTTCTCCAACATCGTATTTTCTTCCATATTTAAACGAAAAACTATTGTTTAATTGAAAGTTTTGAGATTGAGGTTTAAAAGAATTTGCAAAAGAATACGTGTTTAAATCTGTTACAGTATGTTTTAATCTTTGAGTTCCAAATCTATTAGTACCATGTATTGTCAAAAATTCTTTACTTACAGTTTGTGAATTTACACCTAGAGAAACACCTAAACTTGCCTCTCTTCTTTTTACCACTTCTTTAGAAACAATGTCAATATTTGCTCCACCAACATCACCATTCAAATCTGCTGTAAAAACTTTATTTACACCAATATTCTTGATAACACTTGTATCAAAAAATCCTAAAGAGATGTTTTTATATTCTGGGTCTTCAGAAGGTAAAGGCAAGCCATTCATTGTAGTTGAATTGTATCTATCTCCCAAACCTCTCACAATCACATTTTTTGATCCTTTAGAAACTCCTGCAGTTTTTGTTACAGCTCCAGCTGCATCAGAAACTCCTTTTGTTGCTAATTCTTGTGCTCCAATTGTTGTTTTAATAGAAACTGCTTTCTTTGCTTCCATAATAAGTGCGGTAGCAGTTTCTTTACTCGTAGATGCTTTAATGACTACAGCATCTAGTGCAACCCCCTCTTCTGCAGACATAAGTTGATTAATAACAACTGTTTCACGTGTAGTGATTGTAAAAGTTTTTTCTACACTTTTATATCCCAAAAAACTAAACTCTATACTATGAGTTCCTACCGGAACTTGTAAAGAATAATTTCCATCAAAATCTGTAGTTGTACCAATGGTAGTTCCTTTAATTTGAACATTCGCGAATGGCAACGGCTCATTGTTTGTTTCTTTATCAGTTAATAAACCTTTTAATGTTCCTTTGCTTTGTGCAACTATAATTTGACCTAAAGCTAAAAAAGTAATAAATAAAATTTTCTTCATTTTAATGTATAATTTACTTCTGCAAAACTCTTGCAGTTCTGTAAACTCATGGTTAGTTATAAGTTATAATTGTATTATAGAAATATTAACTAAAGGTTAAATCAAAAAAACATATAACAATTATTTAAACATCAAGAAACATTTGCTTTAAGTCTATGTTGCATTTTTGAATAATTCTTTAAGGAATCTTCAGTCATAAAATTTATTAGTTTTTGTCGACTATTTATTATGACAAACTGCCTCTGATCAAGGCAGTTTTTTTTGTTATAATAATATTAGATTAACATTAACCTAACATAACTGTAAGTTATTTGCAGCGACAAAAACTAATAATTATGAAATTAAAGTCATTACTTTTAACCATTAATATGGTTATTTTTATGAGTGTTAACGCTCAAGAAACAAATGCTCCGAAATTTGGGAAAGGTTTATTTAACCTAGTTGGCAAAGACAGTACATTTACTATGAAAGTCGGACTTCGATTTCAAACCTTAGCTAATTTTGGTTGGAATGCTGACAATGGATTGTCTACTAATTATAGTAACATGCTAATTAGAAGATCTCGATTAAAATTTGATGGTTGGGCTTTTTCACCAAAGTTAAAATATAAACTAGAATTAGGATTATCTAATAGAGATCAATCAGGATCCTCATATTTTACACATGACTCCCCAAGACAAATTTTAGACGCCGTTCTAAAATG
>ERZ1048872.3064-NODE-3064-length-11178-cov-6.841320_pt1 | contig 11178 bp, 9 predicted proteins | sample MGYA00383100_ERZ1048872 | MGnify/ENA primary metagenome ERZ1048872 (study PRJEB29581, sample SAMEA5548370) | metagenome | biome: marine; feature: coastal; material: water | depth 50 m | study: Short-term variability in the microbial, nano- and picoplankton... | reverse complement strand
GGATCATTGTATGAGTAATTATAATCTTTTACCCAAACAGTTGTATCAGGATAAACTTCAACAATTTCTTTTTTTATAAAATCCTTTCTATTTGCTCCTTTTCGTGCAGCTGCTTCAGCATCTAACCAAGTATGTTTAAATTTCAACTTTTTAGTATCGATCATTCTTTTTCCATCAATATTTTCACCTATTGGAATATACATGGAATCCATAACTTCAGAGTAATATTCATCTGGAAAATCGCCTGTTTTCCAGATTAAATCTTCATCCCAATTTAAAGCTCTTCCTTGTAAAGGAGAATTTAAATCACCCAAACTTCCATAATTAGTCATCATATACTTCTGATATGGACTCATATCAGATGTATCAGGCATTTTGAATTGGTAATCTTCTAATATAATATTGGTGTCATCAGACATTAATTCAGAAAGTAATGCCAACTCTGTTCTAACTATAGAGTCTCTAACCCAATGTACAAATTCTTTATATTCTGAATTTGTTATTTCAGTTTCATCCATGTAAAATGGTCTTACAGTAACTGTTCTGGTTGGAGTATTTAATGCGCCGGCAACATCCTCATCTTCTTTACCCATTGTAAAAGAACCTCCAGGAATTTTAGCCATCCCCATTGGGCGTTTTGAATGCCATGCTTTTTTTGCTCTAACACCAACTAATTCTCCTTGGTCATTAGATCCGCAACTATACACTAACAATGCCAATAAAATATACAATGATATTTTCCTCATAATAATTTCTTAATTCTAGTTAGGCAAACCTATTACTTATTATTTTAAAAAACAATATTTCTTTAATGCTATAAGCTTACTAAATACAAATTTATTAATCTATTTGATAATTTTATGTTTAAATCAATTTTTTTAAGGTTCTTAACCATCTATCAGGTATTTCCTGATTAGTAGCACAAACATAATCTTGATATGTACAAGGTATTAACGCATGTCTTTTAAATTTATTATTCTCATTTAAACTAATTTCCATCCACCATCTTCCACTTTTATTACTTTTATGAAAATTCAAAATTTGTTCTTCAATTGGAACTATATATTTTTTGTAATTATCCTTTAATCCAAAAGGATAATCATTAGCTCTATAATTAACTCCTTCAATAAAATACCATATCATTTGAGCAATTAATTGAGCAGTTTGGTTTTTTAAATCTAATTTTGAGTTGTATTCATAAATACCAAAAGACGAAACTTTATCACTTATACCCGAATAACGAGCAATTGCACAAATTTCAGCACCTGTTAATCCATTTGGTGTTGCATTATTATTTGCTGGTGCTTCGGCATTTTTTATTGAAGATAAATCAACGCTTACTATATCAGCGTCTCTTAATACCGGTTCAACAATTTTTATATCGCCTGAAACTTCACCCAATCTGTAAGCTTCAAAAAACAAGTTATCTAATAATCCTATTTCATCTTGAGAATTAAAATATGTTTGGTATCCAATATTGCTGAAATTAAATAAATTATTAGGTTTATTCATTACAATTTTACTCAAAAAGGATTGTGAATTTAGCTCATCTTCTATAGAACCTAAATTAAATTTATTATCAACCGAAACTAAATTTACTGTTTGTTCTAACTTATCATAAGCACGGTAATTTGCATAAGTTAAATCTTGTCCTCCACCTATGATTAAAGGAATAATTTTATTCTTAATTAAATAGGTTAATATTTCGCCTAATGCAAAATAGGTATCGTTAATAGTGCTACCTTGTTCAATATCTCCCAAATCAGCTACTTCAATTGGCCAATTTCCAGGATAAAGTTTGTATAATTCTTTCCTAATTTCACCTAATTCTTCCCCTGTTCCGTGATTCCCATTAGAAGCGCGACCTTCTTTCACTCCAATAATAGCGATTTTTTTATTTGATAATTCTGGAAAACCCTGAGAAATGGTATTAATCTCAATACTTTGACCTAAAGTTTGATTAGACTGCATTTTTGCATGTACCAAAAGTATGTCATCAACTGGTTTAAAATAGTCAAGATTCATTTTACGCGGGGATTAGAAATTGTTTTCTATAGTGCAATATGTTGAAATTTTATTTTTTTCTCGTTTTTCGCTTAGTAGTTTTTTTCTTTTTGGTGTTTTTCTCGATAATTGATTTTACCTCATCCAAAGTTAAACTTTTAGCATCAACAGTTTTTGGCAACTCAATTTTAGTTTTACCTTTTAAAATATTTGAACGTCCCCAACGTGCTTTTTCAACTCGTATACCTTCTTCTTCCCAATTATGAAGTACCTTTTCAATTTCTTTTCGTTTTTTATCCTCTATTAGCTCAACAATATCATTCTGAGTTAAATTATCAAAATTGTACTTTTTATTAACATTTATGAAAATATTATTCCATTTAATAAATGGTCCAAACCTACCTACACCTTTTTGAACTGGTAAATTTTCGTATTCAGCAATAGGTGCATCTGCCTTACGTTTTTCTTCAATCAATTCGATGGCTCTTTCCAAATCAATAGTCATTGGGTTTTCGTCTCTCGGAATAGATACAAACATTTTATCAAAACGAATGTATGGTCCAAAACGACCACTCGCTACAATAACATCAATTTCTTCGTAACTACCAATTGATTTTGGTAATTTAAATAAATCCAATGCTTCTTCATAGGTTATTGATGTTAATGTTTGTTCGCCTTGTAAACTTGCAAAACGTGGTTTTTCTTCATCAGTAGCTTCTCCAATTTGCACCATTGCTCCAAATCTTCCTAAACGTGCATATACATTTTTACCACTTTCAGGATCTACACCCAACAAACGTTCACCTGAAGCTCTACTTGCATTTTCAGACACATCCTCGACCATTGGGTTAAAAGCTCCGTAGAATTCTTTTATCATTTCAATCCAATCTTCTTTTCCTTCGGCAATCTCATCAAATTCATTTTCTACTTTTGCAGTAAAACCATAATCTAAAATTTCTTGAAAATTAGCAACTAAAAAGTCGTTTACAATATTTCCTATATCAGTTGGAACAAGTTTTCCTTTATCAGCTCCCACTTTTTCTGATAAAGTTTCTTCTTTAACATTACCGTTAGTTAAACTAAGCTGCAAATAGTTTCTATCTACTCCATCAACAGTACCTTTTACAATGTATTCTCTACGTTGAATGGTTGAAATGGTTGGCGCATATGTTGATGGACGACCGATACCTAATTCTTCCAAACGCTTCACTAATGAAGCTTCTGTAAATCGATAAGGTGCTTTAGTATAACGCTCTGTTGCTGTTATATAATTATTTGAGACAGTATCATTAATTCTCAAAATTGGTAACATCCCTGCTTGTTCTTCCTCTTCGTTATCAGTACCTTCTAAATAAACTTTTAAAAACCCATCAAACTTTATCATTTCACCATTTGAAGTGAATATCTTTTTATTGTTAGAATTTGAAATTTTAACATTGGTACGTTCCAATTGTGCTTCACTCATTTGCGAAGCTATGGTTCTTTTCCAAATTAAATCATACAATCTATTTTGATCATAATCAATTGAAACAGATTGACAACTTATATTAGTTGGTCTAATTGCTTCGTGTGCTTCCTGTGCACCTTTAGACTTTGTACTGTAATTTCTTGGTTCACTGTAAGCTTCTCCAAATGAAGAAATAATTTCTTCTTGTGCGTCATTTATAGCGTCATTTGATAAATTAACACTATCCGTTCTCATGTAAGTAATTAAACCGGCTTCATATAATCGTTGTGCCATCATCATAGTTTTAGCTACCGGAAAATACAATTTTCTTGATGCTTCTTGCTGTAGTGTTGATGTTGTAAATGGTGCTGCTGGCGATTTTTTTGCTGGTTTTTTCTGTAAATCAGCTATCTTAAAATCTGCTTCAATGCATGAATTTAAAAATGTTTGTGCTTCCTCTTTGGTTTGGAAGTTTTTTGGTAATGATGCCTTGAATTTTTTTCCTTCTACTGAAATAAATTCAGCGACTACTTTGTAAGAAGCTATAGGTGTAAATTTTTGAATTGCTCGTTCACGCTCAACAATTAACCTTACAGCAACAGATTGCACTCTACCAGCCGATAAACCTCCTTTAATTTTCCTCCATAAAACAGGTGATAATTTATAACCCACCAATCTATCCAAAACTCTTCTGGCTTGTTGAGCATTCACCAAATTATAATCAATACTTCTTGGATTTTCAACAGCTTTTAAAATGGCTTTTTTAGTAATTTCGTGAAAAACAATACGCTTTGTTGCTTCGTCTTTTAATTTTAATTGTTCAAATAAATGCCAAGCAATGGCCTCCCCTTCACGATCCTCATCCGAAGCCAACCAAACCATCTCAGCTTTTTTCGCAAGAGATTTTAATTTTTTTACAACTGCTTTTTTATCGGTTGAAACAGTGTATTTTGGCTTAAAATCACCATCAACATCAATTCCAATTTCTTTTGAAGGTAAATCTGCAATATGCCCAAAACTTGATTCAACTTGAAAATCTTTCCCTAAAAATTTTTCAATTGTTTTTGCTTTTGCAGGGGACTCCACTATTACTAAATTCTTCGCCATAAATAACTATATTTCAATATTTAAACCGGTTAAAAGGTTATTTTTTAACCTATTTTTTCCAGAGATTTCGGATTGCAAAAGTATGTAGAAATTTTTTAACTTCTATAATTAATATGTGGTAGACAAGAAAATTGTTTAAAAAAAATAAGAATCTAGCCTTAATTTAAATTTAAAAAATAAGGAGAAAAACAAACGTATTTAATTGCTATTTGTATTAGTTTAAATTAAACGTACTCAAAAGGTTTATCGTTGAATTTTCATAAGTATATTGATATAAAACACCATCTCCAATCATTAATAAATTTGTTTCTAAAGGAATTACATCAAATGTATTAATATTTTTAAAATGGTTTAGTAGTTTCAAATTCATAATATCTGTTTTATCAAAAACTTTTAATCCTGAATCTCCATCACATATAAAAAGCTTTTCATCCTTAATACCTAATCCGTATGGTTGATCCATTGCATATGATTTTTCTAAAACAGGATTTTCAATATCCGTTATATTAACAATTTGTAAGCTACTCTCAAAAGCTCCACACGAATTACCCGACCTTAAAGTAATATAGGCATAATTATTATCAACCACCACAGGATCACAAGCTGTACCGTGTTGAAATTCGGAAATAAATTTTGGCACACTTGGTGTTGAAATATCATAAATATACATGCCTGACATACTTCCTAAAAACAAATGATTACCTCTATTAAAAATTGTTTCAATATCAAATCCCGCAAATACAGTTTCAAGTTGATTCGGATTTTCAAGATCTTCAATATTAAAAATATTGATATTATGACTATCTACAGAATATAAATATTCATCAACAATTTTAAATCGTGCTAATGAACCACCTGTACCTGTAGTTGACTGCAAATTTTCTGCAGCATCAGCTAAAATAAAATCAACGTTTTCATAATCAAACTTCCAATTCTCTCTGGTAATTACCCAATCAACAGGAAAACCATCTTGAGTCTGCATTTCTTCCCAATTAATAGCATCGGCTCCTTCAGGTATTTGATAATAAAAATTAAATACATTCTCTAATAAATTTACTTTTTTAATGCTGTTAATATTTGAAATATCAAAAACTACCAAATCAACAAAGCTATTAGCAAATAATCTTTCATTTTTTATTGAAATATCAACATTCCCTGGAATATTTAAAAATGATATTCTGTGAGGGCTTTCAGGATTGCTATTATCAATTATATGAACTCCTTTATTTTTGTCATTAACAAAAATATAATTATTATAACTGTATATTTTACCAGACTCTGTAATTTCCTTTGGAGGCAGAACATCAATTGCAGTTCGTACTTCAGCTATACTCATTAAAACAGGTGTTGCCAAATTATAATAATCATAATTATCTTTTTTACTACAAGATATTAGAACTAAAAAGCTAATTAGCATAAAAAAAGGGAACTTCTTCATAATAATATTTTTTTAATACGAGTGAAAATACAATTTATACTCGACATTGCTATTGTTAATTTTCTGCCAAAATGTCATAATTTTCATTTTTTGGTTATATCTTTGCAAATCAAGAAAAATATATGGGTAGCGAAAAAGTTATAGAAGAAAAAAAGCAAGGTCAAGCACTACTAACCGAGCAAAAACAAGGTAATACAAAAAAATTATATATAGAGAGTTATGGTTGCCAAATGAATTTAAACGACAGCGAAATTGTTGCTTCAATTTTAAATGAAAAAGGTTTTAATACTACAAATTTAATGGAAGAGGCCGATTTGGTTTTAGTAAACACTTGTTCCATTAGAGAAAAAGCAGAACAAACCGTTCGTAAACGTTTAGAAAAATACAATGCAGTAAAAAAAATAAATCCAACTATGAAAGTTGGTGTATTAGGCTGTATGGCTGAACGACTAAAGGCTAAGTTTTTAGAAGAAGAAAAAATAGTAGATCTAGTTGTTGGACCAGATGCTTATCGCGATTTACCAAATTTATTAGAAGAAGTAGAAGCCGGACGTGATGCCGTAAATGTAATTTTATCAAAAGAAGAAACATATGCCGACGTTTCTCCTGTAAGGTTAAATACCAACGGTGTTTCCGCATTTGTATCTATTACTCGTGGATGCGATAATATGTGCACATTTTGCGTTGTTCCATTTACAAGAGGTAGAGAACGCAGTCGTGACCCAAAAAGTATCTTGGAAGAAATAAAGCAACTAAATAAAAAAGGTTATAAAGAAGTAACTTTATTAGGACAAAATGTAGATAGTTATTTATGGTACGGTGGCGGATTGAAAAAAGATTTCAAAAAAGCATCCGAAATTGCACAAACAACTGCAGTTGATTTTGCGCAACTTTTAGATTTGGCTGCATCAACATTCCCAAAAATTAGAATTCGTTTTTCAACTTCAAACCCACAGGATATGAACTTGAATGTAATTCATAGCATGGCAAAACACCCAAATATATGCAAGTACATTCACTTGCCCGTACAATCTGGAAGTACTTCTGTTTTAAACAGAATGAATCGTCAACATACTCGAGAAGAATATATAAAGCTTATAGATAATATTCGAGAAATATTACCTGAATGTGCTCTATCTCAAGATATGATTGCTGGATTTTGTGGCGAAACAGAAGAAGAACATCAAGATACGTTAAGCTTAATGGAACATGTTAAATATGATTTTGGATTTATGTTTGCGTATTCTGAAAGACCAGGAACTCCTGCTGAAAAAAGAATGGAAGATGACGTTCCTAATAACATAAAAAAACGAAGATTAAACGAAATTATTCAACTTCAACAAAAACACGGATTACTAAGAATGGAACAATTTGTTGGTAAAACAGTAGAAGTTTTAATTGAAGGTACTTCAAAAAAATCAAATGCACACTGGAAAGGTAGAAACTCACAAAATGCCGTTGTAGTTTTTCCTAAAGAAAATGAAAAAATTGGTGATTTTGTAAATGTTAAAGTTGAATCTTGTACTTCTGCTACATTGATAGGAAATAAAAAATAAAATGCTATGGAATCACTTCAAATTATTAAACAACGATTTGGAATTATTGGAAACGATGTTCATCTAAATCTGGCTTTAGAAAAAGCTGTAAGAGTAGCTCCAACCGACATTTCAGTGCTGGTGACGGGTGAAAGCGGTGTTGGTAAAGAAAGTATTCCAAAAATAATACATAATTTATCGCATCGTAAACACGCCAAATACATTGCTGTAAACTGTGGTGCTATTCCCGAAGGAACTATTGACAGCGAACTATTTGGGCACGAAAAAGGCGCATTTACAGGAGCAACCGCTGCCAGAAAAGGTTATTTTGAAGTTGCCGATGGCGGAACCATTTTTTTAGATGAAGTTGGTGAACTTCCGCTAACAACACAAGTACGTTTATTGCGTGTTTTAGAAAATGGGGAGTTTATTAAAGTAGGCTCTTCTCAAGTACAAAAAACGAATGTTAGAATTGTTGCAGCAACAAACCTAAATATGCAAGAGGCAATTGGAAAAGGTAAATTTAGAGAAGATTTATTTTACCGATTAAGTACTATTGACATTCATTTACCTCCACTTCGTGATAGAATTGGTGATATCCATTTATTATTCCGAAAATTTGCTGCTGATTTTGCACAAAAATATAAAATGCCAACCATTCGGTTAACCGAAGAAGCCGTTAAAATATTGGTAAATTATGGATTTCCAGGAAACATTAGGCAATTAAGAAACATAGCCGAACAAATCTCTGTAGTATAAGAAGAAAGAATTATTTCGGCACAACGATTGAGTAATTACTTACCAAGTAGTGGTACTAATTTACCTTCAGTAATTGAAACAAAAAAATCGAAAAGTGATTTTGCTACTGAACGTGAAATTATGTACAAGATTTTGTTTGATATGCGTAATGATATCAACGATTTAAAAAAACTCACACTTGACCTAATGAAAAATGATGATGCAGACAAGGTTAAAAAAGAAAACAAAAAGTTGATTCAAAAAATATATAAAGAAGAAGAACCTATTGAAAACTCAATAAACAATCAGGTAGAAGTAGTTAGAATTAACGAAGATTACAATAAGCCTAGTAATTATGAATATGCTGAAACCATTGATGCCGACGAAAACCTATCTATTCAGGAAAAAGAAATTGAATTGATAAAAAAATCTTTAGAACGCAATAGCGGAAAACGCAAATTAGCCGCAAAAGAGCTGGGAATTTCAGAAAGAACTTTATATCGAAAAATAAAACAATACGATTTATAGTATAATTACTACTTTTGAACAATGAAAAAAATTCGTTCCATTATATTGATAGTTTTTATTGTAGTTTCGAAAAGCTGTGGCATTTATTCGTTTACAGGAACCAATTTAGATCCTAATGTAAAAACCGTTCAAATAGATTATTTTCCAAACAATGCTGTTTTGGTTGAACCATCATTAAGTCAAACTTTTACTACAAATATTCAAGATTTATTTTTAACTCAAACTAATCTAGATTTGGTTAAAGCTGGCGGTGATTTGCAATTTGAAGGTGAAATTACAGGGTATAAAATAAACCCAATGACAGCAACAGCGCAACAAACAGCCGCTCAAAACCGACTTACAATAACTGTGAATGTTCGCTTTTATAATAACTTAAATGAAGATGATAATTTTGAAAAAACATTTTCACATTATTATGATTATGATGCGAATACCCAGTTAGTTGGAAGTATAATGGATGATGCTTTTGAAGAAATAATTGAACGTATTTCACAAGATATTTTTAATGCATCAGTAGCAAAATGGTAATAAATGAATAGCACGGAGCTTACATATTTACTTAAAAATCCCGACAAAATTGACGGTTCAAAAGCCAAGCAATTAGAAAATGTTTTAAATGAATTCCCATATTTTCAATCGGCAAGAGCTATTCAATTAAAAAGTTTGAACAATTCTAACAGCTACAAATACAATAAAGCTCTCAAAAAAACAGCTGCATATACTATTGATAGAAACGTTTTATTTGAATTTATTACTGCTCCATTCTTTATTTCTGATAAAAAACACGCACTTAATAACATAGAAGAAATTAATCTAATAGAAGTTGAAACTGTAGAACATCTACATAAAAAAATTACTGAGTCAGTTTCAAGTAAAGATGAACCCCCTGAAATAACGCAGAAAGAAGTTAATCCAATAATTGAAGATGAACCAAAAACAATATTAGAAATTGGAAAACCTATCCATTTTAAAAGTTCAGAGCCACATTCATTCAACGAATGGATGCAATTAATAGCTAAAAAACCTATTTTACGCGAAGAAAACATTCATAATTCAACAGAAAGGTATAATAAAAACGAAAACAAATTTGATTTAATTGAGAAATTTATTGAATCGAATCCAAAAATAAAACCTGTAGGTAAAACCCCGCAAACAATAGATATTTCTCTAGAAATTTCAAAAGAAGATGACCACCTAATGACTGAAACTTTAGCGAAAGTTTATCTTGAACAAAAAAAATATGAAAATGCAATAAAAGCTTATCGCATTTTAAGTTTGAAATATCCAGAAAAAAGTGTTTTCTTTGCACACCGAATTAAAGCAATAAAAATTTTACAAAGAAATAAGTCATGACAACATATACAGTTTTTTTAATTCTAATAATGATTGTAGCACTTTTGTTAATATTAATCATAATGGTTCAAAATCCTAAAGGAGGAGGTTTATCTTCTTCATTTGGAGGAGGCGGAACTCAAACCCTCGGTGGTGGAGTTCAAAATACAACGAACTTTTTAGATAAAAGTACGTGGACATTATCAATTATTTTATTAGCCTTAATTTTATTATCAAATTTTGCTGCTCCAAGAGCAACGGCTACTACAAATTCTGAAATAGAAAATACTATTGAAAACCGAGAAGTACAAGATGTACCTGCTCCAATTACTATTAATAAAGATTCTGTTCAATAGTAATTTCAATATACCATATCAAAAATGCCAACGTGTCACTCACTTTGGCATTTTTTTTATAAATAAAGTACATTTGTCATAGTAAAAAAAATGGCACACTTTTAGTAATTTAATGCGTAGATTAATAATTTCTAAAATTTTATAAAATGAGTAATATAAATATTAAACCCTTAGCAGATAGAGTTTTAATTGAACCTGCTCCTGCTGAAACTACAACAGCTTCAGGATTAATACTTCCTGATTCAGCAAAAGAAAAACAACAAAAAGGAACTGTAATTGCAGTTGGAAACGGAACAAAAGATGAACCAATGACTGTAAAAGTTGGGGATACCGTTTTGTATGGAAAATTCGCTGGTACTGAACTTATTTTAGAAGGTACTGATTACTTAATTATGAGAGAAGCCGATATTTTGGCTATTGTTTAAATCATTAAAAAATAATTAAAATGGCAAAAGATATAATTTTTGATATTGCAGCACGTGATGGATTAAAGCGTGGTGTTGATGCATTAGCAAATGCAGTTAAAGTAACATTAGGACCAAAAGGTAGAAATGTAGTAATTGGAAAAACCTTTGGTGGACCATCAATCACCAAAGATGGTGTTACTGTTGCTAAAGAAATTGAGTTAGAAGATGCTCTTGAAAACATGGGAGCTCAAATGGTAAAAGAAGTTGCTTCAAAAACCAATGATTT
>ERZ1048872.3060-NODE-3060-length-11191-cov-3.557830_pt1 | contig 11191 bp, 10 predicted proteins | sample MGYA00383100_ERZ1048872 | MGnify/ENA primary metagenome ERZ1048872 (study PRJEB29581, sample SAMEA5548370) | metagenome | biome: marine; feature: coastal; material: water | depth 50 m | study: Short-term variability in the microbial, nano- and picoplankton... | reverse complement strand
ACAACTTACGTGAGCTCTCCTTGCCAGAGGCTCCGTTGTGGTGGCCACTCGCCCCAGGACTGAGTTTCCTGCTGGTGTTGCTAGCATGGATTGGACTTTGTCTAGGGTTTCGCTTCTATCAAAAATACAAATCACGAGCCTATCGTCGTGCGGGCTTGGCATTATTGTCTGAGGCTCGAACAGCACACGAACTTTCAGTGGTACTCAAACGAGTCGCACTTGCTGCCTACGAGCGCGAGCAAGTGGCCTCACTCTACGGTGAGGATTGGATCACCTTCTTAGAAAAGAGCTGTCTGGGTGTGCAACTCAGCGCTCTGAGCTCTGAGGATAATGTCAGTGTCGCTTTGAGAGAGCAGGCATCAATATGGATTAGAAATCACCGAGAATGCTAACGTTTCTTCATCCATGGGTCTTGGCATTGGTAGTAATACCAGTGCTACTTCGGCGCTTCCTTCCAGCCTATCGCGAGGCAAAGCAAGCCGTGCGCGTGCCGTGGTTCGCGCGGGTGACAAAGCTAGTCGGTGGTACCCCCTCAGAAGGTGCGGTGATCGCCGAAACGACTTGGAAGCAACAGTTTTTTAACTATTTTTTGTGGGTTTTGTTAGTTTCAGCACTGGCTCGACCTCAGTTGATTGAGCCAGCGATTAGTCGTACCTCACCAACGCGGGATTTGTTGCTTCTCGTCGATCTATCAGGGTCGATGGAAGCCGAGGACTTTACCAATAAAGACGGGAAGAAAGTAGACCGATTGACTGCTGTGAAAGAGGTATTAGATGATTTCCTTACGCGTCGTGAAGGGGATAGGGTGGGTTTGATCGTGTTCGGTAATGCGCCATTCGTACAGGTGCCTTTTACCCAAGATCTCAAAGTGTGCCGCCAGTTGCTAGATGAAACGGCTGTGAGGATGGCGGGACCGCGTACTGCCTTTGGCGATGCGATTGGTCTGGGGATCACACTTTTTGAGCGCAGTGAGAGCGAGGACAAATTGATGATCGCGCTGACAGATGGTAATGACACTGGGAGCCAAATTCCTCCAGCTGAGGCAGCCAGCATCGCCAAGGATAAAGGAATTGTCATTCACGTCGTTGGAGTAGGAGACCCTACTGCCACTGGTGAAGAGATATTGGATGAGGACGCGCTCAAAGCCGTCGCATCTAACACTCTTGGCGAGTATTTCCACGCGAGTGACCGCGATCAGCTCGCAACGATTTACACAGAGATTGATAAAATGGGAACACGTGAGGTCGAGTCCGAATCCTACCGCCCGAGAAGGGATCTTTTCCATTGGCCACTAGCGGCTTTTCTTTGCTGTAGTTTAATCGCGCAACTCTTGCGCCTGTGGATGACGAGAAAGGTGGTCAGACATGGGTGATTTGATTTTCATTCGGCCATGGTTCCTGCTCGCATTGTTGCCAGTGATTGCTGTGGCTATTGGTCTACTGCGTCGCCAGAAAGAGGGGACAGCTTGGTTGGGCTTGATCGATACACATTTACTTTCCCACTTGTTAGTGGGTGAGGGGAAAAACCAAAAAATCCGTCCAACCCACGTGCTGTGTGTGATCTGGGTGCTCTCAGCTATTGCTTTATCGGGACCGAGTTGGCGCGAGCAACCGTCACCATTTTCCGACGATCAAGCAGGCCTAGTCGTTTTACTGAAACTCAGTGGCTCAATGGAGGCCACCGACGTGCAGCCATCGCGTCTAGAGCGGGCAAAGTTTAAAATGAGAGACCTACTAGAGCTTCGCGGTGGAGCGGCAAGCGGGCTGATCGTCTACAGTGGGAGCGCCCATCTGGTGATGCCCCTGACGAAGGATGATTCTATCATTTCTAGTATGGCAGAAGGCCTCACTCCGCTTGCTATGCCAAAAGAGGGAGATGATCTGAGCGCAGCGATCACAGCAGCAGCAAAGTTGCTTAAGGATGCGGGAGTCCCTGGATCAGTTTTAGTTATAGCGGATAGTGTGGACCCCACTCAGCTCGTGAAATTGTCCACGGTAGAACCCGATCTTCCGGTTCAATTTCTGTCGATTCAGTCGGCTCAATCACCCAGTGATGCTGGAATGGTAAGTGCTGCCAAAGCCCGTGGTGGAGAACTTATTGTGATGACCGAGCGCAACGATGACGTGCTTCGTGCCAATGCCTTAGCTGAGAGTAAAATGCTTTCTGTCAGCAGTGAAGATGGCAGCCAACGGAGGCAAGATGCTGGTTTTTGGCTGTTGCCCCTGATCGTTCTAGGCGCTGGTTTTTGGATCAGAAAGGGGTGGAGATGTTAGAAGGAGAAAAGAAAAAGGGGAAAGGAAAAAGGCTCTACTCCGTGATGCTGGGAGGTGCGCTTATTTTGACTGCCGCTTATGCCGTTTGGGGTGATGGGTTTGCGCTTAGAACTGCGGATCAGAAGGCTTATGCTGAATATGATAGAGGTTCCTACGCACAGGCTGCTGAACAATTTTCTGACCCGATGTGGCGCGGTGTTTCATCTTTCAAAGAAGGTGAATTCAAGAAAGCTGTGAGTGTGTTTTCTGGCATCCAGTCTGCTGATGGATTCTATAACCATGGTAACTCTCTGGTGATGTTAGGCAAGTATTCTGACGCGATAGCGAGCTACGACAAGGCTCTAGCCTTGGGGCCGCATGAGAATGCTAAATTCAATAGGATGGTCGCTAAGACCCGGATGGAAGCACTGGATTTTGAGGGAGGAAACATGACTGGTGGGAAGTTAGAAGGAAATACCAACGACATCGTTTTTGATAAAGGGAAAGGTTCTCAAGAAGAGGCTGAGGAAGTGCAGGTCGAAGGCGGGATCACTGATGACGCTCAGATGCGAGAAGTCTGGCTTCGCAAAGTGCAGACAAAACCCGCCGACTTTCTAAAATCAAAGTTTATGTACCAAGATTCGGTCAAGCCACAGCAAGGAGGTGAGAGTGAATAGGTGGCTTCTTAGCGCCCTGTTGCCACTCAGCTTGCAGGCGGCTGATCAAGTGGTGGTGCGGTCTAGTTTGGAACCGCAAGAAGCATGGCAGGGGCAGAAGGTGGACTATATTATCGAGGTGCTCGCGAAAGACGCCTGGGCTCAAATACCTACTCTACCCACCCTTTCGGTCAAAGGCAGTTATGTTCTCCCTCCTGACAATCAAAGCGTGAGGCTGCAAGAGCAAATCGACGGAGCTCCGTACACGGGTCAGCGCTACCAATTCTCAGTCTACCCGCAACAAGGTGGCGAGATTGAAATTCCAGCATTCGCTGTAGAGGTGAAAAGTAAGGTCTGGGGGCAAGCTGACGACAGTGTGACTCCGCAGACTATTGCTGCAGTCAAATTCACTAGCAAAGTGCCGCCTGGGGCAGCAGGGCTTACTTGGCTAGTGAGCACTGAGAGCTTTAGTGCCACACAATCATGGTCGGATGAAACCACTTAAGTTACAGTCGGTGACGCTATAAAACGCAGTGTCCCGCTGACAGCAAACAACGTCTCAGGCATGGCATTCAAGCCATTGCACTACCCGCAGATCGATGGCTTGGGGGTTTATCCCGCGGAGCCATCGGTGGAGGATAAGCGTGACCGAGGAAGTCTCAGCGGGCTCCGCAAAGAACAGGTGACCTATATCTTTGAAGGAGCAGGAAGGGTGGAAATTCCTCCGATTGAGTTGGTCTGGTGGGACCTAAAGAACCAACAGCTCAAAAAAGTGGTGTTAGAAGGCCGCTCAATCAAGGTGACAGGTGCGCCAAAATCTAGCTCAGTCGATGAGTCGATCACTGATGAAAGCATGAGTTTTTGGTGGCAAATGGGACTTGGAGTCCTTGTGTTGGGGCTATTCTGGAAACGTAAACCGATCTCCGAGAGTTTTACTGCTCGGAAAAAGGCAAGATCTGAGCATGAAAAGGCTTATTTTCGACGCTTTCTAACGACCTCTACATCCGGCGACCCAGCAAAAAACCAAGCGGCTCTCATGCAGTGGTTAGATAAGGTCAATGCGAGCACAAAACCTGCCCAGCTAGGACCATTTATAAAACGCTATTCAGACGTTGAATGGGATGCGGTCGCACTGTTTGAAAATCCAACGGAACTGATGAGGGTAATGAAAAAGGCACGTAATAACTGGCTCAAGTCGCAGAGAGTCAAAGCCAAGTGTGATGACCTCTTGCCCAAGCTCAATAGCTAAGCTCCCCAGGGAGTTGGTCGGCAGAGTGAGCCTCACCAAGGCAGGGTAGCCTTTCCGAGGCGACCGGCGAGGTTGATGGACCCAGCACGCATGTGTCTTAGGCATTTTCTCGACGCTGCATTTTTACGATCCAGCATGTGAGTTGACCCTACGGCAACCCAGCCGGGCATCTCGGAGATCTGCCCCTGCCGCCCGCCAGCAAGCCAACCCGCATATCTTGCACTGATAAGGATCACTATAGTTAGAACAGTTGTGTAAGTCAGCTTGTTTTGATACCTAGGGGGCTAGTCCACAACACCACACCTTTCTATGCACAAATTCCTCATCGTTCTCTGCCTCTTTCTTTGCTGTTGTGGCGAAAAATCCCCTAGCCTCAGTGAGTCCCCAGTAAAGTCGGAAAAGCTGACGGAGGATGTGGCGCACGCCCATGCTGAGCTTCATGCCAGCCTCGCTGCCCAGCCCGGGACTAATGCTCTATCCAGCCATTGTGCGGAATGCCATAAGGGCATTCACCACCATTGGCAGAAGTCGCATCACGGCGAAGCGAACCGGGTGATGTCGCAGGAGCTTGATGGCGAAGCCTTTTCCGATAAAGAGCTTAAAACCATTGCCGAGCATTGGAGATTCTACAAGACCTCGGATTCATTCAGCCTTACTGCCGGAGGAGAGAACCACCATGTGGGGATGGCGATTGGTCTGACGCCCTTGATCCAATACCTTGTTTCCGCTGATGGAGGGCGCTGGCAGACTCCCAGTGTGGCATGGGATCCAGCTAAAAAAGAATGGTTCGATGTGTTGGATGGCGACGACCGAACTGCAGCGGACTGGGGTCATTGGTCGGGCCGTGGGATGACCTGGAACACCCAGTGTGCCTGGTGCCATATGACCGATTATAAGAAAGGCTACGACCTTGCCTCAGATAGCTATAAGTCTAACTGGAAAGAAATGGGTGTCGGCTGCACCCAATGTCATGGCGATATAGCCGCCACTCCAGATGCCAAAAATGGTTGCCTGATTGATCTTAAAAAGTACCACACTAGCAAAAATTCTAAGCAGCAAACCATTGATAACTGCGCCACCTGCCACAGCCGACGTGGCCAGCTCGATGGGGACTTCCATGTGGGGGATAAATTTGGCGACCACTTCCAGCTCCAGCTACCAACGCAGGATAGCCTGTACTATGCCGACGGCCAGATTAAGGACGAAGACTACGTCTGGACCTCCCTCCGCCTGAGTAAGATGGGTCACAAGGGGGTCAATTGCCTTGATTGCCACAATCCTCACACAACCGAGCTGAAACTCCCGATAGAGAACAACACACTCTGCATGTCCTGCCACGGGGGAGGAAGCAATGGTAGGATTGATGGCGCGACATTGATCAATCCACTGAGCCATACAAAGCACAAACCTAACAGCACCGGAAGTTCGTGTGTCTCATGCCATATGACTCACACCACCTACATGGGACGCGATCCCCGACGCGACCACGGCTTCCACGTTCCAGATCCAGTGCTGACAAAGGAACTCGGTATTCCCAACGCCTGCAACAAGTGTCACACCGACAAGGACACGGATTGGGCGATCAAATCAACTCATTCGTTGTTTGGGGCAAAAATGCACACGCCTGAGCGCCAGCGCCAACGTGCACGCACCCGTGCCATTGCGCATGCATTCAACGGCCAACAAAGCGCGATCGATGCGTTACTCAAAGCCTATGCAAACGAGGACAACCCAGCATGGCAGGCAACTCTGCTGCAAGTCATGCGGGCTTGGTCGACTGATCCACGCGTCCAACAAATTGCCCTAGCAGCCGTGAAACATGAAGACCCACTTGTTCGATCATCCTCGTGTGCAATTCTAGAATTTGGTCAGGGAACTGGCGCGGTGTTAGATTCGATGTTCAAGGATCCAATCAAAGAAGTGCGTGTGGCAGCAGCCTGGGCGTCACGTGCGCGCCTGTCGCAGCATCCTGTCATGTACAAGGAGCTGAAGGAATCGCTCGAATTTTCTGCAGACCAGCCAGTTGGAGCCATGAGTATGGCGCAGCTTGCAATGGATTCAAACAAGCTAGAAGAAGCTGAAGGTTGGCTTAAACAAGCGGTGGAAAAAGACCAAACCTCTGCGGTAACTCATGAAGCGTACGCCATCCTGCTCAGCCGTATCGGCAAGTCTGAGCAAGCACTCGCTCAGCTGGAAATCGCAGCTAAGTTAGAGCCTGAGAATGTCCGCTTCAGCTACCTCACAGCGCTGATGTACGCTGAAATGGGCAACACTGAAAAGACCGAGGAACTATTGCGTGCTATCGTGAAACGCGATCCCAAGCATGACAGATCCCACTACAACTTAGGACTCCTGTTAGCGGGTAAAGAAAATCTAGACGAAGCGATCTTATCGATCATGCGTGCAGAAAATGCGAATCCTGGCTCAGCGGATTATCCTTATGCCAGAGCCACCTTGCACATGCGTCAAGGTGACAAAGAAAGAGCCTTCGAGGCCTGCCGCACAGCTCTAGGGATCCAGCGCGACTACCAACCCGCGCTCAACCTCATCCGCCAGATTGCACAGCAACAACAGCGGGGGAAATAGTGGTTCGTCTATCGAGTGGGAGCTCTACTTCGAGCCCTCAGGTTTTTTGTACTTCTCCACCTGTGCTCCGGCAAAGGAATAGCTGACATTGATGTCTGCCTTACCGTCCACAAGGAAGAGTTCTTTTGACTGGGTCTTGAGCTGGATCGTGCCAGTCACAGTGACGGCCTCAAACATCCCTTTGCTTTCAAAGGGTACCGTGGCCACGACCAGAGCGATCTGGTTCGGCGCTGGTGGTGGTGTGTGGATGCAGGCACCCACCCATGGGACTAACAAAAACTCTTTCACCTTCTTGCCATCAAATTCGAGAGGAAGAACAAAGCCGGAGAGAGTCACGAGCTTGCCATTGAGTTCCTCGACTCCTAAGTGTGCACGCTTGGTGCGTTGCTCTTTGATTTCGTCACGCTTGGCCAGCAAGCCATCGATATCGATGCCCTGGTCTTGCAGCAACTTTTCAGAAGCCAATTTTTCTTTCACCATCTCTTGGCTCACTGGCTTACCCGTTTCCTTGCCACGTATTTCTAGCTGGCGGACTCTGGCTACCATCGAGAGGTTGAGCAATTGCTCAGAAGTCAGTTTGGAAAATGGGTCTTCAAATTTGTATTCAGCCTTCATCCCATCCCAATCGATTTTTTTCGGGGCATCATCGGCCGTAGCCGATGCCATGAGGCCGATGCAAAATGCTGAACTGAGAAGAATTGATTTCATAATTTAATAGTGAGTCCGTCTGAAAGTGAACTGCGGTAACAGCGCCATGCTGGGAGAAGGGCAATCAGCACGCCAGCGCAAAAGATGATTCCTAACATCGCCCACTCGGTTGAGGTCGGCGGCGTGATTTCTATCCACATCCCCACACGTTGTTGGATAAGCGGTCGCAAAGCAAACAGGGCGAGGTAAAACAAACTGGCCCCAAGGGCGATAGCGGCAAGTGTCACAAGCATAGCCTCACCGAGTACCAAGGATACGATGTGTCGTGGTCGTGCTCCGACTGAGCGGAGTATAGCGATCTCTCTACGGCGCTCCTTGATGCTCATCATCAGGGCGCCAAACATACTGGCTAGTGACACAAAGAGGACCAAAACGGATACGACAAATAGGATCTTCTCTACCACGCCAACCACCTGCCACAGCTCGGTCAGAGCAACTCCAGGAAGCACGGCAGTGAGAGCCTCGGCATCGTGGGTGTTGATCGCACGTTGTAGCATCACGGCGTCGGGACGCGACTTCATACCCACTAGGAAGGCTGTGATCTCTGTCGGTGTCAGATCCACCTCTTCATCACCAGCAAGCAAGGCGTCAAAGGCATCTAGGCTCGAGACCTCTTTTTGATGGCTGGAGTGATTGCAGCCCGCATGGTGGAGGTGGCCCTCTGCATTGTTGAAATCCAGATGGATCGCCTCGATCCCCTCCAGAGGGACGTGCACTGTCTGGTCTATCGGGGTCCCGGTACGCTTAAGAATTCCCACCACGGTGAATGGATTCTCACTATGCTCTACAAAACTCAGCTCGCCTGAGCCATGGGCTAAAACAATCTGCTGACCAATGGTGTAGCCTAGTTCCTCCGCAACCTCAGCCCCTAGGACGGCATCATAGGTGTCAGCGAACTCCTTGCCCTCAGCCATCACTAACGCGCGCTTTTGAGCGTACTTGTAGTGCTCGAAATAGGCATTGGTGGTTCCTAGAACTGTGTAGCCTTTGTGGCTGTCGCCGAGCGAAAGGGGAATCGTCCACGCCACCTGCGGGTTGCGTTCTATCTTCTGATAGGTTTCCCAGCTCACGTTGTCCGTGACATTGCCTATGTGGAAAATTGATGTCAGCAAAAGCGATACTGATCCCGAGCGTGCGCCGACGATCAAATCGGTTTCAGAGATTGTGTTGGTGAAGCCATAGCGCGCTTCATTCCGAATTCGCTCGACACCTAACAATAATGCCACACCAAGAGCCAAAGAGACCACGGTGATCATCACCGATCCCATTCGGTGCTTCATGCTTTTTAGCGATAAACTATACGGGCTCATGCTTCTTCACCTCCAAGTAAATAGCTTCGATCAAATCGCTCCGCCAGACTCGAGTCGTGGCTGACAAAGATCAATGTGGCTCCAGTGTTCTCACATTCCTGAAAAAGTAGGTCAACAAATGCTCTGCTGTTGGTCTCATCCAGTGCTGAGGTTGGCTCGTCTGCCAGCACGATCTCTGGCCCACCAATCAAGGCACGTGCCGCAGCCACTCGTTGTTGTTGGCCGACGCTGAGATCGATCACCCGTCGCTCGGTGAGCTCTTCCAGCCCGAGGTGTCTGAGCAAACGCAGCCCCTCGGCTTTCGCATCGGTCACTCGCGCATTGCGTTTTTTAGAAAAGCGCAATGGCAGAGTCACATTCTCTAGCACCGAGAGGTAGGGGAGCAAATTGTACATCTGAAAGATATAACCAATGTGGTCAGCACGGAAAACGTCCCGTTGAACGTTGGACATGGATGAGAGGTTTTGGCCTAGCAAGTTCACCGAACCCTCAGCCGGCACAGTCACTCCCGACAGCAGACTCAGCAACGAGCTCTTGCCGCTACCACTGGGACCACCGACGAAAAGCTTTTCGCCCCGCCGAACCTCAAAGCGATCAATTTCTAGCACGATGTCTTGTTCCCAAGCAAAGCGTACCTTATTGAGCTCGACTGCTATCTCTCCCGTCATTGGCTATGAATCTAGGAATTTCTTAGGAAATGGCGAGGAAATAGAAGCGCATTGTGGAGGAATATATCTCAGCCATGACGCAGAGCCCCGAGCTTAAATTTTGGCAGGAAATGAGAATGATTTGAGGGTGACAGAGTTGGAACAATGAGATATTTCTATAGTGTTGGCTCCTCGAAAACTCAGGGTCTAACAATTATTTTAAACGCTAATCCACCAATGAAAACAAAACTCACCGCACTCGCGATAGCCACAGGGGCTCTATGCAGTTCCTTTGCCAGCGCAGAAGAAGCCAAGGCTTCCTACACACTGATCAAGAACGTCAACGTCTTCGATGGAAGGAACGATAAACTCAGCAATGGTTCTTCAGTCTTGATTGAAAACAACCTGATCAAATCGGTTGGCAAAGGTCTCAAGGCTCCTGAAGGTGCAACGGTGATCGATGGTGGTGGACGCACCTTGATGCCTGGACTTATCGACATGCACTCGCATTTGGCTATCCACGAAGGGATGTTAGATGGGCGCGACGGTTTCGATCAAATGGCGATTGGAGCACTGACTCAAGAGCGTCTGCGTTCGTATCTAGACCAAGGATTCACCACAGCGCGTGACCTTGGTGGCAATGTGCTAGGAGTGTCGAAGGCTCGCCGCCTAGATCGTATCCCAGGACCTAAGATCTACCCATGTGGTGGGTTCCTTTCCCAGACTGGTGGCCACGGTGACACCGGTCGATTTAACGATTATATAGGCGAAGTGGATTACCTAGAGAAAAACGGATTTTCCTATGTGGTCGATGGTGTCCCAGAGGTTCTCAAAGCGGCTAGACACAACTTGAGAGCTGGCGCGACCCAACTAAAAATCATGGGTGGCGGTGGTGTTGCTAGTGAATTTGACCCACTTCATATGACCCAGTTTTCACTCGAAGAGATGAAGGCAGCGGTGAGTGTGGCAAATGACTACGGCACCTACGCCTGTGTCCATGCCTACCATGATTCCTCAGTAAACCGCGCTATCGATGCCGGTGTGAAGTGTATTGAGCACAACTTCCTCACGACGGAAAAGACCATCATTCGGATGAAGAAAGAGGGGATTGCCTTGTCCTGCCAGGCGGTGATGTCACTCGTAGCATTTGCAAATCCAGAAAGTATTACTTTCTTCAATGCTGATCAGAAAGCCAAAGGCAAGCGCGTCAATGCTGGAGCCACCCAGATGTTCGAGTGGGCGGTGAAGCACGATATTCTCATGGTCACTGGTGGCGACATGTTTGGTGTGAAAGATGGACCAAATCAGGCATCTAACATGACAAAGATGAAAGATGTCGGAGTGACTCCTTTCAAGATTCTCAAGATGGGAACTTCTGATGCAGCCAATGTCATCGGCTGGTGTGGAGATATGAATCCCTACAAGGACGCTTACCCAACACTCTCAGCAGACGAGAAGGCTGAAAAAGGAATTGGCCTCGGTGTGATCGAGCCAGGTGCCTATGCTGATCTCATCCTCATCGAAGGAAACCCGCTCGAAAACATCGACCTGCTCCTCGACTACAAAAACAACATGAAAGTCATCATCACCGATGGAAAAGTGTGGAAGAACTCACTCTAAGTGATTAATCATATAGAATATTTCCCAAAGGCCACACCAACGAGGTGTGGCCTTTTTTCGGCACTAATATCGGCAAGGTAGCCTCTCGGAGGCTAGGCAGGGGCAGATCTCCGAGATGCCCGGCGAGGTTGATGGGCCTGCACGAATGAATCCGAGGCATTTT
>ERZ1048872.3053-NODE-3053-length-11224-cov-3.519832_pt1 | contig 11224 bp, 8 predicted proteins | sample MGYA00383100_ERZ1048872 | MGnify/ENA primary metagenome ERZ1048872 (study PRJEB29581, sample SAMEA5548370) | metagenome | biome: marine; feature: coastal; material: water | depth 50 m | study: Short-term variability in the microbial, nano- and picoplankton... | reverse complement strand
ACGCGAATCAAAGATTGCCTCAAACGCGGCATGAAATTGATTGTGATAGATCCGCGCAAATGTGATATCGCCAAACGTGCCCATATACACTTGCAGGTGAAGCCGGGTGAGGATGCCACCCTGTTGGCGGCCATACTCAAAGTGGTGATCGACGAGCAGTGGTATGACCAGGAGTATGTGGATGCCTATTGCAGCGGCTTCGAAGAGCTCAAGGCAGCGGTGGCAGACTTTGATCTGGACTATGCCGAGCAGCGCAGCACGGTTCCCAAAGATCTTATCGTTGAGGCTGCCCGCGTATTTGCGACGGCGGGGAGTGGTGCGGCTCAAACCGGTACCGGTCTGCATATGGCTGCGCACCAGAACCTGTGTGTGCAACTGACATGGGCCCTCAATGCACTCTGCGGGCGCTACGATCGTCGCGGTGGATTGACCCGTATTACCGGCGCACTGTCGCAGCCTTTTCCTGAGGGCATGGGCCCAATTCCGCTGGAAACCTTCAGTGGAGAGGTTGCTCGCGTGCGCGGTATCAAGGGCATCACAGGAATGTTCGGCTACAACGAAATGCCCACCAGCACGCTCACCGAAGAAATGCTGATGCCCGGCAAGGGTCAAATCAAAGCGCTGATTGTAAACGGCGGTAATCCAGCGCTGGTGTTCACTAATACCGATAAAACTGTGGAAGCTCTAAAAGGTCTGGACTTGTTGGTCTGCCTGGACCTGTTCGAGTCAGCCACGGCACGCTACGCCGACTATGTGATGGCGGTTAAGCACCCCTTCGAGCGCAACGATATTCCTCACATGATGAATACCTTCTACCCCCAGCCGTACATGCAGTACACCGACAAACTGGTTGACCCACCTGCCGGCACCATCGAAGAATGGGATGTTTTCTGGGAACTGGGCGAACGCCTGGGCATTCGTCCTGCGATTCCTGGCTTGCCGGAAGACAGGAAGCCGGTAGCCGAGGATTTAATGCGGGCTTTTAACGCCAATTCGCGAACACCTTTTGATGACCTGAAGGAAAACCCCAGTGGCAAACTCTACGGTGAGCGTCTGACCGAGGTGGGTGGCATTATCCCCAATATGATTGGCCACGCCGACAAACGCATTGCCATTGGTCACCCCGATACGCTGGAAGAACTGCGTGAGGTGAGGGCAGAGCCTATACCGGCTGCCGGTGGCTATACCGCCGATGAGGATTTCCAGTTTCGCGCCATCACCTATCGCATGCCGGAAGTGTATTGCACCACGGGTCACAACCTGCCGCGCGCCGAGAAAAAGCGTCCCTACAACCCTGTGTTGATATCAGCAGATGACCTTGCCGAGTACGGTTTTGCCGATGGGGAGTGTGTCATTGTGGACAGCGGTCTGGGACAGGTAGAGGGTATTTTGGAATGCAGTGAGCAGGTGGCTGCCGGCACGCTGGGCATCGCTCACGGCTGGGGTGATCCCGCCGATGAGCGCCCAGTGGAAGAGAAGGGCACTAACGTCCAGCAACTGATTCACGCCGATGTGCGCTACGACAAGGTAACCGGGATAGCTCAACAGAGTGCCTACCCGGTGAATTTACATAAACACGAAGGGAGAATTATTGCCCGTGGGTAGAGTCCAGGACAAAGTATGTGTAATCACCGGAGCCGCTCATGGCCTCGGTAAAAAAAGCGCAGAATTTCTCGCAGCCGAAGGCGCTCATTTGGTGCTGGCAGATATTGCCGACGCAGAGGGAGAGGCTTTGGCCGAGCAGTTGCCGGGCGCGATATACCAACACTGCGATGTCAGTAGCGAAGCTGATTGGCAGGCGTTGTTCGCCGCCGCGCAGGAAAAGCACGGCCGGGTCGATGTGCTGGTAAATAATGCGGGCATCGCAATACTGGCCACCATTGAAAATACCACGCTGGAGCAGTGGGAAAAAATTAACAGGGTGAACAGCACCAGTGTATTTCTTGGCTGCAAGTATGGCGTGGCCGCGATGAAGGAGTCGGGTGGCTCGATTATTAATATGTCGTCTATCGCTGCACTGGTAGGTGTTCCTCTATACGCTGCCTACTCGGCGACCAAGGGTGCGGTGCGTTCACTGACCAAGTCTGTCGCCCTGCATTGCCAACAAAAGGAATACCCGGTGCGCTGTAACTCCATTCATCCTGGTGGTATCAATACCGATATGGGAACCAAAGCGCTGGTGGATGCGGACGCTGAAGACCTGCAGCTGATTGCCGGCGGTGTCAGCTCCATGGGTGAGCCGGAAGACGTGGCCTACCTGGTGCTCTATCTGGCGTCGGATGAATCGCGGCACGTCAACGGCACCGAAATGGTGGTGGACAACGCGATGACGGCCGCCTGATCAAGCAGGCAGTGGCCGTGGTCGCTCCTCGTTCAGAGTGCCCTCGCCGGGAGTGACAAACAACATGGTGGTTGTGCTGTGAGGCCTGGCGGTATGCCACACGCCCTTCGGCACACAGACATAGTCACCGGGTTGGGAGACCCTCACTACTTCTTCGTAGCCCTCTTCACTCTCTTCGCCCTCGTGCCAGAGAACGAAGTCGGCATCTCCCTCAAGTAGATACACCATTTCGTCGCCATGGGGATGTACTTCCCATGTCGGCCAGTTTTCGGCGCAACTGAAGCGCATCACCAGCAGGTGATCCTTGAAGCCGTTGAATTCGCTGTCCAGTTCCTGATAAAACTCCGGCCCCATGTTCTTCACGGTCGCTTTCCCGGCGGGGCCCAAAATATATACATCGCTGTCTATAGAATGTGCTCCTGGGTTTATTGCCATTGCCTGACTCTCTGATATTTTATTTTCAGCGTAGACCACCGAGCTGACTACGTGTATTAAATGCGCTCCTGCAGTGGCAACTCGGTGTTATACACCACCTGTTTGAGGGCAAAACTGGATTGAATATTGGCAACGCCTGGAATGCGAGTGAGCTTGTCGGCAAGAAAGCGCTCATAGGCTTGCAAGTCGGGCACAACGATGCGCACCAGGTAGTCGCTGCTGCCTGTCATCAAATAGCATTCCATGACTTCGGGGTTGGACCGAATGCTGCCTTCGAAATCTTCCAGGTGGGTGCGCTCTTGCCGCTCCAGTGACACATTGATAAAAATGGAAATTGGCAGACCCACGGCGCCTGCATCGACGATGCCTGCATAGCGCTTGATCACGCCCGCTTCCTCCAGCGCTTTTACCCGCCGCAGGCAGGGAGAGGGCGATAAGCCCACGGCCTCAGCCAGCTCGACGTTGCTGATACGGGCGTTATTCTGGACATGGTGCAAAATACGATAATCGGTTCTGTCGAGGTCCATGGCGCAATATAATTCCAATATTAGGTAAAAATATTTATATATATTGCTAAATACTGGCCGTTTGTTGGCATATTTGCAATCCAAATTTTTCGGTGATTTCTATACTAGTTGCCTCAAACAAAGGTGATTTGAACCGCAATGTCTGTACTACCCCTGCCCAGCTTTATTGATGAATTGGCCGACGATCGCGAAGAGTGGATTGATGCCCTGGAAAACATTCACCGCGAATACGGCGAGGCGGGGGTGCGCGATATTTTACGGGCGCTGCAGAATCATGCCCTGACCAGCGGTATTCCACTGAGCGAAGCAACCCTGAATACGCCCTATGTGAATACCATTCCACCGTCTGAGCAGCCGGCCTATCCTGGCGATATCGAGATGGAAAAACGCATCGAGAACATCACCCGCTGGAATGCCATGGCCATGGTGTTGCAGGCTGCCGATGAGGGTACGGGTGTGGGTGGGCATATTGCCACCTACGCCTCCGCTGCGACCATGTTGGAAGTAGGCTTTCAGCATTTCTTTCGGGCGCGTTCCTCGCAGTACGGCGGTGACATGGTAATGCCGCAGCCCCATGCGGCGCCGGGTATATATGCGCGTGCCTTTTTGGAGGGTCGTCTCAGTGAGCTGCAACTGAAAAACTTCCGCCGTGAAGCCAAGCCCGAGGGAGGGTTGTGTTCCTATCCTCATCCACGATCCATGCCGGACTTTTGGCAAATGCCCAATGCCTCAATGGGCCTGTCCACACCGGGCGCCATTTACCAGGCCCGCTTTGCCAAGTACCTGGAGAACCGTGGTCTTAAACCCCGCAACGGCGGCAAGCTCTGGTGTTATATCGGCGATGGTGAATCCGATGAGCCGGAGGTGTTGGGTACTATCAATATTGCCGCGCGGGAAAAGCTCGACAACCTGGTGCTGGTCATCAACTGCAACCTGCAGCGTCTTGATGGCCCCGTGCGCGGCAATGGCAAAATCATCCAGGAATTGGAGCGCAGCTTTCGCGGTGCCGACTGGAATGTGATCAAGGTGATCTGGGGTAGCGGTTGGGATGGTCTGCTGGCACAGGATGACAAGGGCATTCTGCGGCACCGTATGGAAGAGTGTGTCGATGGTGATTATCAGCGTTACTCCATCATGCCCGGTGACGCCCAGCGCGAGCATTGGGTCGATGGTGATACCGAACTGGAACGCATGATGAATTCGCTCACCGATGCGGAATTGCGTGAGATCAAGCGCGGAGGCCAGGACCCCAAGAAGATTTTTGCCGCCTACCAGCGCGCGCAAAAATCCGATGACAAGCCGACGGTGATTCTTATCAAGACGGTGAAGGGCGATGCCATGGGTGAGTCTGCCCAGGGTCGCAATACCGCACACCAAAAGAAAAACCTCAGCGAAGAAGAGCGCCTGGACCTGGCACGAGACTACGGTATACCGCTGGATGATGAGGCCATCAAGCGGGCGGAGTTCTATCGCCCCGACCCAGACAGCGAAGAAATGCTGTACTTGCAGGATAGACGCGAAAAGCTGGGAGGCTACCTGCCGCAGCGCGAGGTGAACTGCCCGGTAGTGAAAACACCGCCGATAGAAGCTTTTCAGCAATTTCTTGACGGCTCGGGTGAGCGCGAGGCTTCTACCACCATGTCTGTGGTGCGTATGTTGGGTCAGTTGATGAAGGATGAAAACATCGGCGACCTGGTTGTCCCCATTGTTCCCGATGAGGCGCGTACCTTTGGTATGGATGGCCTGTTCAAGGTGGCCGGAATATATTCCTCCGAGGGACAAAACTATACCCCGGTAGATGCCGATAGCCTGATGTCTTACCGTGAGGCCACTGACGGACAAATTCTGCAGGAGGGTATCTGCGAAACCGGTGCCATGGCCTCTTTTCAGGCGGCGGGCACCGCCTATGCCGTGCACGGTGTGCCCACGATTCCCTTTTATATTTTCTACTCGATGTTTGGGTTTCAGCGCGTTGGCGACATGATCTGGTCCTGCGCCGACATGATGTGCCGTGGTTTTTTATTGGGTGGAACGGCGGGCCGAACCACCCTCAACGGTGAGGGCCTGCAACATGAAGATGGTCATTCCCATGTGTTGGCATCCACCGTGCCCAACCTGAAAAGCTACGACCCTGCTTTTTCCTATGAGCTGGCCGTAATCGTCCGCGATGGTATTTATCGCATGTATGAGCAGCAGGAGAATATCTTCTACTACCTGACGGTTTACCACGAAAATTACCAGATGCCTGCGATTCCCCAGAACGACAATATCGAGGAGGGCATATTACAGGGCGCCTATTGTTGGCGCCCTGGTGAAGGCGAGGGCGAGCCTATTCATCTGCTAGGCAGTGGTTCCATAATGCTGCAGGCAATGGCTGCCGCGGAGGTATTGGAATCGATGGGCTTTGTTGTGCATATCTGGAGTGTGACCAGTTACACCGAACTGTGCCGCGAAGCGGAGGCCTGCGAGCGTTACAACCGGCTCAATCCTTTGGAGCAGCCACACGTCCCCTATATTCAAAGCCTTTTTGAAGGCGAAACCGGTCCTATCATCGCGGTTAGCGACTATATGAAAGCCCTGCCCAACAGCATTGCGCGCTGGATGCCCCATGGTTTCACTGTGCTGGGCACCGATGGCTTTGGCATGAGTGAATCTCGCCCTGATCTGCGCGACTACTTTGAAATCTGCCAGCGGCATATCGTGCAAGCGGCACTGCATGGCTTGTACCGCGATGGTAGTTTAAACAAGACGCAGCTTAAGAAGCACCTGAAGACATTGGCTATAGACAGCGATAAGCTTGACCCAATGTTGCGTTAGGAGGGCTTAGCCTTTCTTTTCATTTATCCGGTGTTCGATAGGGAGTGACTCGATGAAACGAAATAGGCTATTCCACCGATATCTCACAGGCCTGGCAGTGCTTTTGTTGTCTTTGACAGGCTATGTAGCTGCAACTGAGGTGGCTCCTGGCATATACCGTACACCTCCCTCCCGTTTCGAAAACCTTGCCGATTACCGCTTCGAGCCGAACTACATGCAAATTGGTGAGTATCGGGTGCACTACCTGGATGAGGGGCCTGCTGACGCGCCGCCAATCTTGCTGATACACGGTGAGCCGACCTGGAGCTATTTGTTCCGTAAAATGACCCCTGTCTTCACGGCCGCAGGCTATCGCGTTATAGCGCCCGATCTGGTCGGTTTTGGTAAATCGGACAAGCCCTCGGCCGAGAGCGATTACAGTTACCAAATGCAGGTCGATATCATGCTTGAACTGGTGCGCAAGCTAGAGTTGCAGAATGCTACCTACTTCGGCCAGGACTGGGGAGGTTTGATCGGCTTGCGTGTGGTGGCCGCAGAGCCAGACCGATTTGCCCGGGTGATTGTTTCCAATACGGGTTTGCCGTCGGCTGATGGTGTCGCCGGAACGTTGGGTTATCCCCTTTTCAAACTGATGGTGTGGTGGACGGGCGAAGTGACGTTGCAGGAATTACGGGCTGAAACAACGTTCCCACGCTGGGTAGCCTATAGCCATTATGTTGAAGATCTTCCGGTGGGCGAGTTGATGCAGTTTATGGGTGCAAATGAATCAGTGCGCCAGGCCTATGAGGCGCCGTTTCCCGATAGACGTTACAAAGCAGGTGTGCATGTGATGCCCTATCTTGTGCCCTCCCAGTTGCGCGAGAATGAACAGGCTTGGAAAGTGTTCGAGGCCTGGGATAAACCCTTTTTGGTAGCCTTTACAGATTCAGACCCAATCACCAAAGGCGGCGAAAAGGCCTTTCTCGATCGGGTGCCGACCGCCCAGAATGTATCCATCAAGGGAGCGGGTCATTTCGTGCAGGAAGATGCCGGCGAGGAGTTGGCTAACCTGATGCTGGAGTTCATGGCTACAGGTCAGGTGTCTGCGGCGCAGTGAGAACACGCTTGGCTTCCAGCTCTTGGCGTATCAAGGCAATAAACTCCCTGATCAGGCTGGGGTCAAACTGGCCGTCATCTTTTTCCCGCTCAAGGATGTCGATTGCGACTTGCTCGCCCATGCCCTTGCGATAAACCCGGTCGCCGATCATCGCATCCCAGGCATCGGCGATCGCGACGATACGTGCCAGCAGAGGTATGGCCTCACCCTTGATGCCGTCAGGGTAGCCGCTGCCATCCCAATGTTCATGGTGAGAGCCTGCAATTTCTGCATACTCCTCGAAGCGTACCAGCGGCTTCATGATGGTCTTCGAAAAAGCCGGATGCTGTTTCATGATCTCGAACTCGGCATCATTCAACGCGGCTGGCTTATTGAGTACCGCATCGGGAATACCAATTTTACCCAGGTCGTGGGTGATGGAGCCAAAGCGCAGTTTTTCCAGCGTTTGCTTATCCAGCCCAATGCGCTCGCCAATTTTCATGGAGTACCGCGTTACCCGACCGGAGTGGCCAGCTGTATAGGAATCCTTTTTCTCCAGCGCCCGATGCAGTGAAGTAATCATGTCGCGGTAGGCCTGCTCCTGTTCCAGTTGCAGTTGTTCAATACTGTCGGCCATGCGATCGATACTGGATGAGAGTGTGCCTACTTCATCGCTGCGCTCCAGGCCGGTGCGACTGGCCAGGTTGCCTGTGGCAAGGTCTTCGGCCGTTACGCTCATGCGTATCAGCGGCGCCGTGAAGCGATGGGAGAAATACAGGGCGATAACAATTACCAGAATGATCAAAATGGCGCTGCCCACAGCATAGCGCTGTAGGGTCGAAGCACGCTGTTCCTCGACAATACTCAGTGCATCGGTCACAGCCGACTCTACTGCGCTGTGCGGCGATATCAATGCAAGCCATGAACCGCCACCCATGGTGGCCAGTGCGGTATTGTAGTGGGTGCCATCGATGGCCACGGTATTCAGCATCAGGCCGCTGCCCAGCTCCAGCGCTTTGACCTGTTCCAGCGCCGCTGGCGCAATACCTGTAAGCGTGCGTGTTTGTTCTTCGCTACGCCAGTCGCTGTCCATCTCCAGCGGCTCTTTCATGGCCATCACTTCCAGCTCGCCATCTGCGTTCAGCCTCAACAGGGCAAGTTGTGCCACGTTCAACCAGGGCGATGCGCTGCTGTGAAACTTTAGCAATTGCTGCAGAGGTAAATCTATTGCTGTGACACCAATAGCGTTGCCCTGCGGGTCAACGATTGGGGCCGCCGCCGTTAATACCGGCTGGCCGGTGGATGCATCAATGGTCAGTGGCAGCCAGCCGGGCTCGGCGCGTTTTATTACTTCTGTATACCATGGACGCAGGCGCGGGTCGTAACCGGCGGGGTAGTCGCCGTGCCCGGGGAACGCCATCACCAGGCCGTTGGCAAAACCGGCGTAATGCCACAGTGAATAACTGGCGCTGTCCCGATAGATGTTTCGCAGGGCGGGCGTAACGCTGCTCAGCGCATCGGCCATATCTTCACAGACAATACCGCATTCTTCGTCGGCAAATAAAAACGAGGGGTCCTGCGGCTGAATTTTTACGTACTGTTCACCGGCGGGCATATTGCTGCGCCGAAAGCGCCTATCTTCTATGGTGCCGGCCAAGCCCTTGACCTGCTCGGCGTAGACAACCCGGCCAGGCTCTGGGTAGGGGTTGTTCAGGGCCAGGCTGATTTGCTGTTGCTGGCGGCGTAACAAGCCTTCGGTGGACTGGGTAATCAGTTGTAGCGCATTGCCAATGTCGGCAACTTTCTCCTGCATATAGTGGCTGTCGCGTTCTAGCACGCGCTCGCGGGTTGCCTCGGCGATGGCGCCGGCCATGTTGTCAATTTGGCGCAGTGATTGCCAGCCAGACAGGGCGATAGTCACCAGCGCAATGCCTAGCAATAACAGTAGCTGTTGTAGCCTGACAGACATGAATGAAATTACTCCCGCGTAACCGCTTATGGGCTAGTATATCCACAATTTACACTGGGAGGAGAGTTCCATGAGTGAAATTGAGGCCAACAAAGCGCTCGTCAGCGAGTTCCTGCAAGCGATGAGTAATGGCGATACCGAGGCTCTTTTAAATGCCTACGCCGATGACGGCTACGTACATACCATGGGAAACACCCTGATTTCTGGTAAGTATGACAAAGCGGCAATTCGCGCCTTCGCCGATGGAATCTACGATGCCTTTCCTCAAGGTATACAGTTTGCTGTGAAGTCTATGACAGCTGAGGGCGATCGGGTTTCGGTAGAGGCAGAATCGGTAGGAGAGCACGCGTCGGGTCAGACCTATAACAATTTCTACCACTTCATGTTCCGCGTCAGAGACGGCAAGGTGGCCTCGCTTACCGAGTACCTGGATACCGAGCTGGCAACGGACATTCTCTGTGGTGGTCAGCGCCCCTAGGGTTCCTGCAGCGGCGCGGGGCGTATTCCAACGGAGTTTTCGCCTGCGGTGACCCAGGCTTCTCCATCGGAAATAGTGCACTGTAGCTCCATGTTGGGAGAAACCAGTGCGCTCAATGCTTCGCAACCATCGCCATCGATCTCGTACACAGTTAGCCTGCTGAAACGCTGTAACTCCTGGCTGTGTTTGTCCCACCAGATCGGTACAGCCCTGCGTCCATAGGCGTAAAGGGTCACTCGATCGGCGCGGCCGCAGGCCTTGCGCAAACGATCCGGGTCCGGTGTGCCCAGTTCGATCCAGTGTTCTATTTCACCGCTCAGGCTTTTCTGCCATAAATCGGGCTCGTCGTCGGTGCTGATGCCCTTGCCAAACTCCAGCAGTTCGTCCGCATTCAGGGCGAAGGCGAGAATTCGCAGCATCATGCGCTCGTCGGTTTCCGAGGGATGCCGGGCAATGGTGAGGGGGTAGTCTGCGTATACCTGACGGTCCATGTCGGCGACATTGAGTCGGGCTTTGAAGATCGTAGATTTGAGTGCCATAGGGCTCTGCATACTTGTTTTCGCGAGGCGGCCAATTTAACACAGTCTGTCCAGAGCCCGACACCGCTCTGACCTGAAATGCACGGTGATTGTGGCCAGTTTTACACTGATGTATGCACCCATTGAGCGTTAGTATCACGGGCTACATTGAGGAGAGTAGTCCATGAGTAAAGTTCTGATCACCGGTGGTACCGGTTTTATTGGCAATCACGTGACCCGCATGGCCCTGGAGCAGGGTGATGAGGTCAAAGTCATGGTCATGCCGGGAGAGGACCGCTCACCACTGGATGGTATGGATGTTGAGTTCGTCGAAGGCAATCTGCTGGACCACGACTCGCTGGCGCCTGCACTCAAGGGTGTGGAAAAGATGTATCACCTGGCGGCCCTGTTCGCGATCTGGACAAAGGATCCGGACCTGCACTACAAGATCAATGTGCAGGGTACCGAGGCACTCATGAAGGCGGCGTTGAAAGCCGACCTGGAAAAAATTGTTTACACCAGCTCTATCGCTGCCATCGGCATCGAGAAGGGTAAAATATCCAATGAAGAAACGCCCTTTAATTCATGGCCCTGGGCTAGTGAATACATTATGTCCAAATTTATCAGCCACCATCTGGTGAAGGGCATGGTCTCCAAGGGATTGAACGTGACTTCGGTCCTGCCGGGGCTGCCACTGGGTCCAGGCGACCGCATGCCCACCCCTACAGGCACGCTCATTCTTAATGTACTTAAAGGCAATGCCAAAAACTATTGGCAGGGCGGTGTTTGCCCTGTCGATGTGCGTGATGTGGCACGTGGACATATTCTTGCCATGGAAAAAGGCCGTATTGGCGAGTCATACTGCCTGGCCAATACCGAGGCCAACATGAGCAACAAGGACATTCTCACATTGATCGGTGAGATAGCCGGTGTCGAGAATGTTGCTACCCAGGAGGTTTCTGCCAAGGTTATGTTACGGGTGGCCTGGCTGATGGAGATGTGGTCAAAAGTCTCCGGCAAGGCGCCAATGACCACGGTTAAGAACACCACCTATATCCTGCAGG
>ERZ1048872.3052-NODE-3052-length-11227-cov-3.917114_pt1 | contig 11227 bp, 14 predicted proteins | sample MGYA00383100_ERZ1048872 | MGnify/ENA primary metagenome ERZ1048872 (study PRJEB29581, sample SAMEA5548370) | metagenome | biome: marine; feature: coastal; material: water | depth 50 m | study: Short-term variability in the microbial, nano- and picoplankton... | reverse complement strand
TTTTTTTAAGTTTTATTAAAATATGTATTTTTATTTATTTCTTAACGCCATTAAGAAATTTACAAAATACTCTTCTCAATTTAGAAAAAAAGGTCTCCTCACTCGTTCTTAAGTCTTAATAAAATATAAAAACTAATCTTTAATAAGTTTACCTATTTTTATTTTGGAGATATAATTCTGATTTTTCTGCTAGGGCTATCTTAAAATGAAAAAAAGTCGTATTGCTCTCTACCCGGGGACTTTTGATCCGGTGACCTTAGGCCACATTGATATTATGAGCCGGGCCATGAAACTCTTTGACCAACTCATCGTTGCGGTCGCACTCAATCCAAACAAGCACCCATTATTTTCTTTGGAAGAGAGAGTGAAGTTTATTAAAAACGCCACAAAAAAATTTAGTAAGATCGATGTCATCCCCTTTGATAACCTGTTAATCTCGCTGGCACACTCTAAAAAGGCTTCTGTAGTAATTAAGGGACTGAGGGCCATAACTGATTTTGAGTTTGAATTGCAGATGGGACTGATGAACCGAAAACTCGACGAGTCTGTCGAAACTTTATTTATGATTCCCAGTCAGGAATATTCTTTCCTAAGTTCTAATCTAGTCAAAGAGATCGCTCGGCACGGTGGCGATGTCTCAAAACTTGTACCCCGTGACGTGATCAAGGAGTTGAAAAAAATTACTCTATGAAATTTTCTGAACGTATTCAAAGTGTAAGTCCCTCGATGACCTTAGCTATAGATGCTAAAGCCAAAGATATGAAAGCCCGAGGCGAAGATGTCATAGGTTTTGGAACAGGTGAGCCTGACTTCAATACTCCCGAAAGGATCAAGCAAGCTGGCATTCGAGCGATCGAAAATAACGAAACCCGTTACACTCCGGTGGGTGGAAGTGATCTCCTAAAAGAAGCTATCATTTCAAAACTAAAACGGGACAATGGACTAGCTTATGAAAAAAATCAGATCCTGGCTTCCTGTGGAGCTAAACATTCCTTTTATAATTTAGCTCAAGTACTTTGGCAGGCAGGAGATGAGGTTATTATCCCAGCTCCTTACTGGGTATCTTTTCCAGAAATGGTAATCCTTACCGGAGCAAGGCCCCTTATTATCTATGCGGGAGCTGAGCAGGATTTTAAAATCACACCAGATCAAATTGATAAGGCAGTTACCCCAAAAACTAGGGCAATTATGATCAATTCGCCTTCCAACCCTACTGGTTCTGCTTATAGCAAGGAGGAACTGGAAAAACTCGCAGATTGCGCTTTACGTCATAAATTATTGATAATCTCAGATGAAATTTACGAGCAAATCGTTTTCGATGGGTTCCGTCACACCAGTATTGCATCAATTAGTAAGGAAGTGCAAAAGCAGTGCGTGGTGATCAATGGGGTTTCTAAAAGCTACGCGATGACAGGCTGGAGGATTGGCTACATAGCTGCCGGAAACCCTGAGATTACAAAACAAGCGGGCAAGCTACAGGGACAAAGCACTTCCAACCCTTGTTCAGTATCGCAAGCGGCTAGTATAGAAGCGCTAGCTGGCCCTCTGGATGAAGTTTACGCAATGGTCAGTGAATTTGAAAAACGTCGGGATATCATTGTGGAACACTTAAGACAAATTCCCGGGGTCTCCTGCAATACCCCAAAAGGTTCGTTTTATTCTTTTCCGGATTTTTCCGAGATCTACGGCAAGAAAGATACGACGGGAAAAGTACTTGAGGGATCCTTAGACTTCATCGACTATCTGCTAACAACAGAGAAGGTCGCCATCGTTCCCGGAATAGCTTTCGGTGCCGATTCGCACGCACGTTTATCTTTTGCCACATCTTTGGAAAAAATTGAGGCAGGAGTTCAACGAATAAAAAATGCCGTCAACAATCTTACATAACGGCCTGCCCCCTCTGGTAAAACTTTTTTTATCTTGTATAGGCCGAAGATATATTAGAGGATAGGACCGCGGGATGCTTCAGACTCAATAACCTCTTCTTCTACTTTTAGGCTATCCTTATGATTCTGGATTCTTTCCTCGATTTTGGACCGGCAACGTTTGGCCTTGCAATTGCCAGTGCCCACACCAATAGATCTCCTCAAAGCCTCAAAGGTCAAAGACCCCTCCCTGATAGCGGCCATAATTGTTCCCGCCTTTATGCTTCGACAAATACAAACCTTTTTGAGGTTATCTAAAAGTTGTTTTTTTGTTTCCAAAATATATAAAGTTCCAGCTATGATCCCCAGGCTGGATAGTTTAATTGTAAAAACAAATTTTTAAGGGCAGAGGAGTTTTAAGCTAGTTATTTTTAGTACCCTTAAACTTTTGATTCAAAAAATATTAACTCACTTCATCTAATATAGACCAATACTGGTGAAAAACCTAATTCTTAAAGAACCACGCCAGCTTCTACTCTCCGCAACAAGCGGAGTTCTACTGGTTTTGATTTTTCCTCGTTTCAATTTTGAAGTTCTAGCGTGGTTTGCCTTTATTCCTCTTTTTTCGGCAATTGAAGCTAAAACCCCTCAGCTTTCGGCATTGTCAGGGTTCATCACCGGAATGGTTTTTTATACCTGGGGATTAAGTTGGGTCAACAATACTCTCATTGACTACGGCAATCTCCCTAAAGTTGTAAGTTTCATGGTTCTTGGACTTTTATCCGCCTATCTTTCATTTTATACAGCTCTATTTTGCTATCTGGTAACAAGAGTCTGCAAAGATAATAAAGTAATTCTTTTCTTGTTTGCTCCCATACTATGGACAGCACTGGAGTTCATCCGCTCGACTCATTCCGAATACGGTTTTTCCTGGCTAGGGCTGGGTTATTCGCAGTTTCAGTCCCTACCAGTGATACAAATGGCTGACATTACAGGCGTATACGGTATCTCTTGGCTTATCATGCTGGTCAATGTCGGACTTTATCTAGCTTGGAAGTCATGGAAGAGAGGACCGGGCGCCAATATGGGAGTGAGGTTTTTATCGGTCACAATTCTTGTTCTAACACTTTGGGTAGGATATGGCATTCTTGCCTTGAGTCGGCCGGTTAAGGCCCCAAGCTTAAAAGTGGCGTTGATTCAAGGTAATATCGAGCAGGCTATGAAATGGAATCCAGTTTATCAGAAATTGGTCATGAATAAATATAAAGACCTGACTCTTAAGGCCGCTCAGTCAAAACCCCAGCTTATCGTTTGGCCGGAAACCGCCACACCTTTTTTCTACAACCAAAATCAGGCTGGTACCCAATTTGTAAACGATCTGGCAAGGCAAACTAAAACTCCTATTCTCTTTGGCAGTCCCTATAGAGAAAACAACACCCATTACAACAGTGCCTATCTTGTCTCTGAAACAGGTAACACACAAGGACGTTATAACAAAATTCATCTTGTTCCTTTCGGAGAGTTTGTTCCCTTTAGAAAAATATTGTTCTTTGTAGAAAAAATGGTGGCAATGATCGGAGACTTTGGGCGTGGTAACGCAGCAACGATATTCGATGTAGCGGGACACAAGGTGGGGGTCTCAATATGTTACGAAATGATCTTCCCCGATCTGATGAGACAGGCAGTAAAAAATGGGGCTCACCTTTTGGTCAATATTACTAACGACGCCTGGTTTAGCAAAAGTGCTGCAAGCTATCAGCATATGAGCATGGGCGCATTAAGAGCCGTAGAAAATCGTGTTCCCATCGTGCGTGCAGCCAATACGGGGATTTCTGGAGCCATCATGGCTAACGGCACCCTGCAAGATGAAACATCACTTTTTGTCGAGGCAGCACAGATTACACAGATCACCCCACGACAGGGTGGGCTGACCTTTTATAGTAGCTATGGCGATGTATTCAGTTGGCTTTGCCTACTAGCAACAGGATTGATAGCTATTACAGGACTAAGAAAAATTAAAGGACTATAAAAATTGAACTATAAAGTTGCAATGGTTACAGGCGCATCATCAGGAATTGGAAAAATAATTGCCCAGTCACTGGCAAGACATAATATTCGATTAGTTATAGTGGCACGTAGACAGGACAAACTGGAACAATTACAGAACAAACTTCAAGCTCCAAGTTATATCATTGCTTGCGACATAACTGATAAAGATAAAATTAAAGAAGAGCTAAGTTGTCTTCCAGCAGAGTTCGCAAAAATAGATGTGCTCATCAATTGTGCTGGACTTGCCTTGGGTCTGGAGGTGGCACAGGAAACCGAATGGCAGGACTGGGAAACCATGCTCAATATAAACTGTTTGGCATTATCTTACATCACCCATCTCCTGCTTCCTGGAATGGTTGAAAGAAATAAGGGGCATATTGTAAATATAGGTTCTACTGCCGGAAACTTTCCTTATAAAGGGGGCAATGTTTATGGAGCAACTAAAGCTTTTGTGGAACAGTTCACACTTAATTTGAAAGCAGATTTATTGGGCACTGCTTTACGCGTTACCAACATCGCGCCGGGTATGGTTGGGGATAGCGAGTTTTCCCTAATTCGTTTCAAAGGCGATAAGGATAAAGCCCGCAAAGTTTATGAAGGGTTAAAACCACTAACCCCAACTGATGTAGCCGAGTCGGTGCTGTGGGTTTTAATGCAGCCCGCACATGTCAACATCAATAGAATAGAAATGATGCCGGTCGGTCAGGCACCCTCTAACCTCGCGACTATGCCTGTAGCCAAATAAAACGATACTATCAACTAACCACTATTAAAATCTGAAACAAGCACTCCTACTTACCACTAGTAACCGGGCCAGTTAAATGGTTCAGCAGTAAGTTTATATTCCGGTCACCGGGCTGAGCACTCACAAACCCCTCAATGTCGCCAGGACCGGCACGTGCATCCCCATCTACATCTATCCTTGCAGTTAAAACCATTGGGCCTTCAAAAACTGTTCCCGGCATCATCACGTCCTGTGGTCCCAATATGAACTCATAGGGAAGCTTAAGATCGGCGACTCGCTTTACCGCCAGTGGTGGACCACGCTTCACTCCTTCTGAACGTGCAAATATAAACAGGGTACCGTTTTCTGGAATCTTTTTCTGCAATACCTTACTGACGTTGACAGTGCCCTCTATATTATAGGCGTCCCCACTTATCCTATTATTCAGTATCAATTGAATACCTTTTTGCCCAGCTGTTATTTTTACTTTTCCTTCTATATCACCTGGACTAGACTTTCGGTTGCCATCTTGGTCGAGGCGTGCCGTCAGATTCATAGATCCTTCAAATTTAGTCCCTTCTATCATTGTATTCAGTTGTCCCATCTCAAAATCGAAGGGAAATTCAAAAATACCATGGCGTTTTACGGCTAAAGGTGGTCCGGCCTCAACACCATCAGGGCGGGCAAAAATGAATAGTCCAGCACTTGGGCTCAAGCTTATTTTCAGCTTAGGGTCGAGCGCGATAGTTCCGGATACATCATTATTATGAATTGTCGGATCAGCCTTGCGTGCTAGTTCTTTTTTCAGGCTTTCGGGCAGAGGGTGCTCTTTGAGCCCATTGTCACAACCTGAAAAACCTAAAATAATTAAAAAATTCCATAATAAAGCTAATCGTTTCAAAACTATCCTCCGATAATAAGTTCATACAAGCCAAAGAAAGAAACCTTAGGCTAGTTATTTCTAATATTAAACTACCATTTTAATTAATACCATAAGACCAAGTTCATAAGTTTCATTCGGGCTAAAGGGCAACAATCTGACAAATATCACTTAGGTCTGCTTTAAGCTTGGAGCTTAGCATGTTTCACGAAGTCAAAATATTTGATAAAAAGGGCAAAATCAAAAAGGTTCTTTCCAGTAATAAGCTCAGCACAGAGTACTGGAACTCTTTTTTTAACAATTCGATAAATGAGGCAATACAAAAAAGGAAGGGTCGAGGAAAAAAAACACAAAAAAATGCAGCTTGTAACGATGAAAACCTTGAGTAACCTAAATGAATTTAACCCTTAGCACAAATACATTTTTATTAGGGTAACTTTAATTAATTGCTAACTCCTAATCCTCCACCAAGGTAGAGTTGAAATGATTAAACTATCCTATACGTGGGAGGCTAATCCAGGAGGAATGCCTCCCACGTGCCCTTAATTATTTATCTCCCAAAATTTTTCCTTTTATCATCGCTTCTAAATAACAGTAAACTCTTAAACACAACGCGTTAGTTCACCACTCCAAAAAAGTGATACGAATTGTTAAGTCAACCCAATGTTCTTTGAAAGTAATACTTTACGATTGGAGTTTAGTAAGAACATAGTGCTTTTAAAAATGTCCAACTTCTATAAAGGAATTAAGTAACGGTGAGTTGTGAAAGCTTTAAGTTCAGAAGTGGAACTTCATTATTTAAACTTTTCGAAAGTCTTTGCCTTGGAGATGGACCTTCTTGCACATTTCCATCAATCGGGAAAAAATACGCGGGCCGATTTTCTCCTCTAGGTTATAGCGAGCGATAGGACTGGAAAGTCCGGCATTTTTATTATCTCCCTGAACAGTTCCATTATCTACTTTATCTTTAAAGTTGGTAGTAACGAGTGTCACCTTGTCGTCATCGTTGTAGCGAGTAGATATGAAATGATCGAGAATGGTTAGTTCCCATTCCGTATTCCTGCCTTTGGCCAACTCGTCTACCACCAATACCTTAACACCAACATACGGATTGATGAATTTACCTTCCGAAATATCCTCTCCATAACCATGCCGGATGTCGCGCAATAGTTCAAAAAAATCTACAAACTTGCATTCGACGCCATGCTTTAAAATCAATTCCTTGATGATGGATACGGCCAGATGGGTTTTTCCCAGTCCGGGTTCGCCCATGAAAATTAAACCCTGACTATATTGGCCCTTCATCTGAATGAACTCTTTAATGAATGTACGCGATCTTGTTAAAGCGTCTTTTAATGATCGGTGTCTAGGCGGATTAACTTCATAATTATCTAAACCCTCGTACACAAACTTACCTGGAATTCCGGCATGGTTAAAAAGTTTTATTTTTTTGGTAAATTCAGCACATTGACATTCGCGGATTCGGGAAATCCCTTCTGAGTCCTCTAGCAAAGTTCTTCCTGTTCCCTGGCAATTTTTGCAAACGAAACACTTACACGCTTTTGCCTGAACTTTTCCTTTTAAGTTAGACACCGTATACTGGAGGTCACGGCAAGCATTGCAGTTTATAGCCTTAGAAGGGTTGATTTTCATAACAGCGAACGTTCCATTTCCTCTTCAACAAATACTTTAAGATAACTCAAACAAACTCGGGAAGATTGCCTAGTGTTCTGCTTACCTAATTCAATAATTCCATTTTCTATACCGCGACAAACAACATTGATCGGAATGCCTCTAGATTCCCATTGTTGAATAAGATCATAATCCGTGGCAGATAGTGCCAAGCCATGATCTTTTAAAGTGAGAAAAAACTGTTCAACGGTTACAAGATAGTGTTGACTTTGAAGGTTCATTAAATTAATCAAATTTCAAGCTAAGGAAAAAAATTACCCAAATTAATCTCATCATCCTGAGCTTATCGCTCCAGTTGGAATTGGTTTTTGCTTCGCCTTGCTCCAGAAGGGGTTTAAGTCCGATAGTCTGAACACTAACAGGACTGGAAAATCAAATTGAGGATATTTCAATAATTTTTTGTACTTGCTACGACGCTGGGCAGGTTTAACTTCTTATGTCTAGAATGGTGCCCAAGGTTTCATCATTAGTTTTAATAACATTAACATTGGCTTGGATCGCCGCCTTTGACACTATCTGATCTACAATTTCTTCTGTTACATCGACATTTGAACCTTTACTAATATTGGCAATATTATTAGCACTGTTTTGCAGTCTTCTAGAAGCATTGCTCAACCCCGATAACGCGCTAAAATTTGTATCTAGCATGGGTTCACCATCCTTTATGTTTGTCTTAAAAATATAGGGTTCTTTGGGTATCTTTCAATAAGGTTTGCTTTCTTAAAGACAATTCTTTCTGTGGCAATTTTTTTAGTGGTAGCAATGAAAGGCTCATCGCAGTTTCATCACAATTATCTTTATGTAAACAAGCTTGACAATCGTTCCACACCTTTTGCGGTAATTGTATTTTATCAACGATTTTAAATCCAAATTTGTTGAACAACGGCACCGCATAAGTGAGGACAAACATCGTATCACAATTGTTCTGCAACAAAGCTCGCTCAATACTAAACCGAATCATTTGCGTAGCTATTCCCTGCCTATGATAACGTGGGTCCACCCCTAGCGATCGAATTTCTACAAGTCGATCCCAACCAAATTTCAGGCTAGAGATACCTACTATTTCATTATTCTTCTCAAAAACTAGAAAATCGGCAATGCACTGTTCGATTTCTTCAAATGTGCGGAATAACATCTTGCCATCTTCAGAATAAAAACAAATTAAATTCTGGATGGCTTGCGCATCTTTTAATTTAGCTTCTCTTACCATATCCTCACAAACCTTAATCGAAAGTTACATCACGCACTTTCCAAGATTTATTAATCTTTAAAAAGTTGTTAAATATTTTAAAAAAGTTCTATTCGCGGTGGCAACCAGTATCGGGGAATATGCAATATTAGTCAACGGCAATTAACGGGGGAATCCTTCTTGCTACTTCACTTTGCTAATGAAATGGTTTTAACCCTCTCCCATTCTAGAGCATTAAATATACTCATCAACCTTCTTGCATCCAAAGGTTAGAGAGTCGCATGCTTTATCCTGGGTCAACCACTAGTTGATCTTTTAGTTGATCGATGAGAAGGATATTGTTGATTGCAATGGCAATTTTCTCGGCCATACGCTCTAGGAAATTAGTTCCAAGCCCCTCATGAAAATGAAAGGGATTTGGACTACCAAATGCTATCGCTCCGACCATTACATCCTGTGTCACAATTGGGATTAGAGCTTCGGATTTAATATTTTCATCATTTGGACCAAAAATTTTAGACGTTTCGATTTCACTTCGCAATATTGGTTTCAGTTTATTTGAAAACCAACTGTCAGCTGTTTCCTGGCAGATGAACTTCACTGTTTCGTCTAAGCTACCGTTGTAGCGTTGGCGTAACCGGTCTTCCATAAAATGGTCAGATCCTTTAACCAGACACACCTTGACTCTGGGAATACCAAATCTGTTTGGAATTTCTTTTTGTAATTGATCAACCATTTGATCCAAGTTAGTACTTGTCAGAACCAGTCTTTCGATTTCGAATAAATGATCTTGAATTTTCTCGTTATCACGGGAAATTTCGAACAGCCACTCCAGCTTGCTTGTAAGGTGTTCTTTATCGTCGCGTACTCGCTTTATTATCCGATCCGACAGACTCAATGTGCTCATGGGCTCTATCGGAAAGTCTGACTCTTCAATATCTTTTATTTTTTTCAACAACTCCGGATACTCATTAAAAAACTCGGGATGATCATTGAGATAAATAGCAATTTGGTCTTTATTCATAAATATTTCCTGTCAATTAGAAATCTCAAAGTAGGTACAATACCATAAAAATCCTATGTCTGTTTAAATAAAATGAATAAAATCAATGGGTTGATGTTATTTTTAGGAGTTCTTTTCGGCCCTGTTTATATAAACCGGCACTCTGTTTAATAGAGTTTTTCGGTTTATCAATACTCACCGGAGGAACAGGCGGCCCTTTCTTACCACAACCAACAGAGCTGCCAACTAAAACTAAAGTCATTAAAAAGGGTAAAATAAAATTTAATTTCATATGTTGTCTGCTATTTTAGTTTTTTCATCAATCGTAAAATTTGAGCCATAACTTGTTTTTTTGCCGTCCCTCCATAAATATTTTTTCGATCTACTGAATTTTTAAGGGCAATGTGTTCGGTGACATCGTTTTCAAATCGTTTGGAAATTTTACGAAGTTCCACTAGTGAAAGCTTTCCAAGAGTTTTTTTCTCATCTAAACAATAGGCAACGGTTTTTCCAGTAATCTCATGTGCATCCCGAAACGGTACCCCTTTCAAAACCAAATAGTCTGCCATATCAGTAGCTGTTAAAAATCCACTTGCTTCGAGCTCTTCGTATGAAAGTAGTTTAAATTTCGACGACTTTATCATAGCAGTAAATATTTTCAGACAGGTTTTGATAGTATCTGCTGAATCAAATAAAGGTTCTTTATCTTCCTGCATATCTTTATTATAGGCAAGCGGTAACCCTTTCATCAACGTAAGCAGAGCAACAAGGTTGCCAAAAATACGGCCAGATTTTCCTCGAATCAGTTCAGCGGCATCGGGATTCTTTTTTTGCGGCATTATACTGCTGCCTGTCGTGAAGGCATCGGACAACTCGATAAACCCGAACTCACTGGAATTCCAAATAACAAGTTCTTCACAAAATCGGCTGAGATGCATCATCAATAAGGCCGAAGCACTGCAAAATTCTGCGGCGAAATCCCTATCCGCCACTGCGTCCATGCTGTTATGCGAAACTTCAGGAAAATTTAATAGTTTTGCCGTATATCTGCGATCGATTGGAAAGTTGGTCCCAGCCAAAGCAGCTGAGCCGAGAGGCATTATATTGATTCTTTTTCGGGCATCCAGAAAACGGTCTTTATCTCGTAACAACATTTCCACATACGCTAGAAGGTGATGCGAAAGTAAAACAGGTTGAGCTCTTTGCAAATGTGTGTATCCCGGAATAATCCGGTCAACATTCTTTTTAGCAATTTTGACCAAGGTTTTACACAGACTATCTATTTCTTTTATTGTCTCATCAACCTCGTTTCTTAAATACAAGCGGATGTCTAGGCAAACCTGATCGTTACGACTACGTGCAGTGTGGAGTTTGCCGGCGGTGGAGCCTATAATTTCTTTTAGCCGGCTCTCTATATTCATATGAATATCCTCCAGCTTTTCGCTGAATTCAAATCGTCCTTCATCGCATTCCTTTAAAATTCGCTTCAATCCTTTCTGAATTTTCTGAGACTCAGTCGAGGAAATTATTTTAGATCGTGCCAACATTTTGCAATGCGCGATACTGCCCTCGATATCACAGGCGTAAAGCCGCTTATCAAAAGAAATTGAGGCCGAGAAAGTTTCCATCAACGTATCAGTCGATTCCTTAAACCGGCCGCCCCATATTTTTTTCATAAAAGACACCTTTTACCACTACCGCTAATATTACATAAAAAGTTATAAATCATCCCGACCTCTATTTATAACCTATCCTTAACTTCTTACATAGCACGAGTAATTTGAAAAAGAGTTGTTCATTTAAATTTTTCTGCTTTATATGCTCC
>ERZ1048872.3049-NODE-3049-length-11241-cov-9.849902_pt1 | contig 11241 bp, 5 predicted proteins | sample MGYA00383100_ERZ1048872 | MGnify/ENA primary metagenome ERZ1048872 (study PRJEB29581, sample SAMEA5548370) | metagenome | biome: marine; feature: coastal; material: water | depth 50 m | study: Short-term variability in the microbial, nano- and picoplankton... | reverse complement strand
GCTAATCCTGCTAATCTATCTTTTAATTCCAATACATATTTTGGAGTGTCTTCTTTCCATTTTTTACGGATAGTTTTCTCATCATAAGATGAAGGAGCTTCAAAATAATACCTTCCTTCCTCCCACATATCTTTTACAAAAGTGGCTCTTTCTTTCAGTTGCTCACAAACAGTTGCTACAAAATTATCTTCTGCTTCTACTCCATTTTCTTTTAGGATAACTTGTAAATCTTTCGCCAATACTTCTCCTGATTTTGCTCTTAAATACTGCTGATTGAACCATCTTGTTTTGTCAAAATCAAACTTTGCTCCTGCCTTCCCTACTCTATCTAAACTGAATGATTCAATCAATTCCTCCATTGAGAAAATCTCTTGCGTAGTACCTGGATTCCATCCTAAAAAGGACAGCATATTTATAAATGCTTCTTTTATATATCCACCTTCTCTATATCCTGAACTTGTTTCTTTTGTTTCAGGGTTAGTCCACTGAGTTGGGAAAACCGGGAATCCTAATCTGTCTCCATCTCTCTTACTTAATTTTCCATTTCCATCTGGTTTTAAAATTAATGGCAAATGTGCGAACTGTGGCATTTTATCCTCCCAACCTAGATATTTGTATAACAAAACGTGCAAGGGTGCAGATGGCAACCACTCTTCCCCTCTAATCACATGAGAAATTTTCATGGCATAATCATCTACCACATTGGCCAAATGATAAGTTGGCATTCCATCAGATTTGAAGATAACTTTATCGTCCATATGATTGGTGTTTACAACAACCCATCCTCTAATAATATCGTTTAGTTTTACCTCTTCATTCCTAGGCATTTTTATTCTGATAGCATAAGGATCTCCCGCTTCCAATCTCTTACTTACTTCATCTTCTGATAAAGCTAAAGAGTTTTGCATAGTAGTACGAGTAACAGCATTGTATTGTGGAGAAGGAACGCCAGCAGCTTTCATTCGCTCTCGCATTGCAGCTAGTTCCTCTGAAGTATCAAAAGCATAATAGGCAAAACCATTTTTTACCAATTGTTTAGCAAAAGGTAAGTACATTGCTTTTCTTTCTGATTGCTTGTAAGGACCATACTCACCACCATCAACAACTGATTCATCTAATTGAATTCCACACCATTTTAGTGCATCAATTAAATACTCTTCAGCACCTTCTACAAATCTTGTTTGATCGGTGTCCTCAATACGCAATATCATTTTGCCTCCTTGATTTTTAGCAAAAAGGTAATTATATAGTGCTGTTCTAACTCCTCCAATATGTAATGGGCCTGTCGGGCTTGGCGCAAATCTTACTCTTACTTCTGACATCTTTATTATTATTTTGAGTGGCAAAGATAGTGTTTATCTGATATAAGTAATTATATGCATATTAAAATTGTATTTTTGCAGCAATGAGGAGAAACACTACATCAGAATTGTTCAAAAAGCTGAATAATTTTATACGAAAATACTACCAAAATCAGCTGATTAAAGGAGGTATTTATAGTGTTGCAGTATTAATTATTTTCTTCCTTATTTTCTCAATTATTGAGCATTTTTCGAAAGCAGGAGTTGGTGTTAGAACTTTTTTCTTTTGGACATACATAATTATTAACCTGATTATTGCGGTAAAATATATTGTAATTCCACTTTTACATTTACTTCAATTAGGAGAAATAATCTCACATAAACAAGCGGCTAAAATCATTGGAAAACATTTCAATTCTGTTGATGATAAACTTACAAATATTTTAGAATTAACTGATGAGGAAAATTCAGATAATGATTTGATTATAGCTAGTATTGATCAAAAAATGGCAGATATTAAGCCTGTAAACTTCAATTCAGCTATTGATTTTAGAACCAATAAAAAATATGTTAAGTGGGTTTTGATTCCTATTCTAATTATTGGATTATTCTTTGTTTCTGGGAAGCAATACATACTTACAGAAAGCTCTGCTCGAATTGTAAAACACAATACCTTTTTTGAGCCAAAAGCACCATTTAATTATCAGATAAATGAAGAATTAAAATGCATTCAATTTGAAGATTATTTACTAAAAATAAAAGTAAATGGAAATGAAATTCCATCAAAAGTAAAAATCGTAATAAATGATAACAAATTTAACCTAAAATCAAAAGGGAATAATGAATTTGAGTATTTGTTTAAACATGTAAATTCTGATATAGATTTTAATTTATTAGCAGGAGGATATAAGAGTAAATTATACACACTTAAAAGTTTATTGCAACCAAAAGTTGTAGCAATTCAAGTTTCAATAAATCATCCCAATTACACAAAGAAAAGTAAAGAGATTATTTTAAATAATGGGGATATTTTAGTAAGTGAGGGAAGTATTGTAAATTGGAGTATCTCATTACAAAATACGACTAATTCATCTTTTGTATTAGATAAAAAAGAAGTCAAAATATCTAATAATTATAAACTCAAATTTCAGACTCAAATTCTAGAAAATTCTTCTTATCAAATTATTAGTAAAAACAATAATAACCTGATAGACACTCTTAACTATTCTATTAGAGTTATTAAAGATGAATATCCTCATATTTTGGTATCTCAAACATATGATACTTTAAATTCTCAATTTATTTTTAATGGGGAAGTAGAAGATGATTACTTACTTGAAAAATTAGAGTTTACATACAATATCAAATCCAAAGATAGTACTAATAATATATCTAAAAGTATTCAGATAAATAGAACTTCAAAAGAGGTGTTTTTCTATACTTTTAACTTCAATAGTCTACTTTTAAATCCGGGTGATGAGGTTGATTATCATTTTAAGATTTGGGACAATGATGGAGTAAATGGTTCAAAATTTACAAAAAGTCAAAATTTTAAATATACAGAAGCTAGTACAGATGATTTGATAAAAAAGAAAGATGCTGAAAATGAGAAAACAAAAAGTGGGCTAAATAAATCTATTTCGTTAGCAGAAGAAATTCAAAAAGAAATTGCTGAACTCAACAAAACAATTTTAGAAAAAAAGAAAATTGGCTGGGAAGAGAAACAAAAAGCTAAAGAAATTCTTAAAAAACAAAAACAATTAGAAAAACAAATAAAAGATACTCAGAAGAAAAATACTGAAAACTTAAAAAACAAAGAGAAATTGAATTCCTCTATCTTAGAAAAACAAAAGAAATTAGAAGAGTTAATGAATAAAGTGTTAGATACAGAAATGAAAGATTTGCTAAAAGAAATGGAAGAAATGATGGATAAAGCAGATAAAGAAAAGTTAAAAGATTTACTAGATAAGTTAGATAAAGAAAATGTTGACCTAGAGAGGGAATTGGATAGAGAGTTAGAGTTATTTAAACAACTTGAATTTGAGCAGAAAGTAGAAGAAACTCTAGATAAAATAACAGAACTAAAAGAAGCACAAAAGAAACTTCAGAAAGAAACTGAAAGTGGTGAAAAAACAAAAGAAGAACTTGCTAAAGAACAAGAGGAGCTCAGTAAAAAAATGGAAGAAATCAAAAAAGATTTGCAAGATTTAAGGAAGAAAAACATGGATTTGGAACAAAAAAATGAATTGCCTAATACTCAAAAATCAGAAGAAGATATAAAGCAGGAAATGCAAAAAAGTAGTGATGCTTTAAAAAAGGGACAAAAGAAAAAATCAAAGAAATCACAGGAAAGTGCTATTGAAAAAATGGAGGAACTTGAAGATAAACTAAAAAGTATGCAAGAAAGTTCTGGAGAAAATAAGCCGAAAGAAGATATGGAAACTTTACGTAAAATTTTAGAGAATTTAGTTACACTTTCATTTGATCAGGAGAGTTTAATTACTAAAGTAAATAACACCCCAAGAAACAGTCCAGAGTTTGTAAAAATGGTACAGCAACAAAACAAATTAGCTGATGATAGTAAGATTATTGAGGACTCATTATTTGCTCTAAGTAAAAGAGTTGTCCAAATTCAAGCTACAATAAATAAAGAGATTGCATCTATTAAAAGTAATATGTTAAAATCAACTAAGGAGCTTGAGAATAGAGATGTAAATAAGGCTGCAGAAAGGCAACAATTTGTTATGACTGCAACAAATAACCTTGCCTTACTATTATCTGAAATATTGGAGCAAATGCAAAAAGATTTAGAAATGCCTCCATCAAAATGCAACAAGCCAAAAAACTGTAATAAACCAAACCCAAACTGCAAAAAACCTTCAATGTCAGAGATGAAAAAAGCTCAGAAGAAACTGAATAAGGAAATGAAAAAAGGGAAAAATGGTAAGAAAGGAAAGGGGAAAAAGAAAGGAGAGAAGCAATCAAAAGAGCTTATGCAATTAGCAAAACAGCAAGAGCAAATAAGAAAACAGTTAATGGAGCTAAGAGATGAGATTGGTGAAAATGGCGAGAAAGGGAAAATTGATAAAATTATTGAAGATATGGAGGAAAATGAAAGAGATATTATCAATAATAGAATTACACAAGAAACTATAAACAGACAAGAAGAAATACTTAGTCGATTACTTGAAGCAGAGAACGCTAAGAGGGAGCAAGATGAAGACGATAAAAGAAAGGCTACAGAATGGGAATTTGAACCAGATAATACAACTGAAGAATATATGGAATACAAAAAGAAAAAAGAGAAAGAAGAAGAGCTATTAAAAACAACTCCAATTCAACTTACTCCATTCTACAAAAAGAAAGTAAATTCCTATTTTAACTCTTTAATAAAAGAGAACTAATGATAGCATATGAATACTTAAAAACAGAAGATATAACAGAAATTAATCAGAATAAAAAATGGTTAAATCAAGTAATTTCAAATGAAGCTAAGGAAGAAGGAGATATTACTTACATTTTTTGTGATGATGACTATCTTCTTGAAAAAAATATACGATTCCTTAACCATAATACTTTAACTGATGTCATTACTTTTGATTATTGTGAAGGGAATTCTGTAAGTGGAGATATTTTTATTAGCATTGAAAGAGTAAAAGAAAATTCTGAGGTTTTTAAAGTTGCTTTTTTAACAGAATTAAATAGAGTTATGGTGCATGGTTTACTACATTTGCTCGGCTATAAAGATAAAACTGAGAGGGAGTCAAATTTAATGAGAAAGAAAGAAAATTATTATCTTTCTAAATACTGAGAATCAAATGGTACTTGAAGAAAAATATGATGTAATTGTTGTGGGGGGAGGTCATGCTGGATGTGAGGCCGCACATGCTGCAGCAACATTAGGGTCCAAAGTTTTGTTAATTACTCAAAATCTAGAAACTTTAGCTAGAATGTCATGTAATCCAGCCATGGGTGGTGTTGCAAAAGGACAAATTATTAGAGAAATTGATGCGCTAGGAGGAATGTCAGGAATTATTACTGATGCCTCTTCAATTCAGTTTAGAATGCTTAATAAAAGTAAAGGGCCCGCAATGTGGAGTCCTAGGGCACAGTGTGACAGAAAATTGTTTGAAAGAGAATGGCGTATGGCTCTAGAAGCAAATAAAAATATTGATTTTTGGCAAGATACAGTTGAAAATATAATAACTAAAAAGGGTTCAACAGTAGGTGTTATTACAAAAATGGGTGTTGAAATTCAAAGTAAATCTGTCATACTTTGTAACGGAACATTTTTAAATGGATTAATTCATCTTGGTAAAAAAAATTACAAAGGAGGAAGGTCAGGAGAGCCGCCAGCTGAAGGAATAACAAAACAACTAATTGAGTTAGGGTTTACTAATGGTAGGATGAAAACAGGAACTCCACCAAGACTTGATGGCAGAACAATTGATTACTCTAAAACTGAAGAACAAGCAGGAGATAAAAATCCTGTAAACTTCTCATATTTATCTAACAATCAACTATCTAAGCAACATTCTTGCTTTATAACTTACACTTCACCTGAAGTACATGGTATACTAAAAGAAGGTTTTGAAGATTCTCCTATGTTTTCAGGAAGAATAAAAGGTTTAGGCCCAAGATACTGCCCTTCAATTGAAGACAAAATAGAACGATTTTCAACTAAGGAAAGGCATCAGTTATTTATTGAGCCTGAAGGAAGAGATACTATAGAAATCTATTTAAACGGATTCTCAACATCATTACCAGAAGAAGTTCAGTTGAAAGCTTTGCGCAAAATTAAAGGTCTTGAAAAAGTAAAAATGTTTAGGGCTGGATATGCAATTGAGTACGATTATTTTCCTCCAACTCAATTAAAACATACTCTAGAAACAAAATTGGTCAATAACCTTTTCTTTTGCGGGCAAATAAACGGAACAACTGGCTATGAAGAAGCTGCAGCACAAGGGCTAATGGCGGGAATAAATGCTCACCAAAACACTCATAATAAAAAGGAATTCATACTAGGGAGATCAGATGCATATATAGGAGTATTAATAGATGATCTTATAACAAAAGGAACAGACGAGCCCTACAGAATGTTTACTTCAAGAGCCGAATTTAGATTACTATTAAGACAGGACAATGCTGATATTAGACTAACTCAGAAAGGATATGAATTAGGACTTGCTAGTGAAGAAAGACTAAAACGCCTGCAAGTAAAGAAAAGTGAAACAGAAAAGTTAATAAAGTTTTTAGAGAAACAAAGTATTGAGCCAAATGATATAAATCCTGTATTAGAAAATAAAGGAACTTCAATTTTAAAACAGAAAGTAAAAATCAAGTCCATACTCTCTAGGCCACATATTTCAATTAAAGATCTATTAGTTTCTAAAGAACTTTACGAATTTTTAGAAAATGAAAAATTTTCAATTGAATCAATAGAACAGGCAGAGATTGAAATTAAATATGGCGGATATTTAAATAAAGAAAAGGAGTCTGCTGAAAAACTAAGCAGACTTGAAAATATACAAATTATTGATGGTTTTGAATTTGATAAACTTCATTCGATTTCAACTGAAGGTCGTGAAAAATTAAAAGCTATTCAACCAAAAACAATTGGACAAGCATCACGAATAAGTGGCGTTTCCCCTTCAGATATAAACATATTATTAATCTACTTAGGGAGATGATATTACTAGATAAATGCCCAGTGTGCAGTGGCAATAGTTTAGACAAGCTTTTAGAGTGTAATGACTTTACAACTTCTAAAGAAAATTTTACAATTGTTTCATGTGGAACATGTGATTTTACCTTTACAAACCCCAGGCCTTTAAACGAAAACCTAGGTAATTACTACAAGTCAGACATGTATATTTCCCATACAAATAATTCCAAAGGAATATTTAATTGGCTCTACCAGACAATAAGAAATTATGCAGTAGGGACAAAAGTTGCCTTACTAAAAAGTATAACAAAAGAAGGGACTCATTTAGATATTGGCTGTGGGACAGGTGAATTTTTAAATGCTTGCAAAAATGCTGGATACGCAACAAAAGGTATCGAACCATCAGAACTAGCAAGAACTCAAGCTAAAAACAATTACAATCTTGCAGTTAGCGACAATACTGACTTAACTCAGTTTAGTGAAGAAGAATTTGATAGCATAAGCATGTGGCACGTACTAGAGCATATCCCAAACTTAAATGAAACAATTTCACAATTTCACAAGATACTCAAGCCAAATGGAAAGATTATTATTGCTGTTCCTAACTATAAAAGCTGGGACGCAAGCTACTACAAAGAATTCTGGGCCGCATGGGATGTTCCAATACACTTATGGCATTTTTCAAAATCTACAATTGAAAAGATTTTCAAAAATCATGAATTTAGTTTGAGGAAAACCAAACCAATGATATTTGATTCTTTCTATGTTTCATTATTAAGTGAAGAATTTAAAATAGGAAAAAAGAATTTTATCAAAGGATTTGCAATTGGATTGATCTCTAATTTAATTGGTGTCATTTCGAAAAGAGGACACTCAAGCACTATTTATGTGTTTGAAAAGAAAAATTAAGCATTTAAATCGTTTCTAAGCAAAAAATAACTACACCTAAGGTATTAACACATTTTTTTTAAAATCTTTGAAACTTTAATGAATAGTGCAATTAATTGATTGCCAGTGTATTGCTGATGTTTTACAGGTTTTATATAAAAAATTGTATTTTTGTTAAATGAAAATAAGACTTACAATACTGTTTGGATTCATCTCAATAATTAGTTTTTCTCAATGTTTTGCTCCAAGCACACTTTTTGCTTCTAACATTAATTATTACAATGCAGAAGTAAATTGGAATTCAACAAACGGAACTTATCAATATAAAATTAGATATAAAATTATTGGGGCAGCTAGCTGGTCATATAAAAACAATATCGATTCTATTCTCAACCAAAAATTACTTACAAATTTAATTCCATTAAGCGATTACATCTGGCAAATTAGAAGTCATTGTGACACAATAAATAGCAATACTTCAAATTGGTCAGTTACCGATACATTTTATACAAATACCAACCTATACCCAACAACAAACACTCTGACAACAACTAATATCAACTATAATAATGCTGTTGCAAACTGGGATACTTTAAGTAATGTAAATAGATATAAAATAAGATACCAACAAATCGGAACAGGTAGTTGGTCTAATTTGGGTCCAATATACAATCCAAATTCAAGCATTACAATCCCTCTATTACAACAAAACACCACTTACGAATGGCAAGTAATGTGTTATTATGATACAACTAATTTATTAGCTTCTTTGTGGTCAATTTCTGACACATTTACAACACCCTCATTTGTAGCTGCTCCATTTAACCCTATAGTAATAAATACACTTTCTAACACACAATGTAACACGTCATCTGAACTGACATTAATAGTAAGTCAAGAGGCTGATGAGCCTGATATAGGCACAAGTATTATTACTTCAGACGGAGGGAGTTTTGATATAACCTCTATTAACTCAGGAGACTCTGTAGGCTTTGCAATAATGACGACTAGCACACAAAATATTACCGCAACATTAAAAGCAGGAATAGTTGCAGGACAGAATTATGCTATTATAAATTCATACGATAGTGCTGGGATATTGATTGGGTTTTTCTCAATTGAGAATGACAATGGAGGCATAAAAGTCAGTTCAACATCACCAAATGATGGAAATAATTATACAAGTGGCTTTATAAGTGAAATACACTTCATCAATCTATTTATTAATCCAAATATAGATGGGCCACTTTATTTTTATGCTAACATTAACTCTGAACTAAACGATCAGTTTAATGATATTGATACAGTTCAAATATGGTGTAATTCTACAAGTATTTCAGAAAACAGTAGTGATAAAAATCTGATTGGCATTTATGATATTTTTGGAAGAGAAATTCCTGAAACACAAAATAAGCTTCTATTTTTCAAATACACTGATGGGACCATAGAAAAGAGATTGTTATTGAAATAATAGTGACCTAGGGAGGATTCGAACCCCCAACCCTCAGAGCCGAAATCTGATATTCTATCCAGTTGAACTACTAGGCCTTTTGGCAAAAATAGTATAAGTTTTAATACCACAATTTTTTATACTTTAATAAGTTATCTGATAGTAAAGTATTATTATTGCTTTTTTAATTATGAAAAAACTTCTTTTCCTTTTATTGCCCTTGTTTATCAATGCACAGGATGTTGCGATTGGTCAATGGAAAGACTATCTATCTTATAATTCTGCTTACTATATATGTGAAGCAAAAGAAAAAATTTACTGTGTTGCAAACGGAGGCCTTTATTATGTAAATACATCTGATGAAACAATTAATAGACTTTCAAAAATTACAGGATTATCTGATATAGGAGTAAAACAAGTTGCTTACTCAAAAGAATTAGATATTACAGTTATTACTTATGAGAACTGTAATATAGATCTTGTAAAAAACAATCAAATCATCAATATTTCTGACATAAAAAGAAAGGAAATCATTGGTAAGAAAGTTATAAATAACATTACAGTAAATAATGATATCGCTTATCTGTCTTGCTCTTTTGGATTAGTGCTTATCGACTTAGAAAAGAAGGAAATAAAGGACACTTACAATATAGGAAATGACAGTATAATGTTCGAGATAAATGGGTGTGGTATCTATGGGGACTCCATAATTACTGCAACATCAGAAGGTATGTTTTTTGCAAATATTAATTCAGGAACATTAGCTGATCACAATAATTGGTCCGTTCTTAGTGGGCATTCAAATGAAGAAACCTATGACAATATAATAATTGCAAATGGAGAGGTTGAGGGAGATTACTTTTTTGAAGTAATTAGTATTAGCTACAATAACCAGAATTTACTTAAAACAAATGCTGATAGCAGTATTTCAATAATTAATAATGATGGAACTATTTATGAATTAACCCACTTAAAGTTTGAAAATATCAAATATGCTTGGAATGATAATGACAATAATATTTGGGTAGCAGATTCAATTAATGGTTTACTAAAATTTACCAATTTTGAATATCAAGAAAGTTATATCCCAAATGGGCCAGTTAGAAATGAGATATATAGTTTAGAATTTTTTGAAAATACATTATATCAATGCCATGGAGGACACCTTAACTTTAGTTCAAGCGGTAAAATATATGATGGTGTGTCAAAGAAAAATACTTATGATGAATGGGTAAATTATAATAGTGTAACTCTTGGCGGATCTGTAGACGTATTAGAGGTTGCAGTAAGATATGGAACAGAGTATTTTGCTTCATGGAGAGATGGACTGTCAGAAGTTAAGAATGGAGAATTAATTATTAAGTACGGTTTTACTAATACAGACAGTGTGCTAGAAACAGTATATGATTCACCAAATCAAATAAAAATTTCAGATATCAAATTTGATAGCTATGGAAACTTATGGGGATTAAGCTCAAGAACAAATCATCCAGTTGTTGTTAAAAAAACCAATGGGGATTGGCATTCATTTAGCATGAATCAAAACCCAACAGCACTATACTTTGATGATTTATTAATTGACTCTTACGACCAAAAATGGGGAGTAATAGCTAGAGGGGGAGGGTTGTTCGTTTACAGTGACAATAACACTATTGAAGACCCTTCTGATGATCAATACAAAATACTTAATATGAATTTAGGTAACGGCAGCCTTCCATCAGTACATACTTATTGTTTAGAAGAAGATAGGGATGGTGAAATATGGGTTGGAACTGATAATGGGATAACCGTTTTTTATGACCCAGGTGCAGTATTTTCAGGCTCTAATTTTGATGCCCAACAAATTCTTATTACTGAGGGAGATTATGGGCAATACCTGCTCAGTGAAGAAAAAGTAAAATGTATAACGATTGATGGTGCAAATAGGAAATGGATAG
>ERZ1048872.3046-NODE-3046-length-11253-cov-6.130738_pt1 | contig 11253 bp, 11 predicted proteins | sample MGYA00383100_ERZ1048872 | MGnify/ENA primary metagenome ERZ1048872 (study PRJEB29581, sample SAMEA5548370) | metagenome | biome: marine; feature: coastal; material: water | depth 50 m | study: Short-term variability in the microbial, nano- and picoplankton... | reverse complement strand
TGGCTTTTCGCTCCACTTGCATTGGTTCCCCGTGGCTGGCATGCGCGATGTGACAATATCAGGTGGTTTTTGGGTACATTTTGTTGATGTTTTACGTCATTTGATTTTGCCGATGATTACATTGGCTTCAATTTTTCTAGCGCTGTATTCCCGCCTTGCACGCGCTACAATGATGGAAGTGCTGGGTTCCGATTATGTCCGTACAGCAAAATCTAAGGGGCTTAGCCAGCGCCAAGTTGTCTATAAGCACGCGCTCAAGAATTCACTGTCACCCGTTATCACATTGGCTGGATTGCAATTCAGTGCTGTGATTTCAGGCGCCGTATTGGTGGAAACCGTGTTCTCCTGGCCTGGACTGGGCACGCTGGCATTTCAATCGATCATTGCCCGTGACACGCCAACCATCCTTGGCATCCTATTCTTTTCCGCACTTGTTGTCATCGTAGGCAATCTACTTACAGACATTGCTTTGCGTTTGGTTGATCCAAGACTGAGGGGACGTTCATGACCGATTTAGGATCCAATCAAGAATTCGAAAAAGCCCGTTCCCCCCTGTCCGAGGCATGGGGCATGTTTCGGCGCAATCATACAGCGGTGGGGGCTTTGGTTGTTCTGTTTTTGATTTTGCTAGGCGCCGTTTTTGGCCCCTTTTTGTATGGCGTAGACCCCTTTGAAATGGTTTGGGCGCCCTTCAGTCCCCCTGGTGAACAAGGTTTCTTGCTGGGTACCGATTATCTTGGCCGCGATCTTTTGGCGATGATCATAAGCGGTGCCCGCGTTTCACTGTTAATTGGGTTAAGTGCCGCCGTCGTGTCGATCTTAATTGGTGTTACTGTCGGCGCTTTGGCGGGGTTTTATCGTGGTTGGGTCGAAGAAGTTTTAATGCGAGTCACAGAATTCTTCCAAGTTCTACCCACTCTTTTGTTTTCGATGGTATTGGTGGCTCTATTTGGCGCGTCTTTACCGATGATAACCTTCGCAATAGGCGTTGTTAGTTGGACCGCTGTTGCACGGATTACGCGTTCGGAATTTTTAAGAATCCGAGAGCTAGAATATGTCATGGCGGCACGTGCATCCGGTGGGTCAAACAAAACCTTGATGTTTGCAGTGATCCTGCCCAATGCCTTACCTCCTATTATTGTTCAATCAGCTTTGATGGTTGGCTCAGCCATTTTGTTCGAAGCCGGCCTTTCCTTTTTGGGTTTAACAGATCCCAACGTTGTTAGTTGGGGCCAGATCATCGGATCAAATCGCCAGTATATATTGGATGCAGGTTATACCGTGACATTCCCAGGAATTGCGATTTTTGTAACTGTTTTAGCAATATCGCTTGTGGGTGATGGCTTGAACGATGCCCTTAATCCTAAACTGAGGCAACGTTAATGGCACCCCTTCTACAAGTTGAAAACCTACGCATTGAATTGACGACACGTGACGGCGTGGCCCCTGTGATCGATGATCTTTCCTTCACGCTGAATGCTGGTGAAACATTGAGTTTCGTTGGCGAAAGTGGGTGCGGAAAATCCATGACGGCACTGGCCCTTATGGGGTTGTTGCCAGAAAAAATTGGGCGTGTCGCATCTGGCAAAATATCCTTTGACAACGAAGATCTGACCCAAGCCAGCCCAGCGCGTTTGCGTGAAATTCGCGGCAATGATATTTCAATGATATTTCAGGAACCGATGACTTCGTTAAATCCAGTTTTCACAATTGGTGAACAAATTGCCGAAGTGCTGCGCGCCCATCAAGGGTTGTCGCGTGCGGCCGCTTGGGCGAAGGCTGTGGAATTGCTGGATGCGGTTCGTATCCCAAACCCCAAGGGCCGTGCCAGCGATTACCCCTTCCAAATGTCCGGTGGCCAACGTCAACGTGCAATGATTGCAATGGCTTTAGCGTGCGAGCCAAAAATCCTAATTGCCGACGAGCCGACAACCGCCCTGGATGTTACCGTTCAGGCGCAAATTTTTGATTTGCTGTCTGATTTGCGACGCCAAACTGGCGCTGCAATCATCTTGATCACCCATGACATGGGTGCCGTTGCCGAAATGGCAGAGCGCATGATCGTAATGTACGCAGGTCGCAAAGCGGAATTTGGCCCCGTGGATCAAATCATCAATCATCCACGGCATCCTTATACCAAAGGATTGATCTCATGTGTGCCGCATATTGTAAGTGACATGACCGAAGAACGACCCGATTTGGTTGAGGTTCCTGGCATTGTGCCATCCTTAAAAGATTTCGGCCAAGACAGATGTCTCTTTGCATCACGCTGCACCTATGTGACCGATAAATGCAGGGCCAGTCGTCCCGAAGAAAGGCTGTTTTCTGACGGCCAAATCGCCGACTGTTGGCATGCGGAGGATTTGTAATGTCTAAAACATTGCTGGATGTTGACGGCCTAACCGTTCGTTTTGAGGTTAAGCGCGGCGGGGGATGGGGGAAGAAGTCCTATCTTTATGCCGTGGATGACATTTCATTCGAGGTCAAGCAGGGTGAAACGTTGTCGATTGTAGGCGAAAGTGGTTCCGGTAAAACAACCGCTGCGTTGGCTGTTGCACGGTTGGTTTCTGCACACAGTGGAACTGTGATGTTGGATGATGACAATGTTTTGGAAAAGCAGGGCGAAGATTTGCGCCAAACTCGTCAGAAAGTGCAGTTCATCTTTCAAGACCCCTACAGCAGTTTAAACCCACGCAAACGCGCCGATTCTATCGTACGTGAACCTTTGGATAATCTGTCCGAAAAATCGGAGGATGAAAAAACAAGTATCGTCGCCGAATTGTTTGAGGCTGTTGGCCTACGCCCAGAACAAATGAAATTATTCCCTCATCAGTTTTCTGGTGGCCAACGCCAGCGTATCGGTATTGCCCGTGCCCTAGCGACACAACCCGAATTAATTATTTGCGATGAACCTGTTTCGGCACTGGATGTTGCAGTTCAAGCGCAGATTTTAAATCTGCTGCGCAAATTGCAAAGGGATTACAACTTAACTTATCTGTTCATCAGCCATGATCTAGGTGTCGTGCAACACATGAGCGATGCAATTGCCGTCATGTATATGGGTAAAATTGTCGAACACGCTGACCGCATCAACCTGTTCACATCACCGCGCCATCCCTACACACAAGCGCTGCTTTCTGCGGTACCAACGGTAGATCGTACACAGCGTGCAAAACAAAAGCGCATCCTGATCCCTGGTGATCCACCTGATCCGATCAATTTGCCTAAAGGTTGTCGCTTTGCTAATCGTTGTCCAATTGCCGAAGCGCGATGCAGCCAAACCGAACCAGAGTTAAAACAATTCGACCAAGGTCACAAAGTGGCCTGTCATCTGGTTTAGATGCCCCATGCAGAGGACAACACCAATCAAAAAAGCGGTTTAGATATTCCCTGAAAACCACCCGAAGAATTACCGTTCTATGTGCGGCAAACCAACCCAAAGAATGCCAATTTATGTCGAATCTTCTGTGCCCAAACGTAGAGTTCATGGAAAAATCCCGACACGAAATCCGGCAAAAATTACAGATTTCGCTAGATCACCTGATTTTTGAAGTCTTTGCCAATCAATCGCCAACGCCCTTTTCGCGCAACGAATTGAAGCAATTTGTTTTGGGCCGAGCCGCATTTCCCAGTACGCTCTGTTTCGCAATACATGCAGCCTTGCTTAATGTCGCGCTGAATGGCGAAATAGCCCAGATTACTACCCTTCTCAAATTGTTAAAAAACCTTACCGAACACGATTTAGGATCGCCAACGGAGTTTTCTATCACCTCTCTTTCCGAGGAGATGATGCATAAGGATGATGTAGCGGTATTAAGCAGTGCTTTTGCTGACGACATTGGGCTTACAACAGCACTTGTGCCAGCCCCCGATAATGAAATTAATCGTGCGACAGTACATATTAACACGGCTCTCAGTGCACTTAAATCAAACGCACCCGTTTGGTGGCAAGAGCTTCTTTTATTGGGCAATCAGATCTATTTTGCTTCGTCAAAAAATACCGGTGCAGGTCAGTTCGGCGGGGCGGCGGTTTTTGATGCCTTTGGCGCGGTCTTGTTGAACCCAGCACTGATCAACGACCCTCATCCGCATTAATGGCGCTTGTGCACGAAAGCTCTCATCAACAAATGTTCATGTTTCATTTGAATGATCCAATATTGCTAAACGATGCCACGGCAGCCTACGCGTCACCTTTGCGAAAGGAACCGCGACCGATGGAAGGGATTTTTCACGCACTTTGGGTATCGGCACGAATGGTCGTTGCGGCCGAAGCGGTGATCAACGCCGAAAATCCACCATCATGGTCCGATCAACTGGTACAAAAACAATCCAATGCCCGAACCGCGTTTCTTGATTGTGCAAAAACGGTTGCGAAGCACGCAGAACTTACCGAACTAGGCCAAACCCTGTATTCCGATGCACAGGAAGCAATTGATGCAATTTGAAAAACGCAACATGGGTTCGATTATTTTGGATCATGCCAATGACGATCCAACCGCTGCATGCATTGAACAAGACGGCGTCGTTTATACGAGGGAGCTAATCATAAACGCAGCGTCCAGTCTTAGGGTTTTATTCCAACAGCACGGTGTTGTTCCTGGAAGTTCAGTTGCCATTATCGCAGTTAGTCGAGTGACCGGCCTTCAAGCGATGGTGGCAATTTGGTCATTGAATGCGGCAGTTTTATTCATTGATCCCAGACAAACCATTCCTGAAATTGAGACAGCAAAAAGCGCCGCAGGAATTGATTTCGTATTTACAGACTCCAAAAGCTTTGCACGCCGTGGCGGGTATACCCTTATGTCCACTGACAATGCAGCATCATCATGCGCCATTTTGAATTTCCCGATTGGATCACACAGCAGTCCAGCTGTGATTGCATCTTCATCAGGAACGACAGGTGCACAGAAGTATCGCCGCGTTTCTCATGAAATTTATATCAACGGCCTTATCAACACAGCGCGAATTTTCGACATCAAAGTGCCCGAGACCGGTTTAAGTGTTGGCAGCCTCGGGTTTGGGGCTGTTTTGCGATATTGTATTAGCTTGTTAATGTACGGCAAATTTTTCATGAGTATGCCTTTGGTTTTCAAGATAACCGACCTTCACAATGCGCTTTTGCGGCCAACAACACGTGTCGTTGGGTTACCGCCGGTTCTTGTACGAGATCTGCTTGAATTCTGTCAGAATGAAAAAATGGAAAGTCCAGTTTATCCACACATTAAACGAATGGCATCACTAGGGGGGCCTATTACCTCGGATGATTTGACAGCTGCATACAACTTGCTGACACCCGCCATTCAAAATGTTTATTCTGTATCTCGCATCGGTGCCATTTCGATTCTTAAAGGAACCGCGATTTTAAAAAAAAGCGAATCTGTGGGAAAACCGTTTCCCGCAGTGACCGTGCAGATTTTGGATGAAAACGGACAAATTTGCCGGCCAAACACAGTCGGCGCTGTTGTTGCCACTGCGAATTGGAAGGCCAATCCAGAACCAGTTAATACTGACGACATAGGATTGATCGACGACGACGGCTATCTATTCATCCACGGCCGATCTGGACAGGTCGCAACGCGACGCTCAATCAACATAAATCTTTCTGAGTTGGAGCAGGAGATTAAACAGCTTTCAAGTGTTCGCGATTGCATGGCATTTGGAGTTAAATCTGATGAAACACTTGATGATCAAGTATATTTGGCCATCGAAACTAGAGCCAGCACAACAGTCGTAAAACAAGATGTCAAAAAAGCACTTGCGGGTTACCGTCGCCCTGACAGAATTATGGTGACTAAAAAGTTACCCCGAAACGCTGCTAATAAAATTTCGTTGCGAGACCTAAAGCACCTCGCCACAATTTCAGAGCTTGAATATGAAGACTTTTGAACAAATTTCCTCGTCGATCTTGGCTTCTTTTCAGGAAATTTTCCCTAACGAAATTATCGACATGGAGAGTGACTTTTTTGACCTTGGCGGTGATTCACGCACACTCATCAAACTGGCTGCATCGATTGAGAAAAAAGTGGGACTTGAAATTTCGCCAACAGATATACTGTATGACTCTAACGTTCAGGATCTAGTTGAGAAAGTTTTGAAAAAATCAAACCATCTTGACCGATGAAAACTTGCAAATTCGCCAAGAATTTCTCCAAGTACACTCGGGTTATAGTATTGCCCATGCATAGCTGAAAGTACGTGTTTTTGATAATTAGAAAACACAACTTCTGCCCGTTGGATTGCCTTTTCGCGATTATTTTCGAAAGGATTGTGCCGAGGATCATCTTGACCGTAAACTAACAAAGCTGGTCGATCTGTGATAATTTCAGGCAGAGAGCAATTGATAATACACAAGCGGCCTGTTTCAATTCCCACAGCCCTTGATGAAACACAAAGTTGCATGACAATATCGCTTCCTTGACAGCTTGTGCCCATGTCAAAACGGGTACCTGAAAACCGCAGCGATAGTTGTTCCAAAAGATATTCGACTAGCGCCTGTTTTATCTTGGTGGAATTTTCATCGGATCGAGCCAAAAGATGGGCTGATCGTGAATATATAAGCGGCTGATCATCGCCTAGTGCATTTGCAAGACTTAGGGGTTCGTGAGCGCTGTTAAATTCCAAAAAATGGGCGGCTGTGTCCCCTTGTCGTTAAGGATTCGAAGCAATCCCAACGTATCAAGCGCTTTGCCTTGCCACGTAGACATCAGCTTCTGTTGAACGGTAATCGGGTTTAGACTGGACACACAGCTCTCAAAATTGTAATCTCTCCGTAACAATCATTACCCTAAGTACTGGAAGATTAAAGATGAAAATTGATGCAACAAAATTGTTGGTACTGAAAGGTTCAACAGCAGCACGCACAGCAAAAATCGGAATCCCAGGCGAAGAACCTGATTTGAAAAAACCTGCGACACCTGCAAAATAATTCCAAATCGCACAAAACCAATTCCATTTAGTTTGTACGGAATTGAATCAATCTTTCCAATTCAGAATGGAACGGTCTGTTTTTGAATTCTAAACTTGTTCGTCACTGTACTAGCTGTACAGGACAAGATTGAATTTTTGTATGCCAACACCAATCATCCAAGCGAATGAAAATAGCCATAGCCTTTGAGTTTAAATGGTGACCCCGATTGGATTCGAACCGACATTCCGCCCCTTAGGAGGGGGAAGAACCATACCGTAAATATCTGTTTTTAATGATTAAAGAACACAATACGATCCTTTATGTGTAAGTAAATGTGTAAGTTTCGGAAACGCAAAAAGAACCAAGAGGCTCGTGCAGCCAGTTCACAACACTTCGGGTATATTATCGCGTCTTCGAGAAAAGAGAAGCCACCATTAAATTTTCGACGATGTTCAACGGTTCTCCATAGCAAGAAAAACAATGCAACGAGAATTGTTAGCCGGCAACCGACTACGTGGAGTGTGGGGCTTTGCTTTGGTATTCATCAAGATCAGTTACAGAAAAAGCGAATATATCGATGAATTCGTTTAAAGACCTAAGGGCGAATTCTGTTGAAAAACTCCGTTTCATGGTGTTGATGCCAAATCTCTCAGAACAAAGTTCCAAGTTTTTGCGGCCACTGCGCGTGGCAGGCCCAAGGGGGCTATAGCCAGTAACGCGACCTGATCTAGTGCCGCGTTTTCTATTCCTTCAGCACGTGCACGCCGGGTATGCGAGTGTACCGCCCCTTCAGAAGCAGCCCCAATAGCGAGGGCCAGTTTGACCAACCGTCTTTCGCGATCATTGAGAGGACCAGCATTGGCGCAAGCCTTGCCCAAATCAGAATAAGCCAACCAGATATCTGGATGTTGTTCGGCGAGATCTCCTGCAGCACCAGGCATCGCCTTTGTCATTTTTGTTTTCCTTAGATTGAGTAGTCGTCGATAAGAGAGAAGGGCTTCGCAAACTTTACGAGATCGCCCTGATCAGAAATGCGGATGAGGTTTCCGTTCACTTCCACGCCGTAGGACTGCAAGCCCTTAAACGCTCGGCTCAGGTTTTCTGGGGTCATGCCCAGGAAAGATGCTAGCCGCCTTTTTTCCATCCTGAGCTCAAATTCTTGCGGCCCGTTCGCCAAATGTTGTTGGCGTAGCAAGTAGTTTGCCAGCCTCTCAAGAGATGTTCTAAGTTTCAGATCCTTTTGAGATTTGACCACGGATCGGTAACACTGAGCGAGTTCGGTAACGATAGCGCGGGCAAAGTTGTGATCAATGTCGAATACACTGCGGACATCAAGACTAGGGATCAAAGCAATACGGCTCTTTTCCAGCGTTTTCGCTGACATCAAATACGGTGCGTCTTTGATTGTTGCCGCCAAAATGAAGGTTGATACGGGCCGCACCGTCGCCATCGTCGTTTCGCGGCCGTTCCAGCTTGCAGATAACTCAACTGATCCAGAGAGAATAACGTGCAAAAAGTCGCTTTGTTCGCCCTCAGTAATAAGGTCAACATGTGGTGGAAAGGTCTGAAGATAAGTTCCGCGCATTAGCGCATTGAAATTCTTTTGCTCCATATCCGAGAAAAGATGAAGATCTCGGATATCAGGATAGTCCGATTCGGGCATGCCCACTAGCATCTCAAAAATCTCCTTTCACTCTTATCGGCCCCAGACTTGATAAATGTCAAGAGTGCGATTGACGGTTTACCGAACCGCAATTGACTCGGCACGGGCCCTCACCTGACAATTATGGCTAACCTATTTATTTTGCTATATTTTTACGTGATTTTTGATCTGGATCAAACTCTCCCACCCTAGAAAGCCCGATTGTCATTTCAACGCGCAAGACCCGACCGGCGGGTTGTCGCACTCTTCAAGAGGTTTAATAATGCACAATATCGATGGTGTAACATCTGGTGAACAGTATCGCGCACTTGGCCTTAGCACGCTGGCGTTCACGGTGTGCTTTGCCGTTTGGACGATCTTTTCGATCATCGGCGTTCAAATAAAACAGGATCTCGGTCTCTCTGAGACGCAATTCGGACTATTAGTTGCGACACCGGTTCTGACTGGATCGCTTAGCCGCATATTCCTAGGCGTTTGGACGGATCAGTTTGGCGGGCGCATTATGTTGCCGTTGCAAATGCTGATTACCGCCATATCTGTTTGGTTGCTGGCCTCCGTTCAAACCTATGCGGTCTTCTTGATGATCGCTCTTGGTCTTGGCTTGGCTGGTGGTTCTTTCATCATTGGTGTGGCCTATGTCTCGCGTTGGTTCGAATCTGAACGTCAGGGAACCGCACTTGGTATATTTGGTGCAGGTAACGTCGGCGCTGCGGTGACTAACTTCGCGGCTCCGTTTCTCGTTATTGCTGTTGGATGGGAAGACACCGCACGTATCTATGCTGTGGCTTTGGTTATCATGGCAGTCCTATTCTATATCTTCGCCAAAGAGGATCCGGTTCGCGTCGAACAACGTAAAACTGGTGCCAAGCCCGTATCTGCAGCTAAGCAACTTGAACCGTTGAAAGACATTCAGGTCTGGCGCTTTGCAACCTATTACTTCTTTGTTTTTGGTGCCTTTGTTGCCTTCGCCTCGTTTCTCCCGCGCTACTACGTAGGCGCTTACGGTGTTGCACTAACTTCTGCTGGTGTATTTGCGGGCATGTACTCATTGCCGGGTTCGGTGTTTAGGGCCCTCGGCGGATGGATGTCCGATGTCTGGGGCGCGCGATTTGTCATGTATGTGACCTTCATCGTGTCCCTCGTCGTGCTGTTCGTCATGAGCTACCCCCAGACCACTTATATGGTGCAAGGTATCCCGGCAGCGGATGGTACACCGCGGATTTTCGAATTCAGCTTCGGCATTCCACTTTACGGTTTCGTTTTCCTAACAGTCATTCTTGGCTTTGTAATGAGCCTTGGTAAGGCAGCCGTTTTCAAGCACATCCCGGTCTATTTTCCTAACAACGTCGGCGCCGTTGGCGGCTTGGTAGGCATGATCGGCGGCTTGGGTGGCTTCATACTGCCTATCTCGTTCGGCATTCTTTTAGATGTGTTTCAGGTTTGGTCAGTCGTGTTCATGCTGATGTTTGTGATCGTCGGGATCAGCACAATTTGGATGCATCTTGCCATTCGAAGAATGGAACGCAGGAAATTCCCAGAACTGGCATCTGAGACACATCTGTCTGACGTGCCGCATTAACCCAATATTTTATCCATCGGCGGGCGTAACAACACCCGCCCACACTGGAGGAAGAAACCATGGCAATATCAACAAACCAAACTACCAATAGAGGTTACCTGCTAACCGACTGGCGACCTGAAGATCCAAACTTTTGGGAAAGCGAAGGCAAGCGCATCGCAACCCGAAACCTCTGGATCTCCATACCAAACCTCCTACTGGCTTTCTCTGTCTGGATGGTATGGTCCGTCGTCGTGGCTAAAATGCCGGCAATCGGATTTGATTTCTCCGTTGGACAACGTTTCTGGCTGGCAGCCCTGCCCGGCCTGTCCGGTGCAACCTTGCGTATTTTTTATAGCTTCATGGTACCAATCTTTGGCGGTCGCCGCTGGACAGCTCTTTCCACAGCGTCCTTGTTGCTACCTGCCATCGGGATCGGGTTCGCGGTTCAGAACCCTGAATCCAGCTACATGACGTTCCTAATCCTTGCATTGATGTGTGGGTTTGGCGGCGGCAACTTCGCCTCTTCCATGGCGAACATTGCATTCTTCTATCCCAAGAAGGCAAAAGGCAATGCGCTCGCGTTGAACGCAGGTTTGGGCAACCTTGGCGTGTCTGTCATGCAGTTTCTGGTGCCACTCGTCATTACCATGGGCGTCTTCGGTGCAATCGGGGGTGAACCGCAACAACTGTCAGATGGTGGTCAACTGTTCATTCAAAATGCTGGCTTCATTTGGGTACCATTCATTTTGGTCAGCGCAATCGCAGCGTGGTTTGGCATGAACGACATCGCCGATTCACAATCCTCGTTCTCGGAACAATCGATTATCTTCAGCCGTAAGCACAATTGGATCATGTGTATCCTCTACACTGGCACTTTCGGTAGCTTCATTGGCTATGCAGCTGGTTTCCCATTGTTGATGCGGTCACAGTTCCCCGAAGTTGACGTCTTACGTTATGCCTTCCTTGGTCCACTCGTCGGCGCGTTGAGCCGTGCAGCAACCGGCTGGGTTTCCGATAAGTTTGGTGGGGGCCGCGTTACCTTCTGGACCTTCATTGCAATGATAATCGCTGTGTTCGGTGTGTTGCAATTCCTGCCATCCGAAGCAACACCCGCCGGTAACT
>ERZ1048872.3044-NODE-3044-length-11257-cov-9.381182_pt1 | contig 11257 bp, 10 predicted proteins | sample MGYA00383100_ERZ1048872 | MGnify/ENA primary metagenome ERZ1048872 (study PRJEB29581, sample SAMEA5548370) | metagenome | biome: marine; feature: coastal; material: water | depth 50 m | study: Short-term variability in the microbial, nano- and picoplankton... | reverse complement strand
CGTGTTGGATAATGCTGTTGTTGAACGATTTTTCGGTAGTTTGAAAAATGAATGGTTATTAAATATTTACCATTTAACACGAAACGGTATGAAAGAAGATGTTGAGGCTTATATCAGATATTACAATCAGATCAGGCTGCATACATCAAATGGTGACTGCTCTCCAATTGAGTTTGAACAGTCCACAATAAATGTGTCTTATGCGGCTTGACCAGAACAACTAGGAGTAACCTTATTTATTAGAACAGCAAGACAAGTTAATTTAACTGAGGTGGGGGCTGAATTTTTTCCTAAAGCAAACGCTTTGCTTCGTCAATTCGATAGCATGATTACTGAAACTCAACAAAGTGCTATGCACCCTTCTGGCCTATTGATAGTCGTAGCTTCACTTGCTATAGGAAGCACCATTTTAATGTCTCATATAGAAGAGTTTTTAAAGTTATATCCCTTAGTTAAAATTCAGCCTACTGTTCTTCCTACTGGCAATCAACTAGACTTAGAAAGTGATTTGGTGATTTGCCTAAAATTGGGTGAATTTAACTCTACAGCACACTGCGGTACAAATTTAATTTCATATAAGTTGGGATTATTTTCTTCCCCTGAATACCTAAAAACACATAAAAAATAAGAAAACTTGAAGATCTAAGTGAACATAAAATGGTTTTAAGTAACTATTACCATAAAGTAGGCCAATTACAACTAGATATCGGGGGGGGGGGGGTACTTTCTCTAATTACAGTTTTGTTTCTGAACACTTTGAAGCACTAGTTTATGCCGTTGTGAGTGGTATGGGAGTTACTTTTGTACCAACGATATATATTCAAAAAGAGTTGGAACAAGGGAAAGTGGTAAGAATACTTCCTGAATTACAATCAGATGAAATGCAACTATGGGCTTTTTATCCTAATAGTGAATTTATGCCAATTAAAACTAGGCTATTTTTAGATTACTTAAAAGAAAAGTTGTAACAAAGACAGCTAAAAGGATTCTAAAAGTTTAATAGCCAGATATGAACGGCAGCTTTGAGCTTGTAGCGGAGGTTTGCTAGTATGAAATTCAGCTTTAGCTTAGTAATCAGTATTGAAAAATTATTGCCAACATCTAGCGGCAATCTTGAAGGTAAAACAGTCTAAAGACTGTGATAATTGTTTATTTTGTTTTTTTAGCCTGAGCAATGAAGTCGTTTAAGTAATTTATATCTTGCTCATCTTTACGAATACCGATAAAGATTTGCTTACTAATACCTTGTTCGCTAAAACGAATACTCTTGATGGGCATAGTTTTGGAATATTCATCAACTAACCAACCCGGTAACGCACAAACACCCCGACCAGCAGCTACCATCTGCAGCATAATTTCAGTAGTCTCAATATTTTTATGTTTTTTAACTGAGCATTTTGCTGGGTTAAGGAATTGACTAAAAATATCGAGTCTTTCTGGCTCCACAGGGTAGCTAAGCAATACTTCATCACTTAGTTGTTCAGGCAAAACAAAATCTTGCTGTGCCAGTTGATGATAAGCGGAAACCACCAGTCTATGTTCGTAATCAAAAACAGGGATATAATCAATTTTTGGCTTAAAAAGAGGATCTGGCGTAATAAGTACATCGATTTCGTAGCTCAGTAATGCCCCTAAAGCACCAAACTGAAACTCCTGTTTCACATCCATATCGATATCAGGCCATTGCTGTAAATAAGGTTGAATGACTCTAAGTAACCATTGATAACAAGGGTGACATTCCATGCCGATGCGAAGCGCTCCGGCTTCACCTTTTGCTATCTGGTTAAGTAATAATTCGGTGTGTGAAAATTGCGGAAGTATACGGTTTGCCAGTGTTTGAATACGCTCACCTGCAGCGGTAAGGCGAAGATTTCGACCTTCTTTTTTCCATATCTGCGTGGCAAGCTGACCTTCTAATTTTTTGATACTGTGACTTAACGCGGATTGAGACAGGTATAAGGAATCAGCGGCCTTAGTCAGAGTGCCGTGTTCTTTTATTGCGGTTAGTATTTCTAGATGAATTCTCTCTAACACCGGTAATTCCTTTATGCTTTAATGATGAGCTGTGTTCATTGATTGGAAAAAATATATCATTTTTATTTATCAATCAAGTTGCTCTCTATACGGCTAGCGCATTTTAATCCCTTACCGCTACTGTCTAAGCAGACAAAAACAGTTTGAGTTCTTTTTGTCTTTCGCGTCGCGCTGGCGACAACAGGATAAGGGAAGCTGCCTCCGGCCTCCCAAAGGGGGCTCGTCGTTTAGCCCCTTTTGGGTGTCGTCGCCACCGCGACAAAGGTTTAAAAAAACACTGAACGTCTTTCCATGGCAATAACATCGACAAACTTAAAACGCTCTTGCCGTGTTGCTCTCTATTTAAGTAGCAATAAAAGCTATAAGAAAAGTTGCGCCAACATACGTAAACCAGAAAAAAGTAATACCAAGGCAAAGATTCTTTTCAACTTTTCCGCATCTAATTTTGCTGCCAGTGATGCGCCTACCGGTGCAAATAATACCGTTAGTGGCACAATACAAATAAAAGCAAAGAGATTGACCAAACCAAAAGTACTAATAGGTGCATCGGTTGGTGTACTGCCTAGTATCAGCATGGTTAACGCACCCGGTAATGAAATGATTAACCCTATAGCGGCGGCTGTGCCAACAGCTTTGTGGGTAGGATAGTTATAAAGCGTAAGTAAGGGCACCGAGATAGTACCGCCACCTATGCCCACCATGGCGCTGAAAAAGCCAATAGCGCTGGCCATAACCGTTTGTCCTGTGGTATTTGGTAGTTTGTTATAGAGAGCAGATTTTCCCGTTCGAAATAACATATTTAGTGCTGATAACGTCGCTATTACGCCAAATAATAGCGTAAGAATGGTGCCTTCAACGCGCGTCACTAACCAACTACCAGCCAATACCCCGATCAGAATAGATACAGACCAACGCTTGAGCAGATCGAAATCGACATTGCTTTTTTTATTGTGGGAACGAATGGAGCTAATTGATGTGGTTACTATCGTCGCTAGTGAGGTTGCTGTGGCTACTAACATCGCAGACTCTGGTGATATTCCAAAACTCTGAAACAAGAAAAACAGTATCGGTACGATAACAATACCACCACCGACGCCTAACAAACCGGCTAAAACCCCTGCAAATACCCCCGTGGCAACCAACGCCAACAGCGTTGGGATATTACTGCTTATAAATTCAATGACATTCATTCATAACTACTTATATGTTTAATTTCTTTTTATTTATATTTACACATTTCGTCTATGCACTTCGACGATTTAAGGGTGATAAAATCTCTCTTATCAACTTAAGCTGCAAGTTCTTTGCGGATGATTTCTGCGCCAGCACTTAATGCATTAAGTTTATCCCTTGCTACTTGCTGAGATAAAGGAGCCATGCCACAGTTAGTGCAAGGATAAAGCTTATCAGCATCGACATACTTAAGTGCTTTTCGTAAAGTATCAGCAACTTCTTCAGGTGTCTCAATGGTATCAGTTGCTACATCAATGGCGCCAACCATGACTTTTTTACCATGAACAAGTTCGAGCAGCTCAATTGGCACATGAGAATTGTGACACTCTAATGAGATAATATCGATATTTGATTGTTGCAGTCTAGGAAAAGCTTGCTCATATTGTCGCCACTCACTGCCTAAGGTTTTCTTCCAGTCAGTATTGGTTTTGATGCCATATCCATAACAAATGTGCACCGCCGTTTCACACTTAAGCCCTTCAATGGCATGTTCTAAACAAGCAATGCCCCATTCATCTACGTCATCAAAAAATACGTTAAATGCTGGTTCATCAAATTGAATGATATCAACTCCAGCTGCCTCTAGCTCTTTGGCTTCTTGATTGAGGATTTTAGCAAATTCCCAAGCGAGCTTTTCGCGACTTTGATAATGCTCATCATATAGCGTATCTATCATGGTCATAGGCCCTGGTAGCGCCCATTTTATTGGCTGTTTGGTTTGCTTACGTAAAAACATAGCGTCTTCAACAAAAACCGGTCGTTGACGTGAAACCGCACCAACGACTGTGGGGACACTAGCATCATAACGATCGCGTATTTTTACGGTTTTACGCTTTTCAAAGTCAACGCCGTTGAGGTTTTCAATGAAGGTCGTAACAAAGTGTTGGCGGGTTTGTTCGCCATCACTGACAATATCAATACCGGCTTGTTGTTGGTCTTGCAATGACAAACGTAATGCATCTTGTTTACCTGCAATTAGCTCATTATCTTGCAGTTTCCAAGGTGACCATAGGGTTTCAGGCTCAGCAAGCCAAGTAGGTTTTGGTAAGCTGCCTGCGGTTGAAGTGGGTAATAGTATATTAGGTTGATTCGTTTTCATGTAGATATTGCCGTCTATTCAGGTTCATTGTTAAGTTGGTGACTCAAAGCCAGCCGCTATTATTTTTGTTAGTAGAGTGACTGTTACGCGTAGTTTTTATGCATAGTTATTGAACGTAAGCAGCAGACCATTGTTTAAGTACCGTTTGATATGGCTTGATAAAGTATTCTTCGGCAAACCTACCTTGCTCACATGCTAATTTGCTACGCTCTTCTCGGTCATAAATAATTTGCGTTAAAGAATGATCTAAGTTCTTCAAGTTTGGCTGATATGACTTTCCTGCAACGGCATTGGCGTTGTAAATTTCAGGGCGATAGATTTTTTGGAATGTCTCCATAGTGCTGATGGTGCTTATCAACTCAAGACTGGTGTAGTCATTTAGTAAATCACCAAAGAAATAAAAGGCAAAAGGCGCAACACTATTTGGCGGCATGAAATAACGAACCTGCAAACCCATCTTTTTGAAGTATTGCTCAGTCAAAGATGATTCATTGGGTAAGTATTCTACACCTAGTACTGGATGTTGATTTTCAGTTCTATGATAGGTTTTGTTATCTGAAACGCTAAGGCAGATTACCGGTGGCTTGTTAAAGTTTTTTTGGTAATCAGCAGAGCTAACAAACTCTTTAAACAGGTTGCCATGTAGCACACCAAAATCTTCTGGAATGCTAAATTGTTTTTGATTTTTATTATGCTCCAAAAGTAATACGCTAAAGTCGTAATCTCGAACATAAGAAGAAAAGTTATTACCAACAATCCCTTCAATACGTGTATTGGTTTTATGATCAATAATATTGGTTTTTAAAACTTCAATAGAAGGAAAAGTATGACCACGACCTTCAATATCCATATCAATAGAAATAATTTCAAGTTCAACCGTATAACGATCGCCATTAGGATTATCCCAATGCGCTAAGGCATTAAAACTATTGTCGATCATCTTTAACGCTTTGCGTAAATTCTGTTGGCGACTCTCGCCTCTGGCTAAGTTAGCAAAGTTGGTGGTAATGCGTGTGCTGTCTGACGGGTAATAATTTTCATCGAGGCAGATGTTGTTAATGTTAAATTTAAAAGCGTGATTCATGATGATTTGATATCCATGTTTGGTGATAAAGCCGACTGAAATAATATCTAGCGCTAAGAGTTAAGAGTATTTATACGTGGTTCATTACATGAATAAAAATGGTTATATTTCATTAATATATGAATTAAATTCATCGATTGGTTTTGCTAGTTATTGAATGTTTAAATGAGGAGCTTTAAATATTAGAGGCTAAGCAAATCTAGCGAGCCGCATTTAGTCTGATGTCAGCCTTTGTCTTTCTTATGAGACTTCAGTAAAATAGTGACTCTTTAACAGTCCTGTGAAGGTTCGTGATGAAACGCGTTGTTTTATATATTTCAGATAAATGCCCCCATTGCCGTGAAGCTAAAAAATACTTAGACGACAATGGTATCCAATACAGATTAACCAATGTGAAAATGCAGCGTGGCAGAAAAGAACTTGATGCTATGGGGGGTTCGTTCGGTACCAGCCCTTAAAATTGGCAATGAAGTGATGATTGGTTGGAACCTAAAAACCTTTAAGAAACTCTATGGCGATGGTTAATAGGTTAATAGGTTAATAGGTTAATAATTTAATAGTAGGTTTATTCAGTTATTTTACAAAGAGCAAACTTAATGGTTTGTGATGGTGAACTAGCTTATTTGTTCACTCTCGGGTCTTCTGTTCTTGGATACCATTTCCACCATTGCTGTTCGCCTTCTTGGCTTTTTTTATCTTTTTGGCTCTTACCATTAGATTTGGTTTGGTAAATATCCCAAGTCACTAAAAAATCAGGATCTTTAATTTTCACGTGTTCATGGCTGGTATGAAACTCACCTTTAGGTGCGGTAAACCAGCAAGATAAGGTCGCTGGGATAATAAAATTAGCGTCTTTTTGTGTATCATTTTTACTTGCCGCTTTTTTATTTTCAGCGTTAGTATTTGCAGTTAAGAGCGTTACGGTAATGCCCATTTCAGCATCAACTGCGGTTATAGTACCGGCAAGTAGTTGTTTTTTAAGTTCTTTACCGTCGATATCAAAATAACTTAAACCAATTAAACAAGTCTTTTGTAGTGTGTCTTCTAGAGTTTTTAACATGGATAATTCTTTTTTTTGAGTTGAGATTTTATGGTTAGTATAAAACTACGCTAGCTATTTACATTGGTAAAAACAAAAAGAGCGGACTAATCCGCTCTTCTATTTAATCTTTAGCACAATATTAATGCGCTAATGGCGCGACACCCGTTGCAGGGTTATCTGCTAAACCAATATCTCGCGCATGTTGTTCAAATGCTTTGTTTTTCCAGAAAAATGCACCTGGCATAGTGGTTGGAATCACTAAGATATAAAATAAGGCGCGACCGATTACCGCGGTAAAGCAATTAATTAAGGCAAGCGGTATCCAAGTTAGCAAAAACCAAGATTCGTGATAACCTAGTACGTTTGCTGTTAGCAATGCCGCCCCGCCAATGATATTAAGCGCTAATAAGGCGTTGCGGAAAAGGTACGTTTTACCAAACGTAGTACATTGAATGTAGTGTGCAGCACCGCCCTCATTTTCGCTACGGTTTAAATCACTGTTATGCTTAATTAAACCTACGGCTTCTGTCACCATACCTAAAATAAACATGCTGGCAAAAAGTAAACTTGCTTGATTAACCAAGGCAGTATCAGCATTAGATACCAATAACGTTGATACAACAATAACACCACCAACAAAAGCGCCAAGGGATAAGCTATTACCAACAAAGGCGGTTGCTGTTTGTAAGTGATTCCAAAATGGACGAGCTTTAATTTGGTAACACTTATTCATGTAAAATAAACCACCACAGCCGCCAATTACTGCAAATAATCCTGCCAATTTAACTAAAGTAGTCAAAGGCAGACCTTGTGATAATTGCGCTAAGTCTAGGCCGGTGTTGCTAGAGACAAAAGCAACAAGCCAATCATTACTTGGTAGCGAGAATAATGCCGTTAAACCACAGCCAGCTGAAAATAGCGCTAAACCTAAACCCTCTCTTGCCATAGGTGAATAACGTAAGTTATTAAAACCACGATAAAAACGCATTGGTTTACCTAAGTGAGTAACACTCATTAATAAAGCAAAGGTTGTCATCACTAAGGCGGTTACTGTTAGTGGTAAAAACATATCTGAAGCGACAAAAATGCTCAGAGCTTCTATGCCAAACAATGCACCCAAGAAGGTGATTAAGAAGACACCTAATGCTGCTTGTGCAAATAAAGTGAATAATACCAGTGGATTTTCACGGCTATTAAGTTTGGCAAAGTTCCAATGTTTGGCTTTACCCTGTTTTTGATCAACGACTGGCTTGTAGTTACCGTCGCTGTCTTTGTGATATTTTACCGGCATAGAGTCGGTACGACTCATCTCAATAGGCAGGTCTTTGGTCTGTTGAAAACGCACATTAGGATGAGTGATCTCAGGATCAGGAAAGCCAGGGATTTGGGTTTTACATTGCTCACGATTTTTAGGGGTATTTTCAACCACACCAAAATCTAAGGCATTGCCGACACAGGCTGATACACAAGCAGGTTTTAAACCCACCTCTAAACGGTCAACACACATATTACACTTTGAAACGCGGCCTTTAACCGGATCTAACTGTGGCGCATTGTATGGGCATACCCAAGTACAATAACCACAGCCGAAACAGGTTTCAGGATCTTGTAAAACCGCGCCATATTCTGCATGTTTAGTATAGGCTTTAGTTGGACAGCCCTTTAAACACACAGGGTCATCACAATGATTACACGCCATTGAGATGTTCATGCGTTTGTAATCTGGATAGGATCCGCCTTCAACATAACCTACGCTACGAAAAGCAAGGTGCGATGGATTGTCATTTTTCTCTGAACAAGCAGCTTCACAGGCGTGACAGCCAATACAGTTATCAGCGGTAAAAAAGAAACCATGTTGTTTGTTACGGTTTGGGTTTGAGCCTACTTCAGGGTTCTCATTAATAAACATCGAACGTTCTTTGGGAAGATCGGTCAGCTCCACTAAATCGATTAGTTGTCCATAGCGATTCTCTATTGCCCCTTTATCTTCTGATAAAAAAGCATAAGGGCGTTCCTCAGTTCTTACTTCCCAATGATTTGAACGACCTTCTTGTTCATTGCCTATTTCCATCGTTGTTGGGTCAAAACCTTGCACTACCGTTTCGGCCGATACATTGTCTACTGCTTTATTCATAATGATTGTCTCAGTTAATACCTACAAGTAAGTTGTATGCCGAATTAAAAGTTGCGACGTTCTACGTTTAAACGTGCGGCTTCTGCTTGGTCTACCTTCTCCATACGTGTTGAACATTGCTTAAATGCAGGCTGGCGAGAGTGAGGGTCTAATAAACCTAAGGTCAAGCGGTTCACACAGTCATGAAAATGAAAAGGAATAAAAACCATGTCTCTGGCGACACGCTGGGTAAGTTGTACCAGTACTACTGCATCACCACGCCGACTGGTTAAGCGGACATAACTTTGGTGATCAATGCCTAACTCTTTTGCTGCATCAGGGTTCATTTCCATATATGGCGTTGGGCTGAACTTATTACAGTTACCAATTTTCCCTGTACGGGTACGCGTGTGAAAATGTTCAACAACACGACCACTGTTTAACCAAAAAGGATAATCTTTACAGGGCTTTTCATTATTGTCATAAAAATCGACACAGATTAAATTTGCCTTACCAGACGGGGTTTGAAACTTGCCATCGGTATATAAACGAGGACTTCCTTTTAGTGGAGTATTGGTTCCGCCTTGTGCCTGTTCTTCAGCCATTTCTTCAGAGAACGGCCATTGAATACCACGGGCTTGCTCAATTTTCTGGTAACTCATACCTGAGATATCTAAAATACGTTCATTACCGTAAGCATTTTTACCTTTAGAAAGTTGTTTCATTTCATCAAAAGCACCTTCAGGGGTTTCGGGAAAATAAATTTTTTGACCGTTTTCAAAACGTTTTGCCAGTTGGTTAAATATCCAAAAGTCAGGTTTTGAATTGGCATAAGGAGGTAAAACGTTACTGATCAAATTAACTCGACGCTCAGTATTGGTATGACAGCCTTCTTTTTCAGCCCAAACAGATGCAGGAAAATAAACATGAGAATACTGATTGGTTTCAACATCTTCGTAGACATCTTGCACCACTAAAAAGTCTAATTTTTCTAGCGCTTTGCGAATTCGAGCCGTATTTGGCATTGAGGTCATTGGGTTAGTAGCAACTATCCATAAACCTTTAATTTCACCTGTTTCAATGGCAGGGAAGATATCGGTTTCTGCTAAGCCACGCTTTTTAGGGAAGAACTCTGCATCTATGCCCCAAAAATCAGCAATTTCTTGTCTATCAGCTTCATTTTCTAAATAACGATAACCCGGTAAACCAGAACACGAAGACCACTCTCGTGTGCCCATGGCATTACATTGCCCTGTGATGGATAGTGAAGTACCGCCGGGCTTACCAATGTTGCCAGTAATTAAATTAAGGTTATTAATATTGGCTACACCATCAGAGCCATGGGTAGATTGATTAATACCCATGGTCCATATACTCATGGCTGCTGGAGCTTTTGCGTATAAGCGCGCAACGGTTCTGATACGATCTTCATCAATACCACATTGATGTTGAGCGACTTCAGGTGCGTAATCTTGAACGAGGGCTTTTATTGCCTCATAACCTTGAGTATGTGCATCAATATAAGCTTGATCTTGTAGACCCTCGTTGATGATGACATGCATCATTGAGTTGATTAGTACACAGTCAGTACCAGGTGTTATCGGTAAATGAATATCAGCAAATTGCGCCAACATAGTCACCCGTGGGTCAACCACAATCAGTGGGAATTTACGTTTCTCTAATGCTTCTTTTAAGCGCCAGTAAATAACCGGATGTTGCTCTGGTAAGTTTGAGCCGAACGCCATAAAACAGTGGGTATGTTCAAAATCATCATAACAACCCGGAGGGCCATCACTACCAAATGAGCGCTTATAACCACTGACCGCTGAAGCCATACATAGTGTGGTATTGCCATCGTAATTATTGGTACCAATACAGCCTCGAGTTAATTTACCAAGGGTATAAAACTCTTCTGTTAACAGTTGACCAGTCGACACAACTGCGAATGAATCTTTGCCAAACTTCTCTTGTATTGCTTTAATTTTTTCAGCTGTTGTATCAAGTGCATTATCCCAGGTTGCTTTTTTAAACTTCTCATAATGCTTTTCTCGAATAAGCGGCTCTGTACCACGGCCCGGACTTTCAAAAAGCTCATGCTCTAATAATCCTTTAATACACAGCTTACCTCGGTTAACGTCTGCACCCGCATGGCCACGCGTTGTCACAATACGTTTTTCATTATTTAAACCAATTTCAATGGCACAACCGGTAGAACAATAATTACAGGTGGTATATTTCCATTCATTTACTTTTTTATCGGGAATGGTAATCGGTTTTCTTTTTTTTCGTCCAAACAACATCGCAGATCCAAGGTTTTACTATTTATCAAACTTAGCTAGATAACAGCAAAAAATACGCCGCTAGAAAATATTTATAAATATCATGTGTTTAAGTGTTTTTTTTTCATGGTTTTATGTTTAAGTCGTACTAAAATGGTGCTGTTGCTTGTTCATGGTGCGATACACTGCAGTAACTTACCGTTGTGATGGAAAGTGAATGGCAACGGTAGCATTGCTTAGGAGATCAGATCCCCAGAGTAACTAGGTAATGGACGCGAATATCTTACGAAGTGAAACTATTTTGAGTAAGTGCACTACTGATCTGGTTTAATGGCATAGGACACTTTGATAAAGGATAATATCCTAGTTAATC
>ERZ1048872.3040-NODE-3040-length-11271-cov-5.048413_pt1 | contig 11271 bp, 8 predicted proteins | sample MGYA00383100_ERZ1048872 | MGnify/ENA primary metagenome ERZ1048872 (study PRJEB29581, sample SAMEA5548370) | metagenome | biome: marine; feature: coastal; material: water | depth 50 m | study: Short-term variability in the microbial, nano- and picoplankton... | reverse complement strand
ACCTGCCTTCGGCAATTTCTTCCATAAGATTTTTATTGGTCGCAGCAATGACTCTTACATTAACCTTAATATCTTTGTCAGAACCCACTCGAGAAATCCTACTTTCTTGCAAAGCTCTTAAAACTTTTGCTTGGGCAGACAAACTCATATCACCAATTTCATCGAGAAAAATAGTTCCTCCATTGGCAGACTCAAACTTACCTGCCCTGTCTTTATTTGCTCCTGTAAAAGAACCTTTTACATGTCCAAACAATTCACTTTCAATCAGTTCTGAAGGAATTGCAGCACAATTTACTTCAATCATGGGAGCCTTTGCTCTGTCCGATTTTTCATGCAACCAATGCGCCACTAGTTCTTTCCCAGTTCCGTTCCCTCCTGTGATTAACACTCTTGCATCAGTAGCAGCTACCTTATCAATGATATTTTTTATCTGAACAATTGCCTTACTTTGACCAATCATTTGGTAGGTTTCACGCACCTTTTTCTTCAATCTTTTATTTTCTACTAGCAATACCTTTTTATCCAAAGCATTTCTTACCGTGTTTAAAAGTCTGTTTAAGTCGGGCGGTTTGGATATATAGTCAAAAGCCCCCAAACGCATCGTTTGAATAGCAGTGTCTATGTCTCCATGACCAGAAATCATAACAATGGGAACTTCAGGCTTTATTTTCTTTGTTTTTTCTAACACTTCCACACCATCCATTTTTGGCATTTTAATATCACATAAAACCAAGTCATAGTCCTGATTTTTGATCATTTCTAATCCAGCCAATCCATCTGCAGCTTCTTCTACATGGTACGTTTCGTTTTCTTCTGAAATAATTTTATTTAAAACTCTTCTGATCGCAGCCTCATCTTCAATGATTAATATTTTTGACATCGCTTTTATTTTTGATTTGTAAGATGAATTCTCCTTTGAGGAAATGGAAATGTAATATGATGTTCTCTAAATTTTTTATCGATTGCAAAACGCAAATCACTTTTTACAGATACATGCTCATAACTGTTATTGATCTTAAACAGCAGTTTAAATTGGATCGAACTTTCACCAAAATCTGTTAACAATACTTTTGGGGTCATCGATTTTAATACCTTGGGGTGTGCTTCTGCAACCTCAATTAAAATCGTTTTTACCAATTCTAAATCTGCACCATAGGAAATACTAAGGTTAATTCCTTCGGTGGTCTGTGACCCGTTTTGAGTCCAATTAAACAAACTATTTGTCAGGAACTTATGATTTGGGATGATCAGCACCTTGTTATCAATGGTAACAGCTCTGGTCGTCCTTAAACGAATCTCTTCTACTTTACCAACTTTGTTCTCTATTTCAATAATGTCATTTACATGTAGTGATTTATCAACCAGAATAAAAATACCGGACATGATGTCTTGAAATAAGGTTTGCAAACCCAATCCAATCCCCACTAATAATGCTGCAGATCCTGCCAATAAAACACTGAGTTTTATTCCTGAAGACTCTAAGGCAACAATAAAGACGATAGAATACACAAAATACTTTGTAAAGGAAAATACTGCTTTGAACTTCCCTTTATTTTCTTCATCTAATTTTCTGTTGACAATCTTTTTTAAGAGTTTTAAAAATAAACTTGTTAAGAAAAAAACAAGGATTACAAACAGCATTGTTTTCACATCCATGTGAATATCATCTGTAATATTTATAGAATAACTTAAAAACTCTTTTAATTTTATCATAAATCCTAGCTTTTATAGGTTAACCACGTAAACAAATCTTTGTACGTAGGTTTTTTACCATACATTAGTATTCCTACTCTGTAAATTTTAGCAGCCAACCAAACCATCCCCACAAATGTAATCATTAATGACGCCATCGAAATGGCAATTTCATACCATGATACTCCGAAAGGAACCCGCATCAACATAACAATTGGTGAAGTAAATGGAATGTGTGAAAACAGAACAGCGATTGAGCCATGAGGGTCATTAATCACGGTTGCAAAACCAACATACACCCCTAAAATTAATGGCAACATTATGGGCAACATAAATTGCTGTGTATCTGTTTCATTATCAACAGCTGCTCCAATGGCAGCAAATAATGAACTGTATAGCATGAAACCTCCCAAGAAATAAAATATAAATAATACAAACAATTTTAAAATAGGAAGCTGTAAAATTTCTTGAATAACAAGCATACTTTTGTCTCCTGTCGCTGTCTTTTTTATAGTCTCCATTTGTTCTGATGGAATTCTTGCTGATTGCATTTCTACGATATCTACCCCAAAAATAGAGGAGGCAACGGTTACAATTCCAAAAATTAGGATTCCCCAGATAAAGAACTGTAACAAACCTGCCGATGCATTCCCTAAGATTTTACCCATCATCAGCTGGAAAGGTTTTACGGAAGAAACAATGATTTCTATAATCCTACTGGTCTTTTCTTCAATCACACTTCTCATTACTGAGGTTCCGTATATCATGACAAACATCATTAACAAATAACCAGCAACCAAACCAAGACCTATTTTTAAACCGTTGATTAATTTTGACGACTCTTCTCCTGAAAAATCGAACATTTTTATCGATGCATCAATTTTAGAGGCTTTGATCTTTTCTAAGTCAATACCAAATTTATTGAGCTTTTCATTTCTAATTTTAGAGGCTATTTTATTTTCTAGGGAATTCATTAATGACATTCCTGGAGAATCTTTGGAATAAAATTCTATGGATTTCGCTAACAATTCTAGACTGTCTTGCTTGGGAATAAATAAAGCTCCGTAATAATTTCCCGCTTCCACTTTTTTCTTTGTTTCTTCAATTCCTAGAACGGTATAATCCTTGTAATGAATAGTTTTGGTATCTTTAAAATCTTCCTTAGAAAACAACTCAGAGTGGTCAACGTATACTATTTTTTTAACTTTTTCATCGTTTTTCTGCATTAAAAAATAGATCAAAGCACCCATACCCACCATAATTAATGGGCTCAAAAAGGTCATGACAATAAATGACTTATTGCGAACTTTTGCTATAAATTCTCTGTGAATAATTAATGTTAACTTGTTCATTTTCTAACTGTTTTTTTGCACTGCTTGAATAAAAATATCATTTGCTGTTGGAATCAATTCTACAAAATGTTGTACTTCTCCTCTATTGGTTAAAAAAGAAAGTAAATCATTTGCTGAGTTTCCTTCGGTTAATTTTACATTTAAAGTTAACCCTTCATTTAATAATTTGAAGTTTGAAGGAGACACCTCAAAGTTTTGTTTCAATTCTAGTGCTACTAGTCTTGCATTTGTTGTCGTTAATCCGACCTGAAAGGTATGGGTTCTAAAATTGCGTTTAATATCAGCTAATTTTCCGTCTAAAATTTTATTTGATTTGTCTATCAATGCAATTTCATCACACATTTCCTCCACAGATTCCATTCTGTGTGTTGAAAAAATAATCGTTGCTCCTTCCTCGCGCAATTGTAATATTTCTTTGGCAATTAATTGAGCATTTATAGGGTCAAAGCCAGAAAATGGCTCATCAAATATTAACAGTTTTGGTTGATGCAAAACAGTCACAATGAACTGTACTTTTTGCGCCATCCCCTTAGACAATTCTTCAATTTTTTTATCCCACCAAGCAGAGATGTCAAATTTATCAAACCAATATTGTAAGCGGTTTTTCGCTTCATATTTTGACATTCCTTTCAATTGTGCCAAATACAAAGCTTGCTCGCCTACTTTCATTGATTTATACAAACCACGTTCCTCGGGTAAATATCCAATATGTGCAATATGCTTTGGTGCTAGCGGCTCTCCATCCAAAAGTATCATACCACTATCTGGCATCGTAATTTGGTTTACAATTCTAATTAAAGAGGTTTTTCCCGCCCCATTTGGCCCCAATAATCCAAAAACACTTTCTTTTGGAATTTTTAGAGATACATCATTTAATGCTGTAAAATCTCCATATGTTTTAACAACATTCTTTACTTCTAATAAATTCCTCATTGAATTCGATCTTTATATTTCTCTTTACTATTAAGCTCAAATTTACATAATTTATTAGGAACTTAAATTGAAAGAATTACTATGTTTTTGAACTTCGTTATGTTAAAATTTACTATGCATGCATAATTTTTTTATATTTATTATGCGTGCATAATAAATTTTCTTATATTTGATCCAATGGATAAATACAAATCGATAGATCATCAACTAAGAGCAACCTGGCAAGCAGTTGCAAAAATGTATAATGAACAAGCAACAAAGCATGACAGTACAATGGCTACCGCCTTTGTTTTGCTTAATATAGACACAAAAAAAGGAACACAATCTACAGCTCTTGGACCTTCGATGGGAATGGAACCCACAAGTCTCTCAAGAATTTTAAAAACGATGGAAGACAAAGGCGCTATTTGTAGAGAAAAAAATCCTAATGATGGAAGAAGCGTGATCATTAAATTGACCAATTATGGAAAAGAAATGCGAAAAATTTCCAAAGGTCATGTAATTCAATTTAATGAAACAATTAAAAAACATCTTTCTGACAAAGAATTAGATGCTTTTTTTAAAGTGACCTCTACAATTAATAAAATGATTTCAGATAAAAGCATATTTGAAAACATGGAAACTGAATCAGTAAAAACAAATTAAACCAATGACAAGAAGAATTAAAAAAGTAGCAATCGTTGGCTCTGGAATTATGGGAAGTGGAATTGCATGTCATTTTACAAATATTGGAGTTGAAGTACTCTTATTGGATATTGTTCCAAGAGAATTAAACGATCAAGAAAAAGCAAAAGGACTTACCCTAGAAGACCGTGTTGTTCGCAATAGGTTGGTCAATACAGCATTAAAGACCTCCCTAAAATCCAAACCCTCTCCTATTTACTCTCAAAAATTTGCAGAAAGAATTTCCACAGGAAATATTGAAGATGATTTGCATAAGATCAAAGAGGTAGATTGGGTAATGGAAGTTGTCGTAGAACGTCTAGACATTAAACAACAAGTTTTTGAGAAAATCGAAAAATTCAGAACTCCAGGAACTTTAATTACTTCAAATACCTCGGGAATTCCTATCAAATTCATGAATGAAGGTAGAAGTGATGACTTTCAAAAACATTTTGCAGTCACTCATTTTTTTAATCCTCCTAGATACCTAAAGTTATTTGAAGTTGTACCCGGACCAAAATGTTCGCAAGAAGTGACAGACTTCTTAATGATGTATGGTGATAAATTTCTAGGAAAAACAGCTGTTTTAGCAAAAGATACACCTGCATTTATTGGGAATAGAATTGGAATTTTTGGAATCATGAGTTTGTTTCATGTTGTCAAAGAAATGGGATTAACCATTGAAGAAGTTGATAAATTAACAGGACCCGTTATCGGCAGACCAAAATCTGCTACCTTTAGAACCATTGATGTGGTAGGATTGGATACTCTGGTTCACACGGCTAATGGAGTCAAAGACAACTGTCCAAATGACGAGATGAGAGATCAATTTGTAATTCCAGATTTTGTAAATACCATGATGGAAAACAATTGGTTAGGGAGTAAAACCAAACAAGGTTTTTACAAAATGACTAAAAATGCCAATGGTAAAAAAGAAATCTTATCATTGGACTTAAATACCCTAGAATACAGAGCGAAAAAATCTGCAAAATTTGAAACCTTAGAACAAACAAAAAAGATTGATCATGTTACCGATCGTTTTAAAGTATTGGTTGCAGGTAAAGACAAAGCGGGTGAATTTTATAGAAAGAGTTTTGCGGCAATGTTTGCATACGTTCAAAATAGAATTCCAGAAATTTCTGATGAACTCTACAGAATTGATGATGGACTCAGAGCTGGTTTTGGATGGGAACACGGTCCTTTTGAAATCTGGGATGCTATTGGAGTTGCCCAAGGAGTTGAAATGATGAAAGCTGAAAACAAAGAACCTGCTGCGTGGGTAACTGAAATGTTAGCAAACGGGGTTACTTCTTTTTATTCTGTAAAAGAAGGAGCAACGCTTTATTACGATATCCCTGCTAAATCCTACCTTAAAAAACCTGGACAAGATTCATTTATCATTTTAGACAATATTAGAAAGACAAATGAAGTATGGAAAAATTCTGGAGCGGTCATTGAAGATATAGGTGATGGTATTTTAAATCTCGAATTTCAATCCAAAATGAATACCATTGGAGCGGATGTTCTGACAGCAATCAACAAGGCAATAGATATGGCCGAAACAAATTATCAAGGACTCGTTGTTGGAAACCAAGCTGCTAACTTTTCGGTTGGGGCCAATATAGGAATGATTTTTATGATGGCTGTAGAACAAGAGTATGATGAATTAAATTACGCCATCAAGTATTTTCAAGATACCATGATGCGCATGCGTTACTCTTCCATTCCTACAATTGCTGCTCCTCACGGAATGGCATTAGGAGGTGGATGCGAAATTTCATTACACGCAGACAAAGTAGTGGCAGCTGCTGAAACCTACATGGGATTAGTAGAATTTGGAGTAGGTGTGATTCCTGGCGGAGGTGGTTCTAAAGAAATGGCATTGAGAGCATCAGATCTGTTTCATAAAGGAGATGTTCAATTGAATGTCTTACAAGAGCACTTCTTAACTATTGGTATGGCCAAAGTGGCAACTTCTGGTTATGAAGCTTTCGATTTAGGATTGCTTCAAAAAGGGAAAGATGTCATTGTTGTTAACAAAGAAAGACAGATTGCGCAAGCAAAACAACATGCTCTACTCATGGCAGAGGCAGGTTATAGTCAACCACCTGCTCGTAAAGATGTATTGGTACTTGGTAAACAAGCTTTAGGAATGTTCCTAGTAGGAACAGATTCTATGCAAGCAAGTCATTATATTTCAGATCACGACAAAAAAATATCCAACAAACTTGCTTATGTAATGGCAGGAGGAGATTTATCAGAACCTACCAAAGTTACTGAACAGTATCTTTTAGATATAGAACGTGAAGCTTTTTTAAGTTTAACTACAGAGCGTAAAACTTTAGAACGCATTCAACACATGTTAAAAACTGGTAAACCGTTAAGAAACTAATACAATGAAAACAGCATACATAGTAAAAGGATATAGAACAGCCGTAGGAAAAGCTCCAAAGGGATTGTTTAGATTTAAAAGAACAGATGAATTGGCTGCTGAAACTATTCAGCATATGATGAAAGAAATTCCGCAGCTAGACGTCAAACGCATCGATGATGTCATTGTAGGAAATGCGATGCCAGAAGGATCTCAAGGACTTAATATGGCACGTCTCATCTCTTTAATGGGATTAAATAGCGTAGATGTTCCTGGGGTAACTGTCAATAGATTTTGTTCCTCTGGAGTAGAAACGATTGCCATGGCAACTGCCAAAATTCAAGCCGGTATGGCAGAATGTATCATTGCTGGTGGAGCAGAAAGTATGAGTGCAGTTCCTATGACAGGTTATAAACCAGAATTAAATTACAATACTGTCAAAGCAGGTCATGAAGATTACTACTGGGGAATGGGAAATACGGCAGAAGCAGTAGCAAACCAATTTAAAGTATCTAGAGAAGATCAAGACGAGTTTGCCTATCATTCTCATATGAAAGCGCTAAAAGCACAAGCTGAAAATCGTTTTCAAGATCAAATTGCACCCATTACGGTAAATCAAACGTATTTAGATGCAAACGGAAAGAAAGCAACCAAAAGCTACACCGTTACAAAAGATGAGGGACCAAGAGCCGGAACAAACAAAGAAGCATTGGCCAAATTACGTGCAGTTTTTGCCGCTGGCGGAAGTGTTACTGCTGGAAACTCCTCTCAAATGAGTGATGGAGCAGCTTTTGTCATGGTTATGAGTGAAGATATGGTCAAAGAACTAAATATTGAACCAATCGCAAGACTGGTAAACTACGCTGCTGCTGGAGTTGAACCAAGAATTATGGGAATAGGACCTGTTGCCGCTATACCAAAAGCTTTAAAGCAAGCTGGTTTGCAACAAAATGATATCGATTTAATTGAATTAAACGAAGCTTTTGCCTCTCAATCTTTGGCAGTAATCCGTGAATTAGATTTAAACCAAGATATCGTAAACGTAAATGGTGGAGCCATTGCATTAGGACACCCATTAGGTTGTACTGGAGCCAAACTTTCTGTGCAATTATTTGATGAAATGAGAAAGAGAAATATGAAAAATAAATATGGTCTGGTAACCATGTGTGTTGGAACAGGTCAAGGAGCTGCAGGTATATTCGAATTTTTAAAATAAACAATAAGGTTAATAAGATAAAAAATGAAAACACTAGAAAAAGACATTTTAAGAGGAGGACAATTCTTAGTAAAGGAATCTAAATGTGAAGATATCTTCACTCCAGAAGACTTTTCTGAAGAACAAATCATGATGCGAGATGCCGTTAGAGAATTTAACGATCGAGAAATTGTAGCTCATAGAGAACGATTTGAAGCAAAAGATTACAAGCTTACCGAAGAAGTAATGAAAAAAGCAGGTGAACTTGGTTTTCTCGGAGTAGCCGTGCCTGAAGAATACGGTGGAATGGGAATGGGCTTTGTTTCTACGATGATTACCTGTGAATATATTTCTAGTGGAAATGGATCATTGAGTACTGCTTTTGGAGCACACACGGGTATCGGAACGATGCCAATAACCCTATACGGTACAGAAGCACAAAAACAAAAATATGTTCCAAAATTAGCGAGTGGAGAATGGATGGGTGCTTATTGTTTAACAGAACCTGGTGCTGGTTCTGACGCAAACTCAGGAAAAACCACAGCAACTCTCTCTGAAGATGGAAAATCATACAAGATCAATGGTCAAAAAATGTGGATTTCAAATGCAGGCTTTTGTAATTTGATGATTGTTTTCGCTCGTATCGAAGATGATAAAAACATTACGGGTTTTATCGTTGAATATGATGGAGCAAGCCCTAATGGAATCACTTTAGGAGAAGAAGAACACAAATTAGGAATTCGTGCAAGTTCTACACGTCAGGTGTTTTTTAATGATACAGTTGTTCCGACAGAAAATATGTTATCGGTTCGTGGTGGTGGTTTCAAAATCGCTGTAAATGCACTAAATGTTGGACGTATCAAACTGGCTGCAGCATGTATTGACTCTCAAAGAAGAGTTACAGAAACTGCTTTAAAGTATGCTACAGAACGTAAACAATTTAAAACTCCAATTGCAAATTTTGGAGCTATCAAAGCAAAATTAGCAGAAATGGCTACCAATACCTATGCAGGAGAAGCTGCTAGTTACAGAGCTGCAAAAAATATAGAAGATCGAATTAATCAACGCCTAGCCAATGGGAATTCTCACAGTGAAGCAGAACTAAAAGGAGTGGAAGAATATGCTATTGAATGTTCTATTTTAAAAGTAACCGTTTCTGAGGATATTCAAGCCTGTGCTGATGAGGGTATTCAAATTTTTGGAGGGATGGGTTTTTCAGAAGAAACACCCATGGAAGCTGCATGGAGAGATTCGCGAATTTCAAGAATTTACGAAGGAACCAATGAAATTAATAAGATGCTTTCTGTTGGAATGCTGATAAAAAAAGCAATGAAAGGTCATGTAGATTTACTAGGACCTGCCACCGCAGTTGGAGAAGAATTAATGGGAATTCCATCTTTTGATACCCCTGATTATTCTGAATTATTTGCTGAAGAAAAAGAGATGATTTCTAAGTTGAAAAAAGTATTCTTAATGGTTGCCGGTGCTGCAATTCAAAAATTTGGACCTGATTTAGAAAAACACCAACAATTATTATTGGCAGCGGCCAATATTTTAAATGAGATATATATGGCTGAATCTACCTTGTTGCGCTCAGAAAAAAACGCAAAACGTTTTGGAGAAGATGCACAGGAAGGACAAATCGCCATGGCAAGACTCTACCTATACAATGCTGTTGACATCGTTATTAAAAATGGCCGAGAAGGGATTGTCTCTTTTGCCGAAGGAGACGAACAACGTATGTTGTTAATGGGATTAAAGCGTTTTACCAAGTATACAAATTATCCTAATGTAATAGAATTAAGAAATCTAATTGCAGAAAAATTAAAAGCAAAAAATAAATATTGCTTTTAAAAATAAAAAATTCTAAACTTTTCAAGTTTAAAATTTAGTTAGTTGAGTATTTAAAGAGATCATTGTGAAAGGTGGTCTCTTTTTAATAAACTAGGAATTTGATTTTATTTGATATCTTTTCCAAAATAAACCCAATTTAAATACTTAAAGAAACCTTATGAGACCCGTTTATTATTTGCTAGTATGTTTGTTTTTCCTTTTTTGCAATAAGGCAGAAAACGAGAACGAATTTCTCCCAGAAAAAAAAGAAAAAACTGTAAGTATCCCCAAACATCCAAAATTCAATTCCTACTGGAATAAAGGAAAAGCAGAAATCACTTCCTATGCGCTCACTCAAAGTAGGTATGGGGAAATTCATCAGGGAACTGCTGTACATATTTTTGTCACTGAACAATTTTTACCAAAAAAACAAGTAAAAGCAGATACTCAAAATAAAACTAATATTTCAATTTTAAAACTCAACAGTACTAAAAAATTTGTGACCGGAATCTATCCATATTCATTAATGACAAGTACCTTCTCTCCTATTGTCGGCTCTCAAAAAGCGATTAAAATTTCTTTTTCATCACAAGAATGGTGTGGTAATACCTTTATACAATTAAACAACAGAGCACAATTTGAAATTGATTTTCGTTCCTATTTTGAAAAAAATGCTGACAAAAAACTTTTATTGAACAAAAATATCCTAGAAAATGAACTTTGGAACCTACTTCGCATCAATCCAAAAAAATTACCAATAGGGAATATGGATATCATTCCTTCTTTTGAATTTTTAGCATTAAATCATCAAAAAATAAAAGCGTATAAGGCGAAGGCAACTTTGAAGGAGGATGGAGATTTCATGATGTATTCTGTTGACTATCCAACACTAAAAAGAGAAGTAACAATTAAAGCCACCAAAGAATTTCCCTTTATCATAGAGAGCTGGACAGAAACAACTACCAAAAATGGAAAAAAATTAACAACCAAAGCAACAAGAATTAAAACAATTTTAACGGCGTATTGGAATAAAAATGGCGTAACAGACACAGAGGAAAGAAAGTCCTTAGGTATGTAATTCATAATTGATTTTATACTAAAAAGAGAGTACGATTGTACTCTCTTTTTTAGTATATATAGTCTTAGCCTACTCTAAAGCACCTAAATATCGTTCTGCATCTAAGGCAGCCATACAACCAGTTCCTGCTGCTGTTACGGCTTGTCTGTATTCT
>ERZ1048872.3026-NODE-3026-length-11310-cov-7.791293_pt1 | contig 11310 bp, 8 predicted proteins | sample MGYA00383100_ERZ1048872 | MGnify/ENA primary metagenome ERZ1048872 (study PRJEB29581, sample SAMEA5548370) | metagenome | biome: marine; feature: coastal; material: water | depth 50 m | study: Short-term variability in the microbial, nano- and picoplankton... | reverse complement strand
GGTATGGAAGGCGTCGAGTCACTGCTCCAGGAGCGTACGAAGGGATCAATGATTCCCCATGCCTTTTCCACTTCATCAGAGCGAGCAAAAAGGCTGGCGTCGCCTGTCATGCAGTCAAGGAGGAGCGGTTCGTAAGCCTCCGGAAGCCTTCCGGAGAATTCGCGAGAGTAACTGAATTCGAGGTCGGTGAGCCGTAATCGCATTCCATCCCCAGGTACCTTTGTATGGAAGTGCAGTTGTATGCCCTCTGCTGGTTGAATCTGAATGACGAGTCGATTGGCCTCTCGTTGCGATTGAGAGTTGTCGCAAGCAAAAAGCTCAAGTGGTGGTTGCCGAAAGCCAATGACAATTTGTGTAGTTCGGCAGCTCATGGCCTTTCCGCTTCGAAGATAGAAGGGGACACCTTGCCACCGCCAGTTGTCAACTTCGAGCCGTATTGCACCAAAAGTTGCTGTGTTGCTTCCTTGGTGGACGCCAGGCTCCTCAAGGTAGCCCGAGTATTGGCCACGAACGCTAGCATCAGCTATCTGCGAGTTAGCAAGTGGACGGATTGCGTCGAGTACTTTTACTTTTTCATTTCGAACGGCATCGGCGTTGAAGCGAACAGGTGCTTCCATGGCAGTAACCATCAGCAGTTGTAGCAGGTGATTTTGAAACATGTCACGAAGTACGCCGGCTGAGTCATAGTAATTGCCCCTTCTCCCCACAGGCAATTCTTCTGCGACTGTTATCTGAACATGATCGATATAACGACGGTTCCAAACAGGTTCAAAAATTGTGTTTGCAAATCGCAGGGCAAGAATGTTCTGGACCGATTCTTTTCCCAGGTAGTGATCGATGCGGTACACCTGAGATTCATTGAAAACAGAATGGATATGATTGTTCAACAGGTGAGCGGTCTCAAAGTCTGTCCCAAAAGGCTTTTCAATGACGATGCGACGAGGCCCGTTTTCTTCTGAGGCCATGTTCAGGTGGCCAAGGGCGGTAATTGCTGGAGTGTAAAAACGAGGCGCGGTTGCGAGATAGTAGACTCGCGGAACAGATTCTCCCGCCTCAAGATCCTGCAGTCTGCGCTGAAGGCTTTTGAAGTCTTCAGTGTTTTCAATATCACCGGGTTGATAATGGATGATGGGCTCAAAGTCATTCCACGCTTCGTCCGAAAACGGCTCGCCGCCAGCGTGTTGTTCTGTCGACTTGCGGAGGCTCGCTCTCCATTGAGCGTCTGACATTACGGTGCGTGAGAAGCCAATGATCTTTGTGTTTTCTGGCAGGAGGCCAGCCCGCATCAAGTTGTAGAGCGCAGGCACCAATTTACGACTCGTGAGATCGCCGGATGCGCCGAAAATAACAAAGGTGTGCGGCATCAATTTTGGGATTGAGGTAAGTGAGTGTTGTGCTTTTAGAAACTCAATGAATGTATTGAGTTGACTTTATCTTGCCAAAAGAATGAGTTTGGAATCGAGCGGCATGATTTGTTTTAGATTCGCATGCCGGTAAATCCACCATCTACATAAATGCTTGTACCTGTAATAAAACTACCAGCATTTTTGCTGCAAAGTAGAACAGCAGCACCGACGAGTTCGTGAGGGTTGCCAAAGCGATCCATTGGGGTTTGTCCCATGATTTGTGAAATTCTTTCCGGTGAAAGGATTTTCTTGTTTTGTTCTGCTGGGAAAAAACCAGGACACAGCACGTTGACACGGACGTCTTTCGTGGCCAACTCTCTCGCCACATTCTGTGTGTAGTTGACAACTGCAGCCTTCGAAGCGGAGTAAGCGAATACCTTTGAAAGTGGTTTGTCAGCTGACACGCTCCCTATGTTAAGAATTGCACCACCTCCAGAAGTGGCCATATGCCTACCAAAAATCTGGCAGCCGAGGTGCGTGCTCTTAAGGTTTGTATTCAGAACACGGTCCCAGTCGTCATCAGGGATTTCGTCGTAGGGGATTGACGAATTGACACCGGCACAATTTACTAAGATATCGGCACTACCACATTTTTTGATGGTGGCCGACAAAAGGTCTTCAATGCTTTTTCTTTCAACAGCGTTCACAGCAATAAAGTGACCGTCTCCACCAGCTTCACGAATAGCTGTAACTCGAGCCTCACCACGCTCCGCATTGCGGCCTGCAACGACAACGCATGCACCTGCCGCGGCAAGCCCATCAGCCAGAGCGCCTCCAAGCACACCAGTGCCACCCACAACAACTGCTGTTTGACCAGAAAGCCCGAAAAGTTCATGCAGGTAGTCGTGTTTCATTGTTTATTTCTTGTGAGGGTGAGGGGAGAGGGTGACAGAAAATTATGACAGCGGTCTACGAAGATCGAGCCATTCACTATGAAAAGAACCTTCTCGGTCGGTCCGTTGATAGGTGTGGGCACCAAAGTAATCCCGCTGGGCCTGAAGCAGATTTGCTGGCAGGTGATCGCTACGGTAGCCATCGTAATAAGCGAGTGCCGTCATGAATGCTGGTGTTGGTATACCGTGTGCCGCTGCCGTTGCCACAACGGTCCGCCAGGCTGTTTGGCTTTCGGCAAGAGCACTCGTGAAGTAGGGGGCAAGCATAAGATTTTCCAGCGAGGCATTTTCACCATATGCTGCAGCTATTCGATCAAGAAACTGAGCTCGAATGATACATCCTCCCCTCCACAGCATCGCAATTGACTGATAGTTGAGGTCCCAGTCGTGTTCTTTGGCCGCCGCTGCCAATTGTGCAAATCCTTGGGCATAACTGGCAATCTTCGATGCGTAGAGAGCTTGACGTACCTGTTCAGTAAACGCTGATGTGTTTTCAATGATAGGCAGTTTTGGTCCACTCAGAATATTGCTGGCACGGACCCGGGCGTCTTTTTCGGCAGAGAGACAGCGAGCGTAGACTGCTTCTGTAACGAGCGTGCTCGGTACCCCGAGGTCTAACGCAAGTTGACTCATCCATTTGCCAGTGCCCTTTGCCCCAGCTCGATCGAGGATGTGGTCAACAAGAAAGCTTTCCGCCTTCCCGTCAGGGTCGTGTGCAGTGAATATGTCCCGTGTGATTTCGATAAGATAACTGTCAAGTTCACCACGGTTCCACTCGTCGAAAACATGTGCCAACGAATTGTTGTCCAGACCAGCAGCATGCTTTAATAACCAGTAAGCCTCGCATATCAGTTGCATGTCGCCATATTCAATACCGTTGTGCACCATTTTGACATAATGGCCAGCGCCTCGCGGGCCAACCCATTCGCAGCACGGTACATCGTGGTTCGTTCCGACGTGAGCAGAAATTGATTGAAAGATTGGCTTTATCAATGGCCAGGCTTCCGCTGAGCCTCCCGGCATAAGGCTAGGGCCTTTCAGTGCGCCTTCTTCGCCACCAGAAACCCCGGTGCCTATGTAAAGCAGGCCAGCTTCTTCGACCTGTTTTGTTCTCCGTTCGGTATCACTGTATTGAGTGTTTCCTCCATCGATAATGACATCGCCAGAATTCAACAGAGGAATCAACGTCTGGATAATATTATCGACGGCTGGGCCGGCCTTCACCATCAGCATGATCTTGCGGGGTGGCTTGATTGCAGCCACAAGGTCTTCGATTGAATGGCATCCAATAATCTGTTCTTGGTTGCCACGGTCCGCGACGAATGCATCGGTAACGCTTTGTGTTCGGTTATAGACCGCAATGCGAAACCCTTTGCTCGCGATATTCAGCGCAAGGTTTTCTCCCATTACCGCTAGGCCGATGAGGCCAATGTCATAAGTAGATTTAGTCATAGAGTCTCTCAGGTGCTGGTAAGCACGTAGCGAAAGAAAACATTCGCTTGGTTGGTGGAAAACGGTCATTTCGTTGTTCAACCAAATCATACCGAGATAAATGTCCTGAAACTACACCGCCCCTCCATTTCACGGTGAAAACATCGTCAAGAAGTCTTCGAGGGCTGCCGATAACCAATGCCAAGGGTGCAGATGATCGACACATTCGCTCCGATACGATTCAATACCATTGAGTGAACAATCAATTTATTCAGCAGTCTTGACCTCATCGTTAACTTTTAAATAGCGTTACGTACTGTGGCGCCGTAGCCAAGTGGCTAAGGCAGCGGATTGCAAATCCGCCATCGTCGGTTCGACTCCGACCGGCGCCTCTTTTTTTCTCGTGTGGGAACATGGTTTTCCTGTGATGTCATTCGCGAGGGAATGGGGAAATGGTCGCATCTCGTCCTGGCGAGCCAAAAGTGTCGAAACGCACTGTCATGATCGTTGAGGTCGCTGGCAAGAGTCAGGAATCTCTTCAACGATTTTTTATTGACCGTGGGTATCGGGCTCTTATCACCCAAGATCCCGAGCGGGCCTTGATGCGATTTAAAACATGGCCTCGGCCAGATCTGCTCCTTGTGAGTGCGCAGATTATGCAAGAGCCTGCGCTGAAGCTCTTCAATTCGTTTTCAAAAGACAGGTATTTAGCACGTGTCCCTGTACTTATGATTGGCAGCAGAAAACGCAAGCAGTGGTTTATTGATGGGGCTCAAACGGATGACCTCCGAAAAGTTCTTTTGATGCCCTTTAAAGCTGACACTCTCATTTCTCTTGTAGACGCGTTAATCAATCATTCCACGTCACTCGACGATTCATGAAAAGTATGCTCATAGGTGCCGCATGTCGAATTTGAGCACCTGTAGCACTGATGGCTTGTGAGGGGATGGCAACCTGGTTGCATTGAAAATGCAGAGGTCACCGTCAGAATCAGAGATGATTGTAGGAACTTGGTTGAACCGAAGAAGGGCTTGCACTGCGTGGATGCGAGGTCAAGAAATCGATGGCTTGTTTGATGTCAATGAGTAAAAGATCGGCCATCTCTCTTGTGAAACCTCGTTTCACGAGAATGCGTTGAAATGCTTTGTGGGCAAGATCGCCGGTAAACGGGTAGGCAGGCACTTGCCAGCCTCGCATGCGAAGTCTGTCTGCAAGGTCGTAAAGTGTGAAACCATGCTCTGTGTTTTCCGCCTGAGTCCAGACTACTGCCGGGATTCCCTTGTCTGGCGAGCCATTGTGAATTATCTCGAAGCCATCGACAGTTGCAATCTCTTGAGCGCAATACTCCGCTATTTCGTGAGAACTGCTGTGGATGGCCGTGTAGCCAGCTTTGCCGAAACGGATAAAGTCAAAGTACTGAGCGATCACTTGGCCTGCTGGACGTGAGAAATTGATCTGGAACGTAGGCATGTCACCGCCCAGATAACTCACATGAAAAATCAGTTCATCAGGTAGGTCGGTGGGCTCTCTGAATAACACCCAGCCGATCCCAAGAGGTGCAAGTCCGAACTTATGTCCAGATGCATTGATCGACTTCACGCGTTCCAGACGGAAATCCCAAGGCTCATGATTCGGCGCAGTAAATGGTGCTAAGAACCCACCGCTCGCTCCGTCTACATGAATTGGAATATCGATCCCAGTACGGTTTTGTAAGTCGTCCAAGGCACGACTTATGCCAGCTACGTCTTCATACAAACCGTGGTATGTCACACCCATCGTCGGAACGACAAAAATTGTGTTTTCATCAACTTGCTCGAGCACAGCTTTAGGTGTCATGCAGAGTTCGCCGGGTGACATCTCAACTTCGCGCAGTTCAATGTCCCAGTAGCGAGCAAATTTCTTCCAGCATATCTGCACACTGCCGCAGACCATGTTCGGTCTGTCGGTTGGCTTGCCAGCGGCTTCTTGACGAGATTTCCACCGCCATTTCGCAGCCATTCCTCCGAGCATGGAAGCTTCGCTTGATCCGATTGCAGAGCATCCAACAGGTTTGCCCGGTGCGTTCCAGAGATCAGCCAAAAGATTGACGCATCGCTGCTCTATCTCGGCTGTCTGTGGGTATTCATCTTTGTCAATCAAATTTTTGTCGATCGCCAAGTCCATGAGTTTATGGACTTCAGGGCATTCCCACGTCTGGCAAAACGTTGCGAGATTCTGCTTGCTGTTGCCGTCGAGTAATAATTCTTGACTCAGGATTTGGTAGACGGTGTCGGCGTCGCTTGTTCCATCAGGAAAACGAGTACTTGGTAGCGGGCGTGTAAGGAGCGAAATGATTTTGGCATCGGAGCCCAAGTTCGGTGTGTTTTCGGCAGATTGTTTTGCAGTCATTTCGAGTCGTCCTTGGTGAAAATTTTCGGGTGTTCGCATTCACGAGGCAAAGCACGCACATCGTACCCAATGGTCGTGGGTGCGTCCCCTGTTTTTGCAATGTTTAGTGAGCCTTGATTTATTGGATAGATGCCTGCAAAAAAAAAGGTGTCGCAATCGATGGAATCAAATTGAGGGCGACCATGTCATCAGTTTTGACGAGAAGAAGCCATCAAGAATGAATGCAGGAGGACGATTCAGTCGTGAATTTCTCAAAAACAAAGGGGTTTTTCGTCGCCGCTTGACCCAGACGCCGTTGCCGACTATTTTTCCGAGTCTGGAAAAAATCTTTATTTGTTTTGATGGATACGTCATCAGATAAAATTTTTCGGCAAAAACGGCACTGTTGAGGCTTTAAACCCGGAGTGTCGTGGCAATAAATGTGTTGAGTTTGCTTCGTGCAAATGTTCTACACATGAAACTGCACAGTTCATTGACAATTTGGTTGTGGTAATTGGCATCTTGATAGAATGTCGAAGAGTTTTGATGAATCTCTGATTCATCATGTATTTCTTCGCGTTCTCCCAAGGCAAACAATTTCGTGAAATTCATTTTGGATTTCACAGAATTTTTTAGAGCGAGAAAATAACGTTACAAAAGATACGCCAGTCAACTCTGTTGTATTGGTTTATCTGGTTGCGTGATTCCCGAAGAAGTTCGCTATGCGAGCATTCGATTCGGGTGGTCAAGCTACCAAGGGCGCATGGGGGATGTCTTGGCATTAGGAGGCTTTGAAGGGCGCGGAAGGCTGCGAAAAGCCTGGGGTAACCGTCAAACAGGTGATGATCCCGGGATTCCCGAACTGGCTGTAACTGAATACATAGGTTGCAGTGGCCAACGCGGAGAACTGAAACATCTAAGTATCCGTAGGAATAGAAAGAAAAATCGATTTCCTGAGTAGCGGCGAGCGAAAGGGAAATAGCCCAAACCGTGGTGGTTTCCACTGCGGGGTTGTAGGGCCCTCCACCGGAGTTAACAAACAATTGGCTAGCAGAACGACTTGGAAAGGTCGTCCATAGAGGGTGACAGACCCGTACGCGAAAGCTGGTTGTCTCTGGAGGGTACCCTGAGTAGGTCGAGGCACGTGAAACCTCGACTGAATCTACGGGGACCATCCCGTAAGGCTAAATACTCCCTAATGACCGATAGTAAACAAGTAGAGCGATCGAAAGATGAGAAGAACCCCTGTTAGGGGAGGAATGTGAACCTGAAACCATGTGCCTACAAGCGGTCGGAGCGCTATGGCCTTTTTGGCAATGCGTGACGGCGTGCCTTTTGCATAATGATCCGGCGAGTTACCGTCAGCGGCTCGGTTAAGGCCTTTCGGGCCGAAGCCATAGGGAAACCGAGTCTGAATAGGGCGACTATTGGTCGCTGGTGGTAGACGCGAAACTGCACGAACTACCCATGAGCAGGTTGAATCGCGGGTAAAACCGCGTGGAGGACCGAACCCACTTGGGTTGAAAACCGAGGGGATGACTTGTGGGGAGGAGTGAAAGTCTAATCAAGCGCAGAGATAGCTCGTTCTCTCCGAAATAGCTTTAGGGCTAGCCTCGGGCAATAGATAGTGGGGGTAGAGAGACTGAATTGGATGGGGGCCCTTCCCGGGTACCTCACCGAACCAAACTCCGAATACCATTATCCGTACCCCGGGAGTCAGTCCGCGAGGGATAAGCTTCGCGGTCGAGAGGGAAACAACCCAGACCACCTGCTAAGGTCCCCAAGTAAAACTCAGTCACTAAGGAAGTGATTTTGCTATGACAGCCAGGATGTTGGCTTAGAAGCAGCCACCATTTAAAAAGTGCGTAACAGCTTACTGGTCGAGCAATTTTGCGCCGATAATGAACGGGAGTAAGTTTTACACCGAAGCAGTGGGATCCACTTTGTGGATCGGTAGGAGAGCGCTGTACGTCAGATACAAGTCGCACCGTAAGGAGCGATGGTGGGGCGTACAGGTGATTATGCCGGAATGAGTAACGATAAAGCAGGTGAGAATCCTGCTCGCCGAAAGCCTAAGGTTTCCTGGGGAAGGTAAATCCGCCCAGGGTTAGCCGGTTCCTTAGTCGAGGCCGAAAGGCGTAGACGATGGATAGCAGGTCAACATTCCTGCGCCACATGCCGGACTGATGGAGGGACGGCGTCTGAAAGGTGAGGGGACGGATAGAAATGTCCCTCGCCTGTGTGGAGGGTAGCTGTAGGCAAATCCGCAGCGACATCCTGAAGCATGGGACAAAGACGTTTATGTTTCGATAGTCACCAGAAAGACGTCCAAGAAAAGCTTCTAGGGTTGATGGCATGTGACCGTACTAAAACTGACACAGGTAGGCGGGACGAGAAGTCCTAGGCGCTCGGGAGAACACTGGTTAAGGAACTCTGCAAAATGGCCCCGTAAGTTCGCGATAAGGGGTGCCCTCTTTGGTTAACGCTGAGGAGGGTCACAGTAAATCGGCATCAGCGACTGTTTATCAAAAACACAGGACTCTGCTAACTCGCAAGAGGATGTATAGAGTCTGACGCCTGCCCGGTGCTGGTAGGTTAAGGAAGAGGGTTAGCCGTAAGGCGAAGCTCGCGACCGAAGCCCCAGTAAACGGCGGCCGTAACTATGACGGTCCTAAGGTAGCGAAGTTCCTTGTCGGGTAAGTTCCGACCTGCATGAAAGGCGTAACGACTGATGCACTGTCTCAACCAGTGACCCGGTGAAATTGTAGCCGTGGTGAAGATGCCACGTACCCGCAGTATGACGGAAAGACCCCGTGAACCTTTACTGTAGGCTGATATTGGTCTTGGACGTGTTCTGTGTAGGATAGGTGGGAGGCTTTGAAGCAGTGACGCTAGTCATTGTGGAGCCAACGTTGAAATACCACCCTGGATTCGTTTGAGTTCTAACGCTGATTCCCGTGAATCCGGGCAGCGGACAGTTTCAGTTGGGCAGTTTGACTGGGGCGGTCTCCTCCCAAAGAGTAACGGAGGAGTTCAAAGGTACCCTCAGCCTGGTTGGCAATCAGGCATTGAGCGCAAAGGTAGAAGGGTGCTTGACTGCGAGACTCATAAGTCGAGCAGATACGAAAGTAGGACTTAGTGATCCGGTGGTTCTGAATGGAAGGGCCATCGCTCATCAGATAAAAGGTACTCCGGGGATAACAGGCTTATCGCTTCCGAGCGTCCATAGCGGCGAAGCGGTTTGGCACCTCGATGTCGGCTCATCACATCCTGGGGGTGGAGAAGCTCCCAAGGGTTTGGCTGTTCGCCAATGAAAGTGGTACGTGAGCTGGGTTCAGACCGTCGTGAGACAGGTCGGTCCCTATCTGCTGTGGGCGTACGAAACTTGCGAGGATTCTTCTTTAGTACGAGAGGATTTGGAAGGACGTTCCTCTGGTGTACCAGTTGTCGCGCTAGCGGCACGGCTGGATAGCTAAGAACGGAAAGGATAAACGCTGAAAGCATATAAGCGTGAAGCCCGCCTCAAGATCAGGTTTCGTAGGGTTTATACCCGAAAGTCCCCTGAAAGACGATCAGGTTAATAGGCCGGATGTGTACGTGCAGTAATGCACTCAGCTAACCGGTACTAACGGACGATTGCTTGACCACTCGTATCGAGTGCTTGCTCTATCTCCGTCAGTTTAGTCACGATAAATTAGAGTCGTGAATTTTTTGACGGTACGCTGCCTGAAATGGTGGCAGTTTGCTCTCTTGCAAAAGCATGAGAGTGCCAATTATCACAACATTATCACCGCGAAAGCGGTGACACAGGATTTTCCGGTGAACATATTTGAAAGGTCACACCCGTTCCCATCCCGAACACGGTAGTTAAGCTTTCAGAGCCGATGGTAGTGCCAAAAGTGCGAGAGTAGGTATCGCCGGAAATTTATACGAACCCCTCGGTTTCTTTTAGATTCCGAGGGGTTTTTTATGTCCTATCGCGATCCAAGATGTTCGACAACAAGATGTTCGATGAATTCAACAGGTAGTCCTACGACAGTATCGACAGAACCGCTTATGAGTCGGAGGGGTAAATGACCATCTTGAAAGCCGCACGCACCCGCTTTTCCTCGCCAATCGTTTGTTGCGAGATAGTCATCGATTTCTTTTTTTTGGAGTAATTCCATGAATACCTCGCTTATCGCACACCCCTCTGCCACACGATATTGACGTGGACTTGTGTTAGCCCTGATCCTCTCTGCGGGTTCTGGGAACCAGATGCTCACACCAGTAAATACTTGATGTTTTTTGCCTGAAAGAGCTTCAATCATTCGTCGAGCATCATGTGCATCTGTGGGTTTTCCACAGATCATGCCCCCTATTTCACCAACAGTATCACAGGCAAGGATGGCACGGGTTTCTGATGGAGGGAGTTGTTCTGATACAGCTTCAGCCTTTGCGTGAGCTAATCGAGTTACAAAGGCCGGCACCGATTCATCCGGCTGAAGTGGCGGTGCCGAGGCCTCGGTGTACTCAGGTGGTGGAATAATAGTGACGTCCCAGCCTGCTGAAGTGGCTAACTCTCGGCGACGGTGGGACTGGCTTGCTAGTATCAGCTTTAGTGGTGACGGTAGCGTCATGTTAAAATAATAAAATTATGGAGTATGAGTTGAGAGAAATTGAATGAACGTTCTCTTTGATGATCCAGATATCATCGTTCTTGACAAGCCTGCAGGACTGGCAACAGCAAACAGTCCACGAGGTGATAGCAGTCTGTATGTCGAACTGGTGAATAGACTTGGTGATGGGTGTTTTGTCGGTGTTGTGAGTAGATTGGATAAGCCAGTATCCGGAGTTGTTATTTTTGGAAAAAACAAAACCGCAGCCGCTTGTTTAGCGAAGCAATTTCGTGAACGAACCGTTCAGAAAGAATATGTCGCCATTTGTGAAAAGAGGTTTCCATCAGCTCTTGGTACATGGGTAACATGGAGAGATCGTCTTCGCTGGGATAACGCTCTTCGTCGTGCTGTTATAGAAGTTCGGGATGTGCGAGGTGATATTCAGAGGAAAGCCAACGAAGAGAAGGACAGCCTGTCTGCTGAAACTGTTGCACGGGTCACAAAAAGGGCAGGAGAAGTTTCACTTGTCGAACTGCAGCCAAGGACAGGGCGACGACATCAACTGCGTATCCAACTTGCTTCACGTGGATGCCCAATAGTTGGTGATCGCATGTA
>ERZ1048872.3015-NODE-3015-length-11344-cov-3.696076_pt1 | contig 11344 bp, 15 predicted proteins | sample MGYA00383100_ERZ1048872 | MGnify/ENA primary metagenome ERZ1048872 (study PRJEB29581, sample SAMEA5548370) | metagenome | biome: marine; feature: coastal; material: water | depth 50 m | study: Short-term variability in the microbial, nano- and picoplankton... | reverse complement strand
GATGCACCGGAGAGAACACCACATCACACTTTTCAGTCAGGTTGGGTTGTTGCAAGATTTGTTTAGCCCACAGGTAATCATCTTCATCACAGATGACGAGTTTTATTTCATCATTGCGCGTCAGGCTGGCTAGATTTTCCCAAAGGTTTTTTTCAACTTCGCCCGATGCAGGTGTCTTGATGTCTACGACCTTCATCACGCGCTTATCGACTTCGCTGATATCCAGCGCGCCACCAGTTTCGAGAGAGACCTCATAACCCGCCTCACACAATGCTGTGAGCAGTGGTAAGCAGTTTTTCTGTGCTAAAGGCTCTCCACCTGTGACGGTCACATAGCGTGTGCCCAGTTCACCGACCTCACCGAGGATGTCACCCACACTCATGTTCTGCCCCCCTGTAAACGCATAGGCGGTGTCGCAATAGGTGCAACGCAGCGGACAGCCGGTTAGACGGATAAATACGGTGGGCAGCCCGATACGGCTGGTTTCACCTTGTACTGAATAGAATATCTCGCTGATGCGCAGTGGTAGCGCTTCTGAACTTGCTGACGACATGGACTACTTGATACCGAGTATTTTTTTGGCTTTGGCTGCGGCCTTGCTACCGGGATATTGCCCCATAAGCTGCTTGAGCGATTTTGTCGCTTCTTCTTTCATGTGCAAAGCATTTTGGCTCTCTGCCAGATTGAAATAGGCATCCGCTGCTTTATGAAAATCAGGGAAGCTCTTCAACAGCATTTCATAGGTGTTTTTCGCGCCTTTGTAATCCTTCAGGACGATCTTGGATTTTCCCAGCCAGTAATATGCGTTTTGCACATGAACTGATTTTGGAAATTGATTGATGAACTCACGAAATGCTTTAACGGCATCGACATGGCTACCTGCCTTGAATAAGCCATAGCCTTTTTCATAAGCACGATTCGCCGGTGCGGGATCGTCAGGATCATGCGCCGAAGTTTCAGGATTTGGGGCATTTGCTGGCGGCATGACATCCCCACCAGGTTCTAGATTCCGTAACCGTGAATCCAGATCGATATAAAAATCTTTTTGACGCTTTTCGGCATTCTGCAACTCGTGGGCAAATTCTTCGTTTTTCCCACGGATGACACGTAGCTCAGTCGTCAACTCTTCAAGCTGACCTTGCAGATGGATGATCGACTCTCTTGAAGTATCGGTTTGCTGCTGGAGCGATTCTTCCATCGTCACGATGCGTGACTCAAGAAGCTCTATCTGTTCTCGTGCACCATCATCTGCGAACAGCCCAGCATGCACTGGGGTGGCCATAAGCCACCCCAGTAACACACAGGCACAAGCCTTAAATTGCATATTGCTGCTTAGTATTTGATATCGCTACGGCGATTCTGAGACCAAGCAGATTCATTGTGACCGCTTGCTCTTGGCTTTTCTTCACCGTAACTAGTTGTATCAACTTGGCTGGAACTTGCACCACCCAATACCATCATCTTCTTCACGCCGTCTGCACGACGCTGACCAAGTGCCAGGTTATATTCGTTGCTACCACGCTCGTCGGCATGACCTTCGATGCGAACGTTGCGGTTAGCATGTTCACCCAGATATTTTCCGTGCGCTTGTACAACAAGCTTGTCGGTACCTTGAACAACTGAAACATCGAATGGGTAATAAACACTACGCTTCGCAAGGATGCTAGCAGCATCGTTCAAAGGATCAACCTCAACTGCTGCTGCTTCCATTGGCTTAGTCTCAGCCTTTTTTTCAACAACAGGCTCCGATACGGACTCCGCAGGTGTCTCTGCGTCTGGTGACTTGCTGCTGGCGCAAGCTACCAACATACTTGACATTGCGAGGCTGATGATAAGCTTATTCATTACTTTCTCCTTGTTGATTGCTGAAAAATCCCAATGGGTTAAAACACAAACTCAATACTAAAAACTAGCGAACAAACTGACACCTTAGCCTAAACAAGTATCATTGTTTGCACACTAAAATCAAAATCCTACGGTCCCCATACTGGCTCGCGAGCGTCGCCGCTCTGCGTAAACATGTGCCTCTGCACTCGCCCGTCACTGGAAACCGTTGCCAATATACCACGTTCGCGCGCTTCGCTGGCAAACAGGATAAGTTTTCCGTTAGGAGCATAGCTTGGCTTTTTCTCCCATCCGCCGCCGGTCAGGAAAGACATCTGACCCGTCTGAAAATCCTGAGTGGCAATATAAAAGCGACCATTAACCCGATGAGAAAAAACAAAATTATCTCCGTCAGGGCTATAACGTGGTGAAAAGCTCGTCCCACCGCCAAATGTCAGCCGCTCAGCCGGCCCGCCTTCTACAGACATACGGTAGATCTGCGCACTTCCTCCCCGATCTGAGAGGAATAGCAACGATTTACCATCAGGCGAGAAGTTGGGCTCGGTATCTATCGCTCCGCTAAAAGTTATTCGTCTAAGACTGCTGCCATCAGACTGAACCGTGTATATCTGTGAGCTGCCATCCCGGGTCAGCACCAGAGCCAGTTGATTACCGTCAGGTGACCAGGACGGTGCGCTGTTGCTGCCACTGAATTCGGCCAAAATCTTGCGCTGGTTGGTATAAAGGGATTGCACATACACAACCGCATGCCCTGTTTCGAAACTCACATAGGCAAGCTGTGAGCCATCCGGTGACCAAGATGGTGACATGATGGGCGCATTCTGCACCAGCACCTTTTGTTCGTTATAACCGTCACTGTCGGCAACGATCAGGCTGTATCTGCTTCCTTCCCTGTTCACATAGACGATGCGCGTGCTGAACACACCCTTGTCTCCGGTGAGTTTTTCGTATATCAGGTCAGCCACACGGTGGCCTATTGCCCGTAGTTGATCTTTACCCGCAGAGACGGCTTGCCCGATCAGCTCCGTCTGCCTGACGACATCCAGCAAACGAAAACGAGCCTCTACCATGCCATTTTCATCAAGTTGAACAGAACCGATCGATAGCGCATCCGCACCTCGTATCTGCCAGTCCGGGTAGCTCACTTCGGCAAGTGTATGAGGATATTTACCGACAGGTTCAACCAGCTTGAACAACCCGCTGCGCTCCAGATCACCCGCGATGACTTTTTGGATGGCTTGCGACAACTCATCATCGCCACCGAAAGGGATGACCGCGATAGGAATCTGATTTTCACCTGCGCCAATAATTTCGATACTCAGTTCGGCATTGACTATTGTTGCCTGCGCCAGCAACAACAATCCGAAAACTCCCTGCAACAAACGAAACAACATAAATACTCCTATTGTTCAGGTCTGAATGTCAGCTTCAGGTTCCTAAATCTGTTAAACAACTTCACATCAGGCGGCAATGGCAAAGGATCTGACTTCAGAATGGCGCGCTCCACGGCACTGTCATATGGCTCGTTACCACTTGCGTGAAGTATCTTAACCAGCAGGACATCGCCTCCTGGCAATAGTGTCACTGAAACCTCGACACGCGCATCGTCCGCCACGTTTGCGGGCATCACAATATTGCGCCTGATCTTGGCATTAATTTTGGCTATGTACTAATTTACCACTTTACCGATTGCAGCTTCTTGTTCAGCACGCTCTCGTGCAGCCTGAGCTTGGGCAGCGGCTATACGTTCACGCTCTGCTTGTTCCCGTGCAGCTTGCTCCCTTGCGACACGTTCGCGTTCTGCTTGTTCCCTCGCGGCCTGTTCTTTGGCAAGTTTTTCCTGCTTGGCCTTTTTTATCTCGGCAGCTTTTAGTGCGGCTTTGCGCTTTTCAGCTTCACGGTCGATTGGCTTCGGCGTGATTTTTTTCTTGTCGGGAATTTTAATTTCGGGTGTCACCACCTTCTCAGGTGGTGCTGGCTTAACATTCGGCACGACGACCTTTTTAGGTGGCGGTGGAGGTGGCGGAGGCTTCGCAGCTTCTGGCGCAATCAGATCTTCAGGCTGCCACAATTCCACACTCATAACTGCGGGCGGCAATGTCTGCCAAGTGAATCCGAAATACAGTAACCCGAAAAATGCGCCATGCACGACTGCGGCGAGTATCCCCGCCTGTACCCGAAAAGGCTCGTTTTCGTAAGGCGCATGAAAAGCTACCGCGCTCATTTGCTCCGGGTCTGGGTCAACAACCCGACTTCCTGGACATTCTGTTGCTTCAGCACATCCATCATTTTGATGACTTCTTCATAGCGCACATTTTTGTCTGCCGAGATCACCACTGACTGCTCCTGACGATCACCCTGTCGATCTCCTTGGCGTGTTTTCAGGATCGCGATCAACTCATCACGCGACACTTTGCTCTCGCCTCCTTTTCTGGAGTGGTCGCGCATCGCCAATGACAAATCTTTCTTGATCATGATTTCCAATGGTGCAACCGGTGGCTTCAATGCCTTACCCACGCTGGGCAGGTCAATCTGACCGGGATTCATCAGCGGTGCAGTCACCATGAAGATCACCAGCAACACCAGCATCACGTCGATGTAAGGCACGACATTAATGTCGTTCATCAGGCGATTTTTGGCTCGGGAATTTTGTCTCATCAATCAAAAACCCTATGGCTGGCGTTGCAGAACATTTGAAAACTCTTCGGTAAAGCTTTCGAAACGCGAAGCCAACCGGTCGATATCATACGCATAGCGATTGTATGCAACCACCGCAGGAATCGCCGCAAACAGACCCATTGCGGTGGCAACCAATGCCTCAGCGATACCCGGCGCAACATGCGCCAGCGTTGCTTGCCCGACATTCGCCAACCCACGGAAAGCATTCATGATGCCCCACACCGTGCCGAACAAACCAATATACGGACTGACCGAACCCACCGAAGCTAGAAAAGCCAGATGTGATTCCAGTCTGTCCATTTCACGCTGATAGGTTGCTCGCATTGCGCGACGCGTACCTTCCATCACCGCACTGGGATCGGCATCTTTCTGCTTTTTTAATTTAACGAACTCGACAATTCCTGCTGAAAATATGCGTTCCAGCGCACCCTGTTCCTCACGCGGGACACTGCTCACCTTTTTGTACAGTTTATTCAAGTCGGGATTGACCCAGAATTCCTCTTCGAACTCTTCGGTTAATTTCGTTTCACGGCGTATGGTGAACAGCTTCATGAAGATGTACCACCACGACATCATCGACACCACCAACAAAAACCCCATCACCAATTGCACCAGCGTGCTGGCATTGCTGATCAGGCTTATAAACGATAAATCCTGCGTGACCTCCATTACTACCCCTTATAAATTCACTTTTTTAACTCTACACGCAACACTTCCGGCACTGAGACCGGCTTGAAACTGTCCAGCGACACACAAACCAGATGCACCTCGGCTTGGTTCAATAACTCATCACCGCGACGTACGGTTTGCAATAACGTAATACGACTGCGGCCAAGATCCTTGATCTGCGCTGTAATTTCCAGCATGTCATCCAGCAGAGCCGGCTTGAGATAATCCATCTTCAGCGAACGTACTACGAACACCATGCCGAATTCTTTCATCAATCCGGCATTGCTGTAACCGTGCCCACGCAACCACTCAGTCCGCGCCCGCTCCATAAAGTTCACATAACTGGCGTGATATACCACCCCGCCCGCGTCTGTATCCTGAAAATACACACGAACCGGCCATGAAAAAAGTTTGGCTTCACTCATTCAACAAATCACCGTTCAGCGGCAATTCCTCATTGCCCTGTTTGTTCTGCACTGCCAATCCGAAGTGAGTGTATGCATTCGCCGTCGCCATGCGTCCTCGCGGGGTACGTTGCAAATACCCTTGCTGAATCAGATATGGCTCAAGCACATCTTCTATGGTGTCGCGCTCCTCGCCTATCGCTGCCGCTAGGTTATCCACCCCGACCGGCCCGCCGAGAAACTTCTCGATCACAGTCAGCAGCAACTTCCTGTCCATCACGTCCAGTCCGCGTGTATCCACATCCAGCATGGTCAGCGCTGCATCTGCCACCTCGCGATCCGCATTACCATCCGCCTTCACATCGGCAAAATCGCGTACCCGACGCAGCAAGCGATTAGCAATACGGGGCGTACCACGAGAGCGTCTGGCGATTTCCAGCGCGCCTTCCTCAGATAAATTCATCTCCAGCAGTTTGGCAGATCGCATCACAATGCGCTGTAACTCCTGCGGCGTATAAAACTCCAATCGCGCCACGATGCCGAAACGGTCACGTAACGGGTTGGTCAACATACCCGCGCGAGTCGTTGCCCCCACCAGCGTAAACGGTGGCAGATCAAGCTTCACCGAACGCGCAGCCGGCCCCTCGCCTATCATGATGTCGATTTGATAATCCTCCAGCGCCGGATAGAGTATCTCCTCCACCACCGGTGAGAGACGATGAATTTCGTCGATGAACAACACATCATTGTGTTCAAGGTTGGTAAGCAGCGCTGCCAGATCACCCGCACGTTCCAGCACCGGACCTGAGGTGTGACGCAGATTCACACCCATCTCGCGCGCGATGATTTGCGCCAGCGTGGTCTTACCCAAACCGGGCGGGCCGAACAACAACACATGATCGAGCGGTTCACTTCTTTTTTGTGCAGCCTGAATGAATATTTCTAGCTGTCCGCGTATCTTCTCCTGCCCCACATATTCATCAAGCTGTTTGGGGCGTAACGCTCGCTCCAGTGCCTCCTCCTGCTTGGAAACAGGTGCCGGCGTAATCAAGCGTGGTTCGGCAGAAATATCGTCGTTTTGAATCATATTTGGAATAATAACTTAAAGTAGTCTCATGGCTTGGACAGAAGCTTGAGTGCCTGACGTATTCCCTCAGATACACCTGTATCTTTCGACAATTGCTTGGCAGCCCAGTCCGCTTCCTTGCTGCTATAGCCTAACGCAATCAAGGCATTGACGACATCGTCCCCCGCTGAGGCTGTAAAGCTTGATTTTGCGGTACCTGTAGCCACTTCGAACTTGCCCTGTAATTCCAGCAGTAGACGTTCTGCGGTTTTTTTGCCGACGCCGGGTATTTTGGTCAATCGCCCGACTTCTTTATTTGACACGGCTTCGGACAGATCAGCCAAGCTCAGGCCGGACAGTACCGACAGTGCCATCCTCGGGCCGACACCGCTAATCTTGAGTAATTGGCGAAATGCGATACGTTCATCAGTGGTCAGAAAACCGTATAGCAATTGTGCATCCTCGCGCACAATCATCTGTGTGTGCAGGATCACTTTTTCTTGCAGCACCGGCAGGTTGTAGAACGTGCTCATGGGCACGTCGAGCTCATAGGCCACGCCCTGAACTTCCAGTAGTATCTGCGGCGGATTTTTTTCCAGTAATATCCCTGTGAGTCTACCTATCATATCAATCTGCCTTTTTTAACCCGGCGACCTTTTGTGGCCAAATCACCCAAGCCCATCCCGCCGTGTGCATGGCAGATTGCGCAAGCCAGTGCATCTGCCGCATCCGGGCTGGGTGTACCGGATAAATTCAATAATTTTTGCACCATAATCTGTACCTGCTCTTTATCTGCATGGCCGTTGCCGACCACCGCCTGCTTGACCTGAAGTGCCGTGTATTCACCCACCGGCAAGTTGGCTAGCACCGCCGCACAGATGGCTGCCCCACGCGCCTGACCAAGCAACAGCGTGGATTGCGGATTGACATTGACGAACACTTTTTCGACTGCTGCATGTTGTGGTTGATGTTGAGCAATCACTTCGCCCAGTGAATCCAGTATGACTTTCAATCGTTCCGGCAATTCGCCGGCAGGGGTCTTGATGCAACCGCTTGCGACATAATGTAGTTTTTGGCCTTCCTTATCTATAACGCCAAATCCGGTGATGCGGAGGCCGGGGTCTATGCCGAGAATGCGCATTACCGCAGCTTGATAAATACTTTAAAAGTAACTTCCAAGGCAGTTATTCCTGGATTACCGCGGTGGTGTATACCTCTTGCACATCATCAAGGTCTTCAAGCGCATCAAGCAACTTTTGCATTTTCGCTGCATCGTCACCGGAAAATTCCACTTCGGTTGAGGGCTTCATGATGACTTCACCGAATTCCGGTTTGTAGTCTGCCGCTTCCAGCGCCTGCTTCACATTCACAAAATCATTGGGTTCGGTGATTACTTCGATACTGCTGTCTTCATTGGTCACAATATCTTCAGCACCAGCATCCAGCGCAACTTCCATCAATCCATTTTCATCAGTTCCGGGCGCAAATAGCAGTTGTCCGCAATGCTTGAACAGGAAAGATACCGAGCCATCGGTACCGAGATTACCGCCATTTTTGCTGAAAGCATGACGCACATCGGCAACCGTTCTGGTCTTGTTATCTGTCATGCAATCCACCATCACCGCTGCGCCGTTGATGCCGTAACCTTCGTAACGCAGCTCCTCGTAATCGACGCCTTCAAGTTGCCCGCTGCCCCGCTTGACCGCATTTTCGACGGTATCTTTCGGCATATTGTTCTCACGCGCTTTCTCTATCGCCAGGCGCAAACGCGGGTTTGCCCCAGCATCACCCCCGCCCATACGAGCCGCGACTGTGATTTCCTTGATCAGGCGAGTGAATATCTTGCCTCGCTTGGCGTCCTGCTTACCCTTGCGATGCTGAATGTTTGCCCATTTACTATGCCCTGCCATATTGCTCTCCGAAAAAACTGCTCAGTGTCTGATAAAAAAACCTTGCGCGATGGTATCATTTCCGCCTCGTTATCCCAACATTCAAGGGCTTGCCCGACTAGCTTTGACTAGCCTGTTGGTCAGCTGGAACGGTATCAGTTACGATAATCGCCGGTAAAAACTACAGGTGATCACGAGGGAATATCAAAAGGGGCAGTACCAGATGAAAACAATTTTGATTGCCAACCCCAAAGGTGGCTGTGGTAAGACCACACTAACCACTAACATTGCGGGTCACCTTGCGCGTCGTGGCAAGCGTGTAGCAGTGCTTGACATGGACAGGCAGCAATCTTCTGCACTGTGGATAAAAAACCGCCCCGAACATCTCCCTCAGATACGCTTGATGAAATACAACAAGGAAGCCGATCAACCGAGCAACTGGCTGATCATCGATACCGCCGCCGGTTTATCAGGTAGTGACTTGGCCTTTTCGCTGATCAAGCAAGCCAGCAAGATTATCGTTCCGATCGTACCCTCAATTTATGATCTGGATGCCAGCCGCCATTTCCTGACAGAATTGGTCGAAGAAAAGAAGGTTCGCAACAGTGAATGTGACATCGGTGTGGTCGGCATGCGTATGGCACCCCGCACCCGCGCTTCAGGCATGTTAGAAGATTTTCTTGATGTACTGGAATTACCGGTACTCGCCTATCTCCGTGAAACACAAATCTATGTGAATGCCGCGTTCGAAGGGAAATCGTTGTTTGATCTACCCCGTTACCTGTCAGGACGTGAGCTTGAACAATGGATATATATGCAGCAGTGGCTGAAAAAAATTAAGTCATCCTGACTGAACATACTGAACGATATCGAAACGCATGACACGATAAAATCTTCCAAAGCAATATTCCACTTCGGCTTCACCTGCCAGCATCTTACCTTTTTGCATCAGCGCATCATTTAGTTGCTGCGTCACATCCTCCCCCCAAAATGCCGGTAGAAAAGGTTCTAGGCGTCCCAATAACCAGCGGAATGGCGCAAAGCGATATAACCAGTGATGCCTCGGCGTTTCTGCATATTCGGTGATGAGCACTGAGCCATTTGAGCGTACCACCCTGGCGATTTCTGCATAGGTTTTCAATCTTGCAGCTTGAGGCATTTCATGGAACAGAAAGAATACAATCACTTGGTCGAAAGCATCCGTGCGATAGCCGAGACTCTCCGCATGCATGCGTGACAGATGGCAGCGGTCAGCCACATGTTTGGTTTTGCGACGGGCCAGCTGTAACTGGCCGGTGGCAGCATCACACAGATAAACTTCGTTGCCGGTATGTGACAGCAATGAAGGCGTCAGCTTCCCGTACACGCATGTCAGTTGCAACAACTTGGCGCCATGATGGGTATCGACATGCGCCAGCGTCTTATTTAGCAGTGTGTTGTATTGACCGAAAAGAATCGCATTGATGATGGGTTGGTGATCGAAGAACCAGATACCCCAATGCCACAGATACGCCCACCAGTAGTAACGTGCCAGGTAATCCGGTACACCATCCAGAAATTTATTGTATAGACGCATTTCTGTATAAGCCTAAAATATCTTTCGATATTGGCTTTCCTCAATTTCATCCCTGAGATTACTCATACACAGAGATAACTTACCTGCCTCTTCCGGGCTGATGCGTTGATCGAACTGATAGATCTCATCAACTTTTCCGGCAGCCCTGTTGATCCCCACCATGAAGCTTTCCTGTGATATTGCGACCACCAGATCCATCGTATTGGCAAATTCCACCGTCGCCATATACGCATCATTATGTGATGGGCCGGCTCCTTCATACACCACAGGCAAGTCTCTTGAGTTCGGCTTTATCCACGCACGCCGTATTTTTCCGATATCCAGATACGTGATACGTCCATTGCGAAACTTCAGCTTTCCGTTCTCCGTTTCCACTTTTCTGGCCACGATTTTGACTGCACCGAAGTTATCTCCAGAATCTTTCAGGAATACCGTGATCAACACGTTGATCCAGATATCGTCTTGGGTTTCGCCGGTAATCCGCAATCCGCAACCCGACTGTCGCCCCAAGTTGAAGTATTCGACCGCCGCCAGATTCTGTTTAAGCGGAATGATTGAAGGAATCAGGATGTCGTTGGGCGCGGCAACCGCCAACTGTGGGAGGAAGATCAGAATCCCGAGGAGGATATTGATAAATTTCATTCGTCCCCCCTATTGTTGTTCGTGAGGAAAGCTCATTACGACATATGTTCAGATTAACACAGCCTGAATTCGATTATTTGGCTCGTTAGACATTGAACAGGAAGTTCATCACATCACCGTCCTGCACTACATATTCCTTACCTTCGACACGCAATTTACCCTTCTCTTTTGCACCCGCTTCACCGCCACAAGCGATGAAATCGTCATAGGAGATGGTTTGTGCGCGAATAAATCCTTTTTCAAAATCGGTATGGATCACGCCAGCTGCTTGTGGTGCGGTATCACCCTTGTGGATAGTCCATGCACGCACCTCTTTGACACCTGCCGTGAAATAAGTTTGCAGACCGAGCAAGTCATAGCCGCTCCGTATCAAGCGATCCAGACCCGGTTCATCCAAACCGAGATCGGCAAGAAATTCTTTTTTATCATCGTCATCCAGATCAGCAAGCTCCGCCTCGATCTTGGCGCATAGTGCAACTACAGGTGCGCCTTCTTTCGCGGCATGTTCACGCCATCGACCAAGGTGAGGACTATTTTCAATTCCTTCTTCCCTCACTTTCCCCACCCTCATCGC
>ERZ1048872.3013-NODE-3013-length-11345-cov-3.631532_pt1 | contig 11345 bp, 7 predicted proteins | sample MGYA00383100_ERZ1048872 | MGnify/ENA primary metagenome ERZ1048872 (study PRJEB29581, sample SAMEA5548370) | metagenome | biome: marine; feature: coastal; material: water | depth 50 m | study: Short-term variability in the microbial, nano- and picoplankton... | reverse complement strand
AAAGATACATTAAGATATCAAACATCACTAACCCCTTATATCGATGAGAATTATTAAGGTAATCTGAGATAACCTCCTGGTACAGACGCAACCAGACCATTAAGCTCTAACATTGTTAGCCGAGTTAACACTTCTTCTATGGGAAGCTTACTTCGGGAAACTACTTTGTCAACGGGAGTAATCTCAAATCCCACACTAGCCAACAATTCTTCATTACACAAGTCATTCTTTAAGTTTTTTTCGGCTTTTACTGCAGAGCTACCTGCAAGTATTTGTTGTTCTTGATGTAAGTGTAGAACACTCTGTTCATCAATGCTTAACTCTTCTATTATATCGGCCGAATGCTCTACAAGTTTAGCGCCTTGCTTAATTAACCAATGGCACCCTTTCGTCTGAGGGTTGTTAATGCTACCAGGCACAGAGAATACCTCTCTATTTTGCTCTAAAGCACAACGCGCTGTAATTAACGAGCCGCTTTTAAGTGCTGCCTCAACCACTAGCACTCCTATACTTAGACCGCTAATAATACGATTTCGTTTCGGAAAGTGACCAGCTTTAGGTGAAGTACCTGGTAAAAACTCACTTACAATAGCACCTTGGTTAGCCTCTATTTGCTTAACAAGTGGTTTATGCCTTGAAGGGTAAACCTTATCTAGACCTGTAGCTATTACAGCTATGGTGCCTGTTGTAGTCGTTAAAGCACCTTTATGTGCCGCCGCATCTATACCTAATGCTAAGCCACTAGTAATAACTAGACCTTGCTCAGCCAATTGCTTTGCAATATCAAATGCTGCTTCTCGCCCATCAATACTGGCTGCTCGACCACCCACAATACCGAGTTGTATATTATTCAATAATTTCGTATTACCTTTAACAAATAACACTAAAGGTGGATCATAAATTTGCTTCAATTGCTTAGGGTATAGCACATCATCAAAAGTGATTATGCTACTTCCACAAGCATTACTCGATTGAATCACATCATCAATAAAAGCCCAATTGGGTTGATGAAATGCCGCTAACTGTTTAGCTGTTAGATTATTTGCTGAAGTCAAAATAGTAGGAGTGTCTTGTGACAAAGAAAAAAGCGCCTTCAACCCATAAGAGTCAACAAGCGCAAGTTTTTTATGAATGGCTAACCGAGGAACAAGCTTAAGAGCTAACCAAAAGTGGATATTACTTTTCAGCACTTGTCTCCTCCTTAAGCACAAGTTTTTATATATAAATTTATTCTGGGGCAGTAACAATGTCCTGTAATCTTGCTGGCTTTTCAGTGCGTAATATCAATGCCATGCTTGCTTCTTGATAGACTTTAAACACCATCAACTCCCCTAAAGGTTCTTCTGGCATTTTATAATCTGAACCATCTGTCGCTAACATACGATTCCAGCGTGGTGCTTCTATGGTATATTTAGGGCCTGAACTCGTTTCAACAACACCAGGACTTACACGCTTTATGGACATAACATTACCAACAGCAACTTGATCTTTTAGTCCACGGTTAATCATCACCACTTCTAACTTACCAAATTCTCGACCGTCACTTGCCGCTTTAACAATAGTACCACGAAACTCTTTATCAACAGCCTTCATGGCAAAAATAGACGGTAACATCTGACCGTCGTGTACAGGTACAACATAATCACCAGAGCGTATTTCACGTTTTGCAGTACTCACCTTTATAGTTGCTGGCTCATTTTCTGCCATATTTCCTGTGCGCAACGCCTGACCCGTAGCCACCAAATCGACATAAAAACCTAACGACTCCTCTGTTTCAGGGTCAATAATCTCTTCACCTTGATTGTAAATCGCATAGGTTTTAGCTAAATCTAAATCCTGATTAACATAAACTTTAAAGCCGGTAATGCTAGAACGATATCCCTCATCACTACCTATTACATGTGGAAGTTCTTCAAGCTGCTCGGCACTAAACAAATGATCGTACTTAATAAATGGAGCAACAACCTCTAATGGTAATAACCTTATCGCAGAGTCATTCTTATTCTGTTGGCGAATCTTTGGTGACCATTTGTAACTAGGTTTCACTTTAATAGGCTCAACCACCAACATAGGCTGACCATGTTCATCAAAGACTAGAGTTAATATGTCGCCAGGATAAATTAAGTGAGGGTTGTTAATTTCAGGATTCAAGCGCCATAGTTTAGGCCATAACCAAGGCTGTTCAAGAAAAACAGCAGATATATCCCAAAGCGTATCACCTTTTTCTACTACATAAGTTTTAGGCGCATCATCATTAATTTTCAGTTGATCCGCCAATGAAATTAAAGAACATGCAAACAAAGTAAGTGTTAACAATATTTTTTTTAGCATGTGCCTCGTTCCTTTATTATGGTTTTTCATGCTTTTATAGAAATACAGCAATATTAGTTGCTATAATAATAAACATAACACTCTAAAAGAATTATCGCTAATTCTTTTATCAAACACTTGTAAGATTATGACTATTTTAACTGTATTACGTTTTCCAGATCCTCGTTTAAAAACAAAGGCTAGTGCTGTAAGTGAAATTACTGAAGCAACGTCTACTATTATAGACAATATGTTGGCAACCATGTATGACGAAAAAGGGGTAGGCTTAGCTGCTACTCAAGTTGATATTCATCAACGTATTGTTGTTATGGACGTCTCTGAAAATGGCGACCAACCTATCGTGCTTATCAACCCAGAAATCATTGGTAAAAGCGAAGAGACTTTAATCAATGAGGAAGGTTGTTTATCGGTTCCTGGTGTTTATGCCAAAGTAAATCGTCACACCAGCTGCACAGTAAAAGCCTTAGATAGACAAGGTAAAGAATTTACTTTAGATGGTGAAGAGTTACTGAGCATTTGTATTCAACATGAACTTGACCATTTAAACGGTATTTTGTTTGTTGATTACTTATCGCCACTTAAACGTCAGCGCATTAAAGCCAAACTAGAAAAAGAAGCGCGTATAGATAAAGCCAACGCATAATACTTATGATACCTCAACATGTCTGTTTCAGATCGAGGTAAGATAAGTATATATTTACCTTTAGGATAATCCTTTTGTCAAAACCATTAAATATTATTTTTGCTGGCACACCTGATTTTGCCGCTCAGCACTTAGCCGCACTAATTAATAGTCCGCACAATATTGTTGCTGTTTATTGTCCACCTGATAAACCCGCAGGTCGTGGGAAAAAATTAACAGCCTGCGCGACTAAGCAGTTAGCCCTTAAACACCATTTAACTGTTGAGCAACCTGTTAACTTTAAAGTAGCAAGTGATCAACAGCAATTAGCACAATATAATGCCGATGTAATGGTGGTGGTTGCTTATGGTTTACTTTTACCCGAAGTTATTTTGAATGCTCCTCGTTTAGGCTGTATTAATGTCCATGGATCACTCTTACCAAAATGGCGCGGCGCAGCACCTATTCAACGATCGCTCGAAGCGGGAGATGAAAGAACAGGTGTTACCATCATGCAAATGGATAGAGGATTAGATACGGGTGCCATGATATTAACTGCAGAGTGTGGCATAGAAAATACCGACACCAGCGCCAGCCTATATGAAAAACTCGCCCAACTTGGCCCTAAAGCTTTAATCGATACTTTGGCATTAATGTCAACCAATGAACATAAAGCTACCCCTCAAAAAAATGATCTTGCAACTTATGCTCACAAGTTAGATAAAGCTGAAGCAGAGATAGACTGGCAACTAACCGCAGCGGAGTTAGATCGAAAAATTCGCGCTTATATTCCTTGGCCTGTGGCTCAGTTTACTTTCACCGAAAGCCATACTGAAAAAGAAACACAGCATAGAATTCGTGTTTGGCAAGCCTCAGTGCAAAAAATGGAAAACTCTAAAATAGCGGGGACTATTCTTTCTGCTGATAAAAAAGGCATTGTAATAGCGACAACCACTGGCGCACTTTGTTTAGAAGTATTACAACTGCCAAATAAAAAAGCACTACCAGTGCAAGACATCTTAAATGGCCGTGCAGACTGGTTTAAAGTAGGCGCTAACATTAATGGTTTAATAAATTAAATGAACGCTCAAGCACCTCAAAAAAACAAACAAAAACCGGTTAATATTCGTGCGTTAGCTGCTAAGTGCTGTTATAGCGTTATTGATCAAGGCCGCAGCTTAGGGGATGAACTCCCTAAACGACAAGAGAAAGTAGCCGAGAAAGATAAAGGGTTGCTACAAGAGATTTGCTACGGGGTATTAAGGTATTTACCTGAATTAGAAAACGACGTCCGCGCTTTGATGCAAAAGCCCTTAACAGGAAAGCAACGAGTGTTTCATTTTTTATTGCTGGTTGGCGTATATCAAATTAAGTATATGCGTATTCCAGATCACGCGGCAATTAATGAAACTGTGGCTGCCACAAGCGCTTTAAAGAACCGTCACATGAAAGCTTTGCTAAATGGCGTGTTACGAAACTTTATTCGTGCCCAAGAAGCCGCCTCAACAAATTGTTCTCAAAAGCCCCCTTCTGATTCCATAACGTATAACCACCCAAGCTGGTTCATTAAAAAAGTACAGCAGGGCTACCCTGAGCAGTGGCAACATATTCTTAACGAAAATCAACTAAAACCCCCTATGTGGTTAAGAGCAAACCAACTGCACCACTCTAGTCTTGATTATCAAAAGCTATTAGCAAGCGCAGAAATATCAATTAATAGTATTGAACCTTTAAGCCAAGGCATAGAGTTAGCTCGCCCTACGGATGTCACTAAATTACCTGGCTTTGAGCAAGGTTGGATATCAGTACAAGATGGCGCAGCCCAACAAGCCGCTAGATTACTAGACTGCCAACCTGGTGATGTTGTACTTGATTGCTGTGCTGCTCCTGGAGGAAAAACTTGCCACATATTAGAGCAAACACCTGATATCGCCTCAATGACCGCTATTGATGTAGAAGTGAGCCGTCTTGTACGCGTAGAGGAAAACCTCACACGCTTAGGGTTAACTGCTCAGGTTATTGCCGCTGATGCCGCCGATTCTAAATCATGGTGGCAAGGGCAGCCTTTTGATCGAATATTATTAGATGCTCCTTGCTCAGGCACAGGCGTTATTCGCCGTCACCCCGACATAAAATGGTTACGAAAAGCGAGTGATATTGATGCGTTAGTAATACTGCAACAGCAAATTTTAAAAGAAATATGGTCTTTGCTTAAACCCGGTGGTACTTTACTTTATGCAACCTGTAGCATACTACCGCAAGAAAACAGTGAGCAAGTTAAACTCTTTATTGAAACCAATGATGATGCAGAATTACTGAGTATCGATTGTTTAGGGAACAAGGACAAAGATACTATAGGTTGGCAATTATTACCGGGCGAGAAAAATATGGATGGTTTTTATTACGCTAAACTGTTAAAAATAAAAACGTAGAAGCTACACACATTCGCTTATATAAGAATGAAGATAAAGTACATTAGTGAGAACAAAAATAACAAATGAAAATTATCATAGTGGGTGCAGGCCAAGTAGGCGGCACATTAGCAGAAAATCTTGTTGGTGAAAATAACGAAATATCTGTTGTTGATGTTGACGGTGAAAAGCTGCGTGATTTGCAAGATAAAATGGATCTGCAAGTGGTTACTGGTCAAGGTTGTCACCCCGAGGTATTAAAAAATGCTGGCGGCGAAGATGCTGACATGGTTATTGCCGTAACCTCTGACGATGCCACCAACATGATCACTTGCCAAATTTGCTCTTCCTTATTTAATACTCATAAAAAAATTGCCCGCATTCGCTCCAACCAAATATTGAAATATTCAAAGACACTGTTTCATAAAAATCATATTCCTATTGATCACGTTATTGCCCCCGAAGAGCTAGTTACCCGAGATATCGCTCGCTTAATTGACTACCCCGGTGCATTGCAAGTACTAGAATTTGCTAAAGGCAAAGTTAGCCTAGTCGCAGTAAAAGCTTATTATGGTGGTTTATTAGTAGGGCATGCATTATCAACCTTAAGGGATCACATCCCCAATGTTGATACTCGTGTTGCCGCAATCTACCGAAATGGCAAACCTATTCGTCCACTCGGCACAACGGTAATAGAAGCTGATGATGAAGTGTTTTTTATTGCCGCAAGTATTCACATCCGCGCAGTAATGAACGAACTACAAAAGCTTGAAGCTGCTTACAAACGTATTATGATCATCGGCGGTGGTAATATAGGTGCTGGTCTTGCTCGCATTTTAGAAGAAAACCACCAAGTAAAATTAATAGAACGCTCGCCTGAGCGTGCAGCACAACTTACCTCTGAACTGAATAACACTATAGTTTTTAATGGTGATTCTTCTGATATTGAACTATTAACGGAAGAGAACATAGAACAGTTTGATGTATTTATTGCCGTTACCAATGATGATGAAGCCAATATCATGTCATCATTGCTGGCAAAAAAACTAGGTGTGCGCAAAACTATGGTACTTATTCAGCGTGACGCCTATATTGAGCTAGTACATGGTGGCGCTATCGATATTGCTATTTCACCGCAACAAGCAACTATTTCGGCATTACTTACCCATGTTAGGCGAGGCACTATCGATAATGTTTATAGTTTGAGGGGCGGCGCTGCTGAGGCTATTGAAATTGTTGCCAAGGGTGATGAAAAATCATCAAAAGTCGTTGGCCGCGCTATTAAAAGCATAAAACTACCACCGGGCACTACCATTGGCGCCATTGTTCGTGGCTCCGAAGTTTTAATAGCTCACTCAAACACCTTGATTAGAGAAGAAGATCACGTAATCCTATTCTTGGTCAATAAGCGTTATATCTGTGACGTAGAAAAATTATTCCAAGTAAGTGCAACTTACTTTTAGTTGACATATTTACTTACAGCTATTGGGTTATTATCCCGTTAAATAGCTGTAATAATAACGCAATTCCTTTCTGTTAAATGGACTTTCATGAAGCTGCTCAACTTACTTGCTGTATTATCATTGACCCTAACCAGTTTTTCATCTTCTGCTGAGCCAGTCAGCACAGCTCAAAACTGGCAAACCTTTGAAACTGAAAATTTTCGCGTGCATTATACCCCTGAATATAAACAGTGGGCATTATCAAGTGCCCGTGAAATGGAGAAAGTGCGAACGTTAATCAAGCAACAACAAGGGCGAGTATTAACTGAAAAAGTAGATACTTATATAATTGATCCCTTTAATGCAGCTAATGGTTTTGCTATTCCCTTGAGTAATGCTCCTTACATGACCTTATTTGCAACCCCACCGCAATCAGATAGTATTATTGCTAACTCAACGGGGTGGCAACAACTATTAGTATTGCATGAATACGTGCACTTAGTGCATTTGGGACAAAAAGATCGTGCTAACTGGCGAAATAACATCGCCAATTGGTTTGACCTTTATGATGCTAGTCAAATCACAGACCATCGTTGGGTTAGTGAAGGTTATGCCACTCTGCTTGAATCTAAACTCACTGGCCGTGGCCGACTTTATAACAATGCTGTTGAAGCAATAATTCATCAATTTGCTCGCGAAGGTGCCCTACCCACGTATGCACAATTAAGTGAAATTAATGAAGACTATTTATCTGGCTCGATGGCTTATTTGCTCGGAGTTAGATACTTAAAATGGTTAGAAGAAAACTATGGCGAAGATACTTTAGACGCCGTTTGGACTCGTTGGCGAGCAGTTAAAAAACGTAATTTTGAACAAGCTTTTGAAGGTGTATTTCAAGATTCTGCCAAACACTTGTATCAACGTTTTGTTGCAGAATATACTTTCAAAGCGATGAAAAAAGAACAAAGCTTACCTAAAACCCCATCAACCCTATGGCTTGACCTTAAAGGCCATATTTCTGCGCCAAGCATGAGTCCAAATGGTGAGTATTTAGCGATTATAGATAAAAGTAGAAAAGCAGACCAAAGCAGAAAGATAACATTAACCGTATACAACACCGCTGATAATCTTAAAAAGCAACAGGAATTCGAAAAAGACGTTGCAGATTTGCTCAAGGCTGACCCACATGACATAGCTAGCAAAGCCCCAATAACATTTAAACGAAAGCAAGCTTTTACCCTAAATCAAATTAACTATGGCGGCATTAGTAATCCTCGCTGGCTTAATAACAGCACCATCATTTATGGTGCAAGCACTGTTGATAGTGACAACAACCGTCATCAAGATTTATTCTCTTGGCACATAACAACTAACACGATAAAGCAACTCACTAACAGTGCTAATATCCGCCGTTTTGATATTGTTACCACCAATAAAAACAATGCATTTATTATTGCCGAGCGCAGCCGTTATGGCAGTTCTCAACTTGTAAAATTAGCCATTGATGGTCAATTTATTAAAGCATTAACAGCATCCAGTTTGACCCATGTTTATGACTTCCCAAGAGTTAAGCCCAAGCAAGCTGAAACAACTAATAGCACCACAAGCTTTGCTTACTTACAAAGCGCATTAAATGAGAAATGGCTATTGAAAGTTAGTCAACTAGATGCGACAAACAACACAATAACAAACACCACTATAGTACCACTACCACAGGGTTATCAGTTTTTATCATTTCCAGAATGGTCTAAAGATGGCAAGAATATATTTTATGTTGCTGGTATTGATGGCCAAACCAAATTATTTCAATATGACTTTAGCAAGCACATATTAACTGCGTTAACCTCAGGCCAACAAGCTATCAGCTGGCCTGTTGTAATAGATAATAACAAACTATTGCACCTTGCCACCAATTCTAAAGGTCCTGACGTTTATCAATTAAAATCAAGTGATACCAGCAAAGACATCGTCGCTAAAACCACTCAAAATGGCATAGTCACCAGTAACTTGGCGAGCCAACACAAAGCAGATAAAGCCGAAATTATTGTGGATGAGAGCATTGGTAGCTACAAGTCCTACGGTCTGGGGCCGCAGCAAGGCACAATCACTTTAGGCGCGAGTTATAACTCAGTAAGCAGTAACTTAGTTGAGTTAGGTTATAAAAGTAGTGATGCTATTAAACGCTTTGATTGGCAGGTAAATATTAGCCAAGATATATTTTCAAATACTCTATCTGGTTATGGTGTTAATATTCGTTGGCAAGGTTGGCCTGTTAAGTTGACCGGTCATGCTTATCAGTTTGATTTAAAACCTCAACAGCAAAGTAGCACTGCTTCTCCACTGTACAATATTGACGAACAAGGCTTACAACTACAAGCAAGCTATCCTTATAGAAACAACGCTTTTACACTAAATACTATTGGTCAGGTGAAAACTGCAGAAGTTAATAGTTTATCAACAAAGTATGCGGCTATTGGATTTAATCAAGTCTGGTTTCATGAGCAACAAGTGTGGGGATTAAAGCAAAAAGCTAGCCTGCATTACCTTAGCGGTGAATACGAAACAATCCACTCAAACACAAATAAGACCAATGACTATAACGGAAGCAATGGCTCACTCACAATCACAGGGCATTACAATGCCTTCTATCTAGGTTTTGATTATGCTTGGGCAGAGCGCTCAAGTGATGCTGGTATACTATTAAGTTTAGGTGGTTTTAATTCAACCTTAATTCAGCCTAAAGCTCACTTGAATAAACAGTTTTCGCCTGAATTAGCATTTTACCGACTATTTGCTAATGATTATAAAAAGCTCACCGCGTTCATTCCTTTCAAAGGTGTCAACGGTTTTTATACTCGTCATGAAATGAGTGAACAAATAGTGATTGATAGCTATGGAATTAAAGGCCAAATCACCAATAGCTTTGGTTTTACTGGCATCAACGATATTGTCATTGATTTTGGTATTGCCCAAGTGAAACCTGAAAATAAGCGTTCAGAAACTCAAGCTTGGTTAGGATTGAGGCATCAGTGGTAATAAATGTATGTAGGTGGGCATGTAAGAATACATTTTAACAGTAAGCTATCTCCTCTGCCTCACATACTAGGCTGCTAAGTACGCCAAAAAGCAGGTGTAAATAGCACTAATAAAGTAAATATCTCTAAGCGGCCAAAAAGCATAGCCATGATAAGCACCCATTTGCTGCTATCACCAATGGCTGAAAAATTGGCTGCAACCTCCCCCAACCCCGGCCCTAAGTTATTGATACAAGCTGCAACCGCAGTAAAGGCAGTAATATCGTCCATACCCGTTGCTAACAATAGCAACATACAAATAACAAAAACTGCCGCATAGGCAGAGAAGAAACCCCATACTGCTTCAACGACACGATCTGGTAATACTTTCTTACCCACTTTGATGCTGAAAACCGCTTTAGGGTGAACGAGTTTGTTTAACTCACGCAAGCCTTGTAAATAAAGCAATAAGACCCGCACTACTTTCATACCACCACCAGTACTACCAGCACAACCACCAATAAAACTTGAAAATATTAACAATACAGGTAACAGCGTTGGCCAGTCAGCAAAAGACGTGGTGGCAAAACCTGCCGTAGTGCTGATAGAGACGGATTGAAACAAGGCCTGATCAAATGCTTGATCCGCATCTTGATAAGTACCCGAAGTCATCAAAACGGTGAAGCAAATTAAGGTCAATACCACCTGAATGGCAATAAAAACCTTAAACTCTGGATCATAAAAATAATTTTTAAGGGATTTACTTTGTACTACCGCGTAGTGCAAAGCAAAATTAACACCCGCAATCACTAAGAAAAAGACACAAACAAGATTAATGGTTGGGTTATTGAAATACCCCATGCTGGCATCATGAGTTGAAAACCCACCAATGGCGATAGTTGAAAAAGAATGACAAATAGCATCAAAACCTGACATGCCCGCTAACCAATAACCCAAAGCACAAGCAATAGTTAGTGATAAATAAATGTACCATAGGTGTTTAGCGGTATCTGCTATACGAGGAGTCATTTTTGAGTCTTTAACAGGACCTGGTGTTTCTGCGCGATATAACTGCATACCACCAATACCTAACATTGGTAATACTGCTACAGCTAAAACGATAATACCCATACCGCCCAACCATTGAAGTTGTTGTCGATACCATAGCATTGCATGAGGTAAGCTTTCAATTTCGTTTAAAATTGTTGCACCGGTTGTGGTTAAGCCAGAAAACGATTCAAAAAATGCATCTGTGATAGTGAAATTAGGTTGCTCTAATAAGATAAAAGGAATTGCAGAAAAGCTAGCTAAGACCATCCAAAAAAGCACAACAATTAAAAAGCCTTCTCGCGCCCTTAAATCTGTTTTTTCAAAACGGTTAGGATACCAAGCAAGAAAGCCTGTAAAAATGCACCAAAGGAAAGCCATTAAAAACGGCACACCGCCACCATCACGGTAAACCATAGACACTAAGGCGGGTGGCAACATGGTGACGCTAAGTAATGCCACCAACAAGCCAAGAATT
>ERZ1048872.3012-NODE-3012-length-11346-cov-6.330794_pt1 | contig 11346 bp, 10 predicted proteins | sample MGYA00383100_ERZ1048872 | MGnify/ENA primary metagenome ERZ1048872 (study PRJEB29581, sample SAMEA5548370) | metagenome | biome: marine; feature: coastal; material: water | depth 50 m | study: Short-term variability in the microbial, nano- and picoplankton... | reverse complement strand
GTCATTACACCACCACTTGTATTTGTTAAATTCTCAAATGTTTTTTTGTTTAATGCCGGATTTCCTGATCTCATCATAATTTCTTGGGGGTTAGTTAGAACTAATTTATAGGCTAATATATTAAGTTTATTTCATTGCTTCAATATAAAATAATATTTTTTCATACTAAATAAAATTTGAACAAATTTATAAATAATTATTAATCGTTAAACCTTTTGTAAAAAGGGAATATATATATTTGCAAACTAAACTTATTTATTAAAAAAAACTAATTATGTATAGTTTTTATTTAAAATAGTTATACATTTGCCGTTTAGAAATATATGAAATATCACATTCAAAAAAAATTCACTATAATACTACTATTCATTAGTATCTCTGTTTTCTCTCAAAACTACACAATAAGTGGTTATGTTCAAGAAGAATCAAATGGTGAAAATTTAATTGGAGTGTCAGTATTTGACAAATCCTCCAATAAAGGAACGTCAACTAATCAATATGGATTTTATTCAATCACTCTACCAAAAGGCAAGTATGAAATATTATACTCATTTATAGGATTAAAAACTATAGAAAAATCAATAAATTTAGAAGAAAATACAAGAATAAATGTTTCATTAAAAGAGAATGCGACTCTAATAAATGAGATTGAAATAACAGAAGAAGGATTAGATAAAAATGTAGAGAAAACAAGCATGAGCCAAGTAAAACTAAAAATACAAAACATCAAATCTATTCCTGCAATACTTGGAGAAGTTGACGTATTAAAAGCCGCACAATTACTGCCAGGGATATCTGGAGGTGGAGAAGGCAGTGCTGGACTGTATGTAAGAGGTGGTGGTCCAGATCAGAATTTAGTATTACTAGATGAAGCAATAGTTTATAATGCAGCACATTTATTTGGATTCTTCTCTGTATTTAATGCAGATGCAATTAAAGATATTAATATTATAAAAGGTGGTATGCCAGCTGAATATGGAGGTAGATTATCATCAGTTTTAGATATTACAATGAAAGATGGAAATAATAAAGAATATCAAGCTGATGGAGGGATTGGTTTACTGTCCTCAAGAATGACTCTTCAAGGACCTGTACAAAAAAATAAAAGTTCATTTATTATCTCTGGAAGAAGAACTTATATAGATGTTTTATCACAACCATTTCTAAATAAAAAAGATGAAGAAACAGGAGAACCGAATCCTTTTTCAGGATCAGGGTATTATTTTTATGATCTCACTACAAAAATAAATTACAGAATATCCGATAAAGACAGATTGTTTCTGAGTGGATATTTTGGAAGAGATGTATTTAGTTTTGCTGATAGTGAAAGTGGATTTGGAATTGAGATTCCATGGGGAAACGCTACTACCTCATTAAGGTGGAATCATTTATTTAACGACAAATTATTTATGAATACTTCTGCAATTTTTACCGATTACAGATTTGAATTTAACATTGAACAATCAGATTTTGAATTAAAGATATTTTCTGGAATTAATGATTGGAATCATAAAACAGATTTTTTATATATCCCAAATCAGAATCATGAAATTAAATTTGGTTATAATTTTACTTATCATGTCTTTACTCCTGGAAATGCTACGGGAAAATCTGGTGAAGTGGATTTTAGTCCTGATGAAATTTACAAACAATATTCTAATGAAGGAGCTATATATATAAGTGATGATATTGAAATTAATGAACAATTTAAAATAAACATTGGATTACGATATTCTTCATTTCAGCATAGTGGAGATATTAACCCTGTTAGATTTCTAAAAAATGAGATAAAATTAGATACTAATAATCATTATAGGCATATTGAACCTAGACTTGCATTAAGATATCGTTTGGATCCTAGTTCTTCAATAAAAGCTTCTTATTCACAGAATTATCAATACGTACACCTAGCTTCTACAGGAGCTGTGAGTCTTCCTACTGACTTATGGGTTCCTAGTTCTGCAATCGTAAATCCTAAATTCTCTACTCAATACGCTACTGGTTATTTTAAAAATTTCAAAGATAATATGTATGAAACTTCTCTAGAATTATATTATAAAGAAATGGAAAATCTTATTGAATATAAAGAAGGTATACTACCTGAAGACAATACAAATACAAGTAGTGACGATGCGTTTGCTTTTGGTAATGGAGAATCATATGGAATGGAGATTCTTCTAAAAAAGAATCAAGGTAAAACAACTGGATGGATTGGATATACATTATCTAAAACAACAAGATACTTTGATGAAATAAATGAAGGGACTCCTTACCCTGCTAAATATGACAGAAGACACGATATCTCAATAACAGGAACACATAAACTTACAGATTCATGGGATTTAAGTACTGTTTTTGTTTACGCAACTGGAAACTCTATTACTCTACCTTCTGAAAGATATATAATTGACGGAAATATATATACTGAATTTACCTCTAGAAATGGATATAGAATGATTCCTTATCACAGATTAGATATTGGAGCTACTTATACTCCTAATAAGAAAAAGAATAAAAAATTCAAATCTTCATGGAATTTCTCTATATATAATGTTTATAATAGAAAGAATCCATACTTTATATACCTAGGATTAGAAGATAATATTGAAAACGAAAACGGATCAATTCAAGATGGTAATTTAACACCAAAAGCATATCAAGTCTCTATATTCCCAATCTTACCATCTATTACTTGGAACTTTAAATTTTAATTATGAAAAGATATTTTCTATACTTTCTCACCATCTCTGTATTATTTTCTTGTAGAAAAGAAATATCAATAGATTTTCCTCTTGTTCCGGAGAAATTAGTAGTCCAAGGAGCAATTGAACCTAGATTTCCTCCTTATATCATTTTAACAAGGAATCAAGGATATTTTGAAACAATAGACAATTCTACCTATAATAATTTATTTGTTTCTGATGCTCAGATAATAGTTTTTAAATTAGATGGTAATGAGACAATTGACTCAATAGAATTGAGTCAAGAATTTGACACTATTCCTATCTACACTAATCTAGGTTGTCCTGAAGATTTTAGTCAGGAAGGATATCGATATAACTTACAAATAAAATGGAATAATAATATAATCACATCAACAACAACTATACCACACTCAACTCCTCTAGATTCAATATGGATTGAAGAAACAGAGAGTACTCAAGATAATCAATATAAATGTGATATAAACGCTAGATATTCTGATCCTGATACAATTGGAAACAATATTCTAATAAGGAGTAAAAGAGTAGAACATTGGAAAATAGACACCCTTACAACACCTCCAACACTTACTAATGAGAAAGACAATTCATTGTTATTGGTAGATTGTGGTCCTGACATTCTTGCAAATGGAGAGTCATTTGAAACGTACTTTCCAAGGCCAAGTGAACAAGGAGGGTTTCCAAGTGGTAGCTATAGAACTTTTAAATATAAAAAATATCAAGACACAACTACTATCGGACAAGATAGTATATTAATACCTGAAGATCTCGTATTAATAAAATTCTGTCAAGTTGATCTTGCTGCAATGAAATTTTGGAGAGGTGTAGTAAGAAACTCCACTTCAGGAGGAAACCCTTTTTCGGAACCAATGAATCTAGTAAGCAATATTAATGGTGGTTTGGGATCTTGGACAGGATATGGCACAAGATACTATCTTGTTCCAATATTAAAAGAGAATGTAATTACAGAAGAATATTATCCAAATATATTGGATATATTTTAAGAAATAATTTATTATAAGTACATATATTTGTATTCAACAAAATAAAATAAGATGAGTGAAAAATTAGAAAAAATTGAAGTACTTATTATAGGTTCTGGACCAGCAGGATATACTGCAGCTATTTATGCTGCAAGAGCTGACTTAAAACCTGTAGTAATTCAAGGACTGCAGCCTGGAGGTCAACTTACAACAACAACAGATGTAGATAATTATCCGGGGTATGCAGAGGGTATTACAGGGCCAGAAATGATGGAAGATTTTAAGAAACAAGCGGAAAGATTTGGTACAGATACTCGTTGGGGAATGGTAACGAAAGTAGATTTTTCTGAGAGACCTTTTAAGGTAGAAATAGACGAAAGTAAAAATGTTTTAGCTGAAACAGTTATTATTGCTACAGGAGCTTCTGCAAGATGGTTAGGAATAGAAGATGAAGAAAGATTAAATGGATATGGAGTATCTGCCTGTGCAACTTGTGATGGATTTTTCTATAAAGGAAAAGATGTGGTAGTAGTAGGAGCTGGAGACACAGCTGCAGAAGAAGCAACATACTTAGCAAAAATGTGTAATAAAGTTACTATGCTAGTTCGTAGAGATGAGATGAGAGCTTCCAAAGCAATGCAACATAGAGTAATGAAGACAGAAAACTTAGAAATTTTATTTAACCATGAAACGAAAAGTATAAATGGAGAGGCGGGACCTATTGGGGTAGAAAGTGTAACAGCTGTTAACAACCAAACAGGAGAAGAAACGATTGTCCCATGTTCTGGATTTTTTGTAGCAATTGGTCATACTCCAAACTCTTCATTATTTAAAGGACAATTAGATATGGATGAAAACGGATATCTAATAATTGAATCAGGAACTTCCAAAACAGAAATCCCTGGAGTATTTGCTGCTGGAGATATTGCTGACCATGTATACCGACAAGCCGTCACCTCTGCAGGAACAGGGTGTATGGCAGCTTTAGACGCAGAAAGATTTTTAGCTGATAAAGAATAAAATTCTTTTATATTAGAATTAAGAAAAAATCTTATATCATTGTAGAAAATAATATTATGCAAGAAAATTTACCCAAAATATCACAAAAAGCACCTTATGTAATTAATGAGAAAATAGGGAAAAGAGCTTTTTGCACATGTGGATTAAGCTCAAAAAATCCTTATTGTGATGGATCTCATAAAGGAACAGGATTTTCGCCAGAAATTGTAGAAATTACTGAAGAAAAAAAAGTTGCTTGGTGTGGATGTAAGCATTCTTCAAAAGGAGCAATGTGTGATGGATCTCACAGAAATTTATAAAAAAATCCAGTGCTAACACTGGATTTTTAGTAGTTACTCATAAGCCGGATTCTGTTTCCAAAATGGATCTATCATTTATCTAGGATAAAAATTACTTTTTACCTCTATCTGCCTACCCCCTAAGTTGGCCGAGAAAGCCTCAAACCTTAGTTTACATGGCATTGCAAGACATAGAGTTTACCTGATTTCACTACAGCCGAACTGTACTTGCTTTCTGTTGCACTTGTCCGCTCCTCACGGAGGACGGATGTTATCCGCTATGTTTCTCTACCTTGTCCGGACTTTCCTCTTCCTAAAAAGGAAGCGATAGAATCCGTAACTACTATCAGCAAAAATACATAATTAGATGTAAGTATTATAACTTTAGATATAAGACTAATTAATTACATTTGCCACAATGAAATTTAGAATACACAAAAAAGACAAAGATTCTAATGCTAGATTAGGGGAATTTGAAACAGCACATGGCAAAGTAGAAACTCCAATATTTATGCCAGTTGGTACTGCCGGAACAGTAAAAGGAGTTCATCAACACGAAATAATAGAAGATACAAAAGCTCAAATAATCTTAGGAAATACATATCATCTTTATTTACGACCAGGATTAGATGTCATAGAATCTGCCGGTGGACTACATAAATTTATCGGATGGGATAACCCCCTACTAACCGACTCTGGAGGATATCAAGTCTATTCACTTTCTGGTAGAAGAAAAATAATAGAAAAAGGTGTTACTTTCCAATCTCATATTGATGGATCCTATCATTTCTTTACTCCTGAATATGCAATTGATATACAAAGAACTATAGGTGCAGATATTATTATGGCTTTTGATGAGTGCACTCCTTATCCTTGCGATTACGATTATGCAAAACGTTCGATGCACATGACTCATAGATGGCTAAAAAGATGTTGTGATAGATTTGATTCTACAGAAGGAAAATACGGATATGAGCAAACATTTTTTCCAATCGTTCAAGGAAGTGTATATAAAGATCTAAGACTTCAATCTGCAGAAAAAATCGCCTCTTTTGAAAGAGAAGGAAATGCAATTGGAGGATTATCTGTTGGAGAGCCACATGAAATGATGTACGAAATGACAGATATTGTCTGCTCAGTATTACCAGAAGATAAACCAAGATACTTAATGGGAGTTGGTACTCCATCAAATTTATTAGAGAACATAGCTCTGGGTATTGACATGTTCGATTGTGTAATGCCTAGTAGAAATGCAAGAAATGGTATGATTTTCACATCAGAAGGAACCATCAATATAACGAACAAGAAATGGGAGAAAGATTTTTCTCTTTTAGATTCAAACGGAACTTCTTATGTTGATAAAACTTACACAAAAGCATATGTTCGTCATTTATTTAAAACAAATGAACTTCTAGGAAAGCAAATAGCTACCTTACACAATATCCGTTTTTATTTGTGGTTAATGAATGAATCACGAAACAAAATAAAAGATGGTACTTTTACATCTTGGAAAAATAAAATAGTTAAAAAACTTGACTTACGGATATAAATGAATAAGATTGATAGGTATATCATAAAAAAATTCTTAGTAACTTTTTTCTATAGTTTACTATTACTTCTCCTTGTTGTAATCGTAATTGATTTTTCAGAAAAGATTGATGATTTTATTCAGAACGACTTAAGTTTTTTTACCATAATGTCTGAATATTATTTGCATTTTTTACCCTATTTTGCAAATCTATTTTCACCCTTATTTATTTTCATTTCGGTAGTTTTCTTCACTTCAAGACTTGCTGATAACTCTGAAATAATTGCTATATTTAATAGTGGAATGAGCTTTAAAAGATTCCTCAGACCATTTATTATTTCGGCAGTTTTTTTATCGGTTTTGTCTTTTATCTTGGGAAGTTATGTTATTCCAATTTCAAACAAATATCGAATAGATTTTAAGAATAAATACTTAAAGTCTCAAAAGAAAATACTTAAAAAAAATATTCATCTACAAAAAACAAAAAACCATTACTATTATCTAGAAGGATACAATAAGAAACGAAATATAGGTTATAAATTTTCTGTGGAGAATTTTGAAAATGGAAAATTAATAAACAAACTACGAGCAAATTATATTCAGTGGAATGAAGAAACAAAAAAATGGACTTTAAACAAATACGAAATCAGAACTTTTCATGAAGACGGAGAAACTCTAAAGATTGGAGAAAAAACTGACACCACACTTATGCTCTTTCCCTCTGATTTTATAGTTCAGATAAACCTAGCTGAAACCATGAACCTAAACGAACTTAATAAAAATATAGAATCGGAAACTGTAAAAAGTTCTGGGAAAGCAAAATTTTATAAAATTGAAAAACATAAAAGAATTGCCTTTCCGTTTGCAATTATCATTCTTACAATAATTGCTGTGTCATTGTCTAGTAAAAAGAAAAAAGGTGGGATTGGTACTAATATGGGATTAGGGCTCCTTATTAGTTTTTCATATATTTTGTTTTTTCAGTTTTCCTCTACCTTATCTATAAACGGAAACCTGGAACCATGGATAGCGGTTTGGATTCCTAATATATTATATGTTTTCTTAGGCATCTTACTTTTAAGAAAAACTCAAAATATCTAATTTCTAATAAGTTTTTTATACTTAATTCTAGTAGGAGTAATATCTCCAAGTCTTTTCTTTCTGTTTTCTTCATAATCAGAAAAACTACCTTCAAAATAATACACTTGAGAATCTCCCTCAAAAGCTAAAATATGTGTACAAACCCTATCTAAAAACCATCTGTCGTGAGAAATAATTACCGCACAACCAGCAAAGTTTTCTAACCCTTCTTCTAAGGACCTTAAAGTGTTTACATCTAAGTCATTTGTTGGCTCATCCAGTAAAAGAACATTAGCTTCTTGTCTTAAGGTCATAGCAAGGTGTAGCCTATTTCTTTCTCCTCCAGAAAGAACACCAACTTTTTTATTTTGGTCGGAACCATTAAAATTGAATTTTGCTACATAAGCTCTGGAGTTCATTTTCTTTCCTCCAACCTCAACTAATTCTTGTCCGTCGGTAATTTGCTCCCAAATTGTTTTATTCATATCTATATTAACATGTTGCTGATCTACATAAGCAATTTTGACCGTTTCTCCTACTTTAAAAGATCCTGTGTCAGATTTTTCTTGATTCATTATCATTCTGAAAAGGGTTGTTTTACCAGCTCCATTTGGTCCAACAATTCCTACTATCCCAGCAGGAGGAAGTTTGAAGTTTAAATCTTCATATAACAACTTATCACCAAAAGATTTACTTACACCCTCCGCATCTATTACATTATTTCCTAATCTTGGTCCAGGAGGAATATACAATTCTAATTTTTCCTCTTTCTCCTTTCCTTTTTCAGAAAGTAAGTTTTCATAATTACTTAATCTTGCCTTGGATTTCGCATGTCTACCTTTTGGAGTCATACGTACCCATTCTAATTCTCTTTCTAAAGTTTTTCTTCTTTTACTTGCCGATTTTTCTTCTTGTTTTAATCTCTTTGATTTTTGATCTAACCAAGAAGAGTAATTCCCCTCCCAAGGGATTCCTTCTCCTCTATCTAATTCTAGAATCCACCCCGCTACATTATCTAAAAAGTATCTATCATGCGTAATTGCAATTACCGTTCCTTTATATTGCTGAAGATGATGCTCTAACCATTGCACTGACTCGGCATCTAAATGGTTAGTTGGCTCATCAAGTAATAAAATATCTGGTTCTTGTAAAAGTAATCTACAAAGTGCAACTCTTCTTTTCTCTCCTCCAGAGAGATGTTTTATACTTGCATCTGAAGGAGGGCATCTAAGAGCATCCATTGCTATATTTAATTTAGTTTCTAAATCCCAAGCATTACAGGCATCAATTTGATCTTGCAGACTTCCTTGTTTTTTCATCAATTTCTCCATCTTATCTGCATCTTCATAATACTCAGGAAGTCCAAAAAGATCATTTATTTTATTGTATTCTTCTAAAAGTTCCACTTGCTCTTTTGCTCCTTCTTTTACAATATCCATTACCGTTTTTGTATCATCTAATTTTGGTTCTTGCTCCAAATAACCAATTGTATGCTCTCCTTTAAAATGAACATCTCCCTGAAAAGATTTCTCTACGCCAGCAATTATCTTTAGAAGAGTTGATTTTCCAGAACCATTCAATCCGATAATACCAATTTTAGCACCATAGAAAAAGGAAAGGTAAATATCTTTCAATACTTGTTTGTTATTATTGTTGAAGGATTTAGAAACCCCTACCATTGAGAAAATGATTTGCTTATCTTCTGACATATTATTTTATTTTTAGATTACAAATATAAATTTTAATTTAGATGATAGTAGAACAATTATTCAGATATTTGAAATAATCTGCCTTGCGTAGCATCTCTTTCTTCTAATCTTTTTTCTACCAAATGTTTTACTTCAAAGTTTTTCAATCCATATATTGGATGAATTAACATACGAGCAGGAGATTCACTAAAAAATCGTTCTACAATAATATTCGGATTTAATAGTTCCAGAAAATCTACTATCAAATCTATGTACTCCTCTAACTCCATAAAAGTGAACATCTCAGGAGTATTCTTAAACTGATGAGCCATCATGGTATGTTTTACAATTTGCAAATGATGAATTTTTAATGTATTGATCGGAAGCTCAGAAACCATCCTAGCATGATCCAACATATCTTCTATTTTTTCTCCTGGTAACCCTAAAATTAAATGCCCTCCTAAATGCAAACCTCTACCTTTTGCTCTGTTATAAGCATCTATTGCTTCTTCATGAGTTTGGCACCTATTAATTAGTTCCAATGTCTCATTTTTGGTTGACTCCAAACCAAATTCCATCTTAATAAAATGACCCTTACTAGCTAATTCTTCCAAATAATCCAATACCTCATCTTTTATACTATCTGGTCGTGTAGCGATAACTAAACCAATCACATCTGGATGTGACAAAGCTTCTTCATACATTCTTTCTAAATCAGGAAGTGGAGCGTAAGTATTTGTATACGCCTGAAAATATGCTAAATATTTCTGAGTTTTATATTTCTTAGAGAAGAACTCTATCCCCTCTTTAATCTGAACTTTTATTGGTTTTATTGGTTTGCAATAATCTGGATTAAAAGTATTGTTATTACAATAAGTACAACCTCCTACTCCTTTACTTCCATCTTTATTTGGGCAAGTAAATCCTGCGTCTATTGACACTTTTTGCACTCTACCGTTAAACTTCTTTCTAATAAAAGAAGAAAAATCATTATATCTTTTTTGTTTTTCCATAATTTGTGTCAAAAATAAAATAATAAACTAGTATTTTTTTCGTATTCAAAGAATATTTTATAAACTTGTAACGAATTTTATTTCTATATGTCAGAGAAGAAAATACTATCTTTCGAGAAAATTGGATACACAAAAGATGTTCCTGAAGCATCTGATTTAGATAATTTTGAAACAATCTCGGTAAAAATAAAATCAGGAGAAACAATAACTCTTTACAGAAATAAATTGGAAAAAGAAGAATTTGATGAAATCTCCGATTTTAGTAAAAGCTGGAACATCTTTAATTCTCATCTGGATTAGCGGGGTTCTTTCTGCTTTGTAAAATATCATGTAATTTACTAATTCGATCACTGGCGCTATGTTCAAAACACCAAGGAAATATAGCATGAATAAATACTCGTACAGCTATCAAAAGTAATTTTATTCCAAAACTACACGCTTTAAAAAAATGCTCGAAATAAGTTTCTCCAACTTTATTGGGATGATGTTTAAAAATATTTTTCATTTTATAAAATTTCTGATAGTGAGAAAGTATCTTTTAATCTTATTCCTTTTTCTGTTTTTTGGAGAGAACAGCACTCACTATAGTTATCGTGTTGCAAAAATATAATGTATTCTCTTTCTGCCGCCTCATTTAAGAATTTTTCTTTTTCCGTAAGTGTTACAAGTGGTTTAGTATCATATCCCATAACATACGGCAACGGAATGTGTCCTGAACTAGGCAATAAATCTGCTGCAAATACAATGGTTTTATCTTTATAAGTAATGTGAGGTATCATCTGAGCTTCTGTGTGTCCGTTTACAAATAATGCGTCAAAATCATTAAAGATATTCTTTTCATTTTCCACAAAATTAAGATGACCTGATTCTTGAATCGGAATAATGTTTTCTCTTAAGAAAGAAGCCTTTTCTCTATCATTAGGATCAGTGGCCCACTGCCAATGATCCTTATTTGTCCAATACTTTGCATTTTTAAACGCCATTTCAAATCCAGTTTTATCTTTATTCCATTTTACACTTCCACCGCAATGAT
>ERZ1048872.3008-NODE-3008-length-11367-cov-5.419201_pt1 | contig 11367 bp, 9 predicted proteins | sample MGYA00383100_ERZ1048872 | MGnify/ENA primary metagenome ERZ1048872 (study PRJEB29581, sample SAMEA5548370) | metagenome | biome: marine; feature: coastal; material: water | depth 50 m | study: Short-term variability in the microbial, nano- and picoplankton... | reverse complement strand
ATCAATCTGATTTATTAGTTGTTGGAGGAGGCAGCATCTGGCCAGGTCATACCGTCTTTCAAAATGTGACTTCCCTTTCAAAAAAACTAAAAATACCGTTGTTTGTTTTAGGGATTTCAGCCAAATATAAACCTACTGAAAAAGTACTAAAAGATAACATCCAATTAATAAAGTATTCAAGCCTTTTCCATGTTAGAGATTTATCTTCATATAAAATTCTAGATAATCATCCTAACGTTACGAAAGGAACAGATTTATTCTGGTGGAGCAAACATTGTTCAGATGAATTAATAAGTAATTATAATATAAAATCTGTCGCTTTAAATTTGCGCTCATGGGAAGGAAATTGGTCTCCACAAAATATTATAAAGGTGCTAGACAACCTAAAACTAAGCATAAATAGTTGGCCACTCTATTATGGCTCTAGGGTTCATGAAGCTGGCGACTATCCGACAGATTTTGAGCTATTATCAGATTTGACAAGAAAGTCACTACCATCTTCTTTTACATTAAAACCACTAGAAGATTCATCTTTCAGTATTTGTATGAGGTTTCATGCAATATTAATATCTGTAAGAGCTGGTCGTCCCGTAATAGGATTCAACTACCATAACAAAACTAAGTCATTCTATGATGAAAACAATATTTCTGAGCTTTGCGTAGATTTGGGTGATGAATTAGCGCTGAATAATGCCATTTTATTACTTGAAAATGACTTTGACAGCTACATCTGTAAATTTGACAACATTCGTAAAAAATTGATGAGCCAAGGAAATGTAGACAGAGAATTACTCAACACTAAACTTAAGTTAATTGGAAAAAGAAAAGTATCTAAATTACTAAACATCAAACTTATAATTAAAAGATTGTTATCCTAAAGAAGATTAGTGAAACAACTGATTAAAGAATTCCGTTATGCATAATGCCAAACATTGCTTGCAGAGAAATCATGAAACAGTGAATAATTGATAGCTAAAACTATCGACTTAGCTCTAGTAAAACTTAATAACCAACGAATCTAAAAGGTATCTGCAATGAAAAAAGAACGTTACCACGAACTTGATTTTCTGAGGTTTCTAGCCGCTTTTTCAGTTCTTTTATTTCACTATGTGTTTCGAGTTTGGAATCTAGAAATAAGTAGTACAATTGAATATCCGCTTTTAAGTATTTTCGCCAAATATGGTTATTTAGGAGTCGATGCCTTTTTCATGATAAGTGGCTTCGTTATTCTTCTTTCCGCGGATGGGCGATCAGCTAGTCAGTTTGTTATTTCTAGAATTGTGAGGCTCTTCCCTGCCTACTGGTTTTGTGTGGTGGTAATCTTTGTATTTGCCAAATTTTGGCCTTTAGATACATACAGCGTTACTTATTTTGACTTTTTGATAAATTTAACAATGCTACAGAGCCTATTTAGTGCTCCTCATGTCAGTACTATATTTTGGACAATTGTTATTGAACTTCAATTTTATTTTTTTATTTTTTTGGTTATTCAGACAAAGCAATTATCACGGTTAAACTACATATTAGCTACTTGGTTAATTATTTCGATGGCATGTGATTACTTTGCTGCACCTATGTGGTTTCAAAAGCTAGTAATATCTAACTGGAGTCACTACTTCATAGCAGGTTCACTGTTTTATCTTATTCGCAAGCAAGGTTTGAGTGTTTTTAAGGTGTCAATGTTATTATTATGTTTGTGGCAGGCACTCAGGCATGGTTACTGGTATGTACTATTAAAGCAAAGGCTTTCTGGTATAGAATACGAGCCAAATATCGTTTCATTATTTATTATTTTTACATTTCTTTTTTTCTTACTTGTTGCTTATAGAAGGGTGCCAGGAAAGTATGAGAAGTTAGCTAAACTAGGGGTATTAACTTATCCGCTGTATTTAATTCATGGGCTCATAGGCGAAACATTTATGTTAGATGGGATAAGTCACATTAATAAATATGTTCTCTTTATAGCGGTAACAATATTAATGGTCTTATTTTCATACCTCATTCATGTGCATATTGAAAATAGGTATGCATTAAAATTGAAAAAAAAGTTGAACTACATGAACGATAATACTAAAAAATGGTTCACACGTGTTGCTGCAAGGTAACTAACTTATAAGGGAAGCTATAAGAGCATTAAAAGCAAGATCTATGAAAAAACATGTCTTTAACTAAATAAAGCTGAAACTAGGCACGCAATATTAGGGCTTGTTGTTCTTTGCTGTTCATAATTCACACACTCATTGGTAGCCACATTAAACAACAGCCCAAAGCCAATGTGCTTGCGTAGTTTCTTTGCAATTTATCATAGCGAGTCGCAATGCCTCGATAATGCTTTAATCTTGCAAAAGCATTTTAAACCAAATGCCTATATTTGTATAAACACCAATCTATATCAGCATTTCCTGTCTTTGAATTTTGTTTTCTCGGTATAACAGGAATAGCTGCTTGCTCTCTCACTTGTTCACGAATAGATTCACTATCATACCCTTTATATGCAACTATATAATCAGCTTTAGGGAGTTGCTTTATCAAGGATGCCGCCGCTTTACTGTCATGTACTTCGCCACCTGTGATATCAAAAACAATCGGTAATCCATAGCTATCTACTGCTAAATGTATTTTGGTGGTATTGCCAGCAACACTTTTACCTATCCCTTCATGTTCTTTTGATGTCGCACCGCTGCTATGTTGATGGGCTTTTACAATACTGCCATCGATAAATTGCCACTCCACATCTGGCTCAGTGCTGAGTAACTTAAACAACTCAATTAAAATGCCTTTTTTAGACCAAAGGTTAAATCGTCTATAAATAGCACTCCAGTCACCAAAATAATCAGGTACATCGCGCCACGGACAGCCAACACGCATTCGATATAAAATACCTTCAAAGGTCTTTCTGTGCTCTGATTTATTATAAATACGTCCAGTGTGATGCAGAAGCAATAATAGCTTTTCCCATCGGGCATCTGTTAACATTGTTCTTGGTATGGTGATTTCGTGTGTTTGTTTTTTGGCGAAAGTAATTATACCATTTCATCATGCCGTTCAAAAAACATACTCGAAAGATCAACAAGCCCTAATAGCAACAGGAAACCTAATTTTTTTTTATTATTATTTTCAATATCTCTTTCTTAAATTTAGAATCGGTTAACAATATAACAATAGTGAAACTAATAGCAAAAACAATACTATTGATTAAAAGAATGAATAAGTTTGACACGGCCAAAACATCAATGAAATATTTCAATAAAAGTAGGCTAGAAGCAACAATTATCAATAATATAAAAGGCAATTGCAATGCACTTAACCAAAGCTTCACAGGCAAATTGCAAAACTTTTTAAGGTAGTATTGCGTAATAAAAAGCCCAAAAATCCGAACGAAAACTAACCCAACAAAAAAGAATAACAATCCGAACTGAATAGATAAAATCATAACCAGAAAACTAATAAGATTAATAATCAATCGACAATTAAACATTTCCTTAGGCTTATCTAATGCAATAAACAGTTCGCTTGATAAGTTATAAGTAAGATTAATAACAGCAATAGCAGAAAACCACACAACAAACTCAGAAGCTGGCGCCCAATTTTCTCCAAAAAGAAAAATTATCAAGCTTTCTCCTGCAAAAGCTAAGAATATAAAAAAGGGCCAGCCAATGCAGCACATAAAAGAAATTGTATCAAGGTATCTTGACTGCACCTCACTTTCGCCTATTGATTTTTTATTGACTAAGTCAGGTAATAAAACAGGTAAAATGGCTTGTGTGACCCCATAATGAAAAAGCTGAGTTAGACCGTATGCCCTACTCATTAGACCTACCGTAGTCACTCCTATATATTTACCTACCAATATTTCAGGTAAGGCAGCTATTGATGTATTCATCATTTGAGTAAAAGATACTTGACTACCAAAACCAAAAACATTTCTAATATCGACTAATTGTGGTAGCAAGTAAGCGACTTTTTGACGATAGTAACTGCTAAGCACAACAGTCATTAAAGTACCCGCAACACTTGAATAGGCTAAGCTCATATAGCTAAAGCCAAGGTATGCTAATGATATTGTAGTTACAGCATTGACGGCAGCAGAAGCAACATTTACAACTAGTAACGCGTTGAAATCCATTTTTTTACGCAATAAACTCAATGAAATAGAGCCAAACGGAATGATTAAGAAATTAAACGCTAACAGCCTTACAATAGGTATAACCTCTTCCCTGTTAAAAAAATCACCTAATGAAGTCGCACTAAAGAATAATAATGCACCAGCCGACCACGATAAGGTTGCAGTAACAAAGAATGCCGCACTGCATTTAGCATCATCAAAATCAACTTCTTTGATAATATAGGAAGATACTCCAAAGTCCCTTAGCATATGTGCTACAACCACAATACCTGCAACAACAGAATAAATGCCAATTTCCTCTGGTGTTAAAAGTCTGGCAATGATAATGCTAGAAAAAAAGGTGATTGCAAGCTGAGAATATTTTGAAATAAAAGATAATATTAAAGATTTTTTTACTGTTGACATAATAATGCGACTAAGCCCAAAAGTTGTTTCTAGATTAATAAATCAAACTAACCAGTCAATCAAAGTTGGCTTGTTCAAGTAAAATCAATATGATAACTTTTAACCAGTTACTTCTTCAACTAAAATAGCCAGTTTCAATCAAGCCAAGCTTCTTTTATGAAAATACCAAAAAAAATATTGATGGTTAGTTTCCACTTTCCACCTATTGCTGAAAGTAGTGGTTACCTTAGAGCATTTAAATTTTCTAAATTCCTTCCTCAATACAATATAATTCCTACAGTACTTACCATTCGCCCAAAAGCTTATACTGCAATGGATAAAAACAATTACCTTTTACTCAATCAACTCTCTAAAGATGTATCTATATCAAGAGCATACGGATTTGATAATAGTAAGACCTTTTCATTCAAAGGTAAATATCTAGGCCTATTCACGATTCCTGATAGATGGAGCAGCTGGATACCATTTGCCATATTCAAGGGTTGGAAATTACATAAAAAAAACACCTTTGATGGAATCTGGGCAACATACCCTATCAGTTCCTCTTTAATAATTGGATGGGTACTTGCGTCACTATTAAAAAAACCTCTCTATATTGATCTTCGAGATCCTGTTTGGGAAGAAGAAACATGGCAGGGAACACTCAAACAAAAAGCATTAAAATGGCTTGAATTCAAAGTAATATCCAAAGCCAAAAATGTTATTTTTACTTCTCCTGGTACAATTAAAAAGTATAAGGAAAGGTATGAGCGTTACCTCCAGTCAAAGTTTGTTCTAATTGCAAACGGTTTTGATGAAGATGACTTTCAAAACTTACCCCAAATAATTAAACCCAAAAAAGCATTATTTTTACACAGCGGTTTGCTTCCAAAGTATGAAAGAGATCCTGCTCATTTTTTTCAAGCAATTGCAGAGTTGAAGCAAGAGAGTTTATTAAATAGTAGTGAAGTTGTCTTCCGACTAAGAGCTACTGGGGAGAACAATAAATATAAACAACTTGTGAGCAATTTAGGAATTGATGACCTAGTTGAGATTGCAGAACAAAAAGAATACAAATATGCAATAAGCGAGATGTTTACGGCAGATGTATTAATGGTGTTCCAACATAGAACTTGTGACTGGCAAACACCAGCCAAATTATTTGAGTATTTTAGGGTGGGTAAACCTCTCCTACTACTAACAGGTAGCAATAGCGACACTTTAAAGCTAGCAAAAAGGTCTGGCAGTCAATACTGTACATCAGAAATCGATAATGTGAATGAAATCAAACAAGCTATTGCATCATGTCTAACAAACAAAGAAACTCCCTTGAATACCGACAATTACTCAAGATACTCTCGAAAAGAGGGTGCGAAAAGTTTAGCCCTATTAATAAAGGAAAACTAAGAAATATAGTTATTTATATAATACCTAGTGAAAAAGTCTCTCACATCAAAATTTTCTGCCAACCTCTATTGATGGTTTTTCAATATATTGATAAGAGATAAAAGCGACAATATAACTTACAATAAACGTTATTATCAGCACTGTTAAGCTCAATATAAATGAAGGCTTCAAACCAAATTCAATGATAACAAGCACTAAAATACCTAAAATCAAATTATGATATAAATAAGTACTATAAGATACTAGACCATAATGGCTTAAAAACTTAACAAGTGATAAATATGTTATTTTTATTGGAGTGAATAGCGTTGTAAAAACAGTAACAAGTGAGAGAATAGAAAACCAATTCCACTTATTAGATATAAAAATATAATCAGGCAATTTAAGAGCACTATTTTCTACTAATGACACTAAAACAAAACAACTTAAAATAGCAAAGGTACCAAGCTTTAAGTTTATCGAAAATAGGGGGTGCCGTTTATAAAACCAACCTATAAATACGCCACCTATAAAACTATAAGCTAAGGTAAATACTGATAATGAACTTTCAGGAAAAACATTCAACCTAGGCAACAAGTAAATAGCAACGGCAAAATAGAACACTCCCCAACCACCAAACTTATTTAATAAAAAAACCATCACAGGAAAAAACAAATAATATTGAAATTCAACAGGTAAGCTCCAATAAGCATTATTAAATAAGCCTACAGTGCCATTAAAATTAAATGAAAAGGTAATGTATTCAAATATATCAACAAAGGTATAATTTGATAAAAATTGTTGTTCAACCCAATAGCCTTGCGGCTTTATGTACATTAACTGAAATATTTCTCTAAATACCATATAAAAAATAAGAGAAATGAAAAAAGCAGGCCAGATTCTAAAAAAACGTTTTAAATAAAATTTTTTTAATTTCAGTAATGAGATTTTATTTTCATTACTGATAAATAATGTACAGCCACTAAGAGCAAAAAATAACACAACACCAAAAGAACCTAAATTTAACCACGATAGAAAAGAAAAAGACTGCTCAGAATTTTCTCCTGTATAATCAACTTTTGTTGCCTGTAATGTATGTGAGATAATAACTAAAAATGCAGCGAACCCTCTCAACCATGTAAGCTGTTGTACATAATTACTTTTCATAACAATTCATTATCTATTATTGAGCCTTCAAATTACTTTTTTGTGTATTAAGCTGTTCTGTTACGACATGATTAATCGCTATAATCAACCCTATTAATATATAGACTAACTCAAAATATGCTAAGCTGACATTCATTCCTGTAATGGCATAGCCAACACATGATAAAGATATTGCTTTGGATAAATTTGACATACTCTTATCAACCACATTTGTTGACCTTTTAATATTCTGCTTACAAACTAAATAGGCTAAAAGCAACATATGCATAAAAATGTAAAAACCAACAAACCCGGCACTAGCAATAACTTGAAAATAAATATTATGAGCCACTAATTGATGCTGCGTGGAAGGAATTGGTGGTGTATCAAAGGCAAAGGTTGGGGTTTCACTTGCATATAAATTCCACAAAACAGGATCGTTTGTCGCCTTAAACCCTCCACCTGTTAATGGGTGATCTAAAGCAATAAGCGTCGCTATCTTCCACGCCCATAGCCGACCAATAAAAGAACTATCTTTAATTGCGGCTGTTTCAACTGTTGATTGCCTATTCTTCCAATCACTGGGGGCTATTCCATAGCCAACAGGTAACAAAACTAGTGCAATCATAAAGAAAACAAACTTTCTATTCGATTTAAGCCACATTGCAAAAGCTAATACAGCCAACCCTATAAATCCCCCTCTTGAATAAGTACCAATAATAGCTATAACATTAAGAACAGCCAATACAAGTAACCCCAATTTCAACTTTTGGTGCTTAACTATACTCCAGAGGTAAACAACTAAAGGCAGGCACATATTTATAGCGACAGCTAAATCATTTCTATCGGCAATAATCCCAGCTTTTCCAACTATCCGATGACCTCCTCCTGAAATAATAAACTTAACCGCCTCCATTCCCGCATAAGCTGATATTGCAAGAACAATCGCCCATACAATAGTATTAATTTCTTTCTCGGTCTTTACTGTTAATGTTATAAATAAAAACAATACAATAACTTTACTGAATTCTAAAAGTTTGCTCCAAACAAATTCGCTATCTAGTTGCAAATGAAATGCTGTTGATAAAAACATCCAAGCTAAAAACAAAAAAACCCAAAAATGAATCGCTGTTAGCTTAACTTTATGTTTGTTTTTGTAAAAAAAATATGAAAGTGCAGTTATGATTACAATCGTTAGGTTTAAGCGGAACTGCTGAGAAAAACCAAAAGCCCATTTTGATGGTGCAGCTAAAGCAATCCAAATCCAAGCAGCAACCCCAATATATGGTTTTTTAAAACTATAAAAAATTGCGATCAATAAAAACAATACTACTAAAAGGTCGCGCATTAGTTATTCTCATTTTTATCAGAGGCAGCCCAACGCATTAAGTAGACCATCGCTCCAATATCAACAAGCAAAAAAAGACTGTCTATCATTATAGTTCCGCCACTTTGCTGATTACATACCTAAACTTGCCTGATTTCTCTGCGGCAATTTTCTCAATCACGTCAATATCTATCTGTACATCCTCACCTAAGCGAGCTTTAAAGCCTTTAATTATTTTTTTGCTAAGTTCTAGATTCTCGACTAAATCACCTCGAGAATAACGAGAAGAAACTGAGTCAAGCTCTGGATCCTCAATCAGTGACTTTGAGGATGACGGTTGGTGAGTGTTCGTGGAGGACATATTCTTTTTACTTAACACAAGTTGAACTCGAGTGTGAAGTTTAGTTTCTTGAATAATTTTAAACTCTTCTATTCCTTCTAGTTCTCGAAGAATATAGATTAATGCAAGGCCGTGCATCATGGTGCCATCTGAGGCAACCACAAAGTCGGTGCTACGTCCTTCAATATCTTTGAGTACCGGAAGTCCTCTGCCACAGTTACACGGCTCTGTGTCTATTGCTGCAATATCACCTGTGCGATAACGGATAAAAGGAAAGTCTGAGGTAGCCATATGGGTAACCACTATTTCGCCTTTTTCACCCTGAGCAACTACATGACCATTTTTATCGATGATCTCGACAACAATATCTTCTGCGCTTAGGTGCATTTTGCCATGTGGACATTGATGAGCGATAAAACCCGCATCTCTACCGCCATAACCATTGGCTACGGGTGCATTAAATGCTTTTTCAATTGTCTCTCGTTGGTAAGGATACAGACGCTCTGAGGTGACAAAGACGACTTTGATACCTAGCTTGGTCAAGTCTATATTGTTTTCTGAGGCTGTTTTGGCAATTAAACTAAATACCGAAGGGTAGCCAAACAACATGTTAGGGCGGATAGTTTTAATTTGATCAATGAAGCCAAGTAACTTCTCTTCGGTCATATCAAACGCTGGAATTAACGTAGAACGAAACAGCTTATCCCGAAGGATACGTACTTTATCTTGTGCACCAAGCTCAATAGGAGAGCCCCAAGCAACAATTTCTTTATCGCCTATATCTACACCCCACCAGCGAGTTGCTCGCCACTTCTCAGCAACATCGTGACTTACTCGTTCATTTCCCAATAAAAACGTCAGCGGTGTGCCACTAGAGCCACCTGTGGTAAATGGGTTAACTACACCTGCTTGTTTGGATTTAAAATCAGCGAAGTTTTCACGAATAGTATTTTTATCTAAAAAGGGAAGTTTTTGTAAATCTTCGACACTGCCAATGTCGTCAGCCGTTATATTCAACTGAGAAAAAAGTTGCTTGTAATAAGGAACATCAATGACCGCTTTGGCGATAAACTGTTGTAAACACTGCTGCTGTTGCTGGAGTATTTCTTCTGTAGGTAACCATTGGCTTTTTTCTAAAGCTCGCTTTATTTTTATCGTGTCATGTTTTTTCAACCATTCATGAAATGGAAAAAGTACAGATGAAATAAATTTAGTGTAGATCCCTGACATTGTTATTATTCTCTATTGCTTCGGCTTTCTAGCCATTGCATCATCATAGCAAGCTTTTAAATTAAGCCAAACATTCGGCCAATAAAATTTTGCAATTGTGCTTAAGCCATTTTCGACTAGCTTGTTTTTTTGCTCTTCATTTTTTAGTAACGCTATAGCTTGCTCTGCCATCTTCTCATCATCACCAATGTCAGTCAGTAAAGCATCATATTGATGTGTTACTAACTTGGGAATACCTCCCGCATTAGTTGTTATCACAGGAGTGCCACACGCTAACGATTCAATAATTGAGTTTGGCGTATTATCAACGGTACTTGCATTTAACATAACATCGGCATCTTGGTATAACTCTGCCATTTCACCGGGTGCTAATCTACCAGTAAAAGTAACGCTACTGCCAAGCTCAAAACTCGCGACCTGCCGCTCAAGATCTTCTCTTTCTGGCCCTGTACCCGCTATAGATAAACGCGCTCTAGGAAATTCTTTTTTTATTCGTGCAAAGGCATTGATAACAGTAGCTACATCATATATCGCTTCTAAATTACGAGTAACAATTAGGTGTGGAGCATCTGGATTCCGGCCTAAAATACTACCGGAATGACGTTCGGAGATTCTACCGGAATGATGTGTTGAGGCATCATCGGAATTACGTCTAGAATCAGGTACAAAGAACAAGTTTTGATCTAAAACATTGGGCACAACTTGCACTGTTTTACCAAAGTCATCAAATACTTCTTGCAAGAATACCGAGGGCACCACAATTGCTTGTACTCTCTTCAGGGTTAAGTTGACCCAAAACCAAGACTTTTCAAAAAACGTTTGTGCATAACCACCTCGGTAATTCAACACAACGGGCTTATTTAACAGCCGAGCAATAATGATTGCTGGAGCAGCAAACAAATGCCAAGACCAACCCGAGTTAGCCATGATATGAACAACATCTGCGCTGCTAAGTTGTTTAAATAGTGATATTTTATACAGAGCTAACCGAAAGAAAGACCTTATGATGGGCAACTTACCAACAAAGGCAGGCTTGTAATCTGCATTGGTTCGCACAATATCAACTGCTAAACCTTCACTTTGCAAGAATTCAGAGAGCTTTTTAGTTTGATTTGCCATGCCACCTGCTGGCGGTGCTAAAGGACCGACAATAACAACTTTATTTAGCTTACTCATTGTTCATTTTTCTCTGACTAAACGTTGATAAAGCGGTAAATAGTTACTTACGCTGTTTTTCCAATTTCGGACGTTTTCTACGTAGTTCCTACCATTTTTGATGATTGTTTGTGGGTTAATTACGCAAAACATTGGATCCTCGACAGGAGCACTCGAGGATGACGATGGTGGCACATCCGAGGATGACGATGGTGGCACATTCGAAGATGACGATGGTGGCACATTCGAAGATGACGATGGTGGCACATTCGA
>ERZ1048872.3007-NODE-3007-length-11367-cov-5.827705_pt1 | contig 11367 bp, 7 predicted proteins | sample MGYA00383100_ERZ1048872 | MGnify/ENA primary metagenome ERZ1048872 (study PRJEB29581, sample SAMEA5548370) | metagenome | biome: marine; feature: coastal; material: water | depth 50 m | study: Short-term variability in the microbial, nano- and picoplankton... | reverse complement strand
CTGCCAACGTATATGTCAAAAGATTTAAAGCCTCCTGATGTAGCCTCTATAGTGTCCACAACAACACCGTTCCAAAGAACCTCGACCATGCCAGTGGCGTGACCTGCGGCGAGGTTTGCCGCGAGATTAAAGGCGATTGTATATGTTTCGCCAATTTCAGTGGCGACGGACTGTGCAATCGTTGATTGGCCAAAAGTGTCCGTCATTGTCCAGGACCCGTTTTCGGCCAATTGCGAAAATGTTGTGGCTGACTCTGGGTTTTCGGCAAGCAGATTTTCACCTTTTACATCGCCATAAACAACATCGTCGCCATGTCCTGCGTTTACTTTGTCATCACCATATCCAGCCTCGGCATAATCATTACCATTTTCAAGATTGATTAAATCGTTGCCATTTCCACCGTATGCATGATCATTTCCAACGCCACCGTTGATAATGTCATTTCCATCGCCGGCATAAAGTTTGTCGTGCCCACCATTGCCCAACAGAACGTCATCGCCAGCGCCAGTTGTAATCGTGTCGTTGAATGATTTATCCGCGCCATAATCCGAGACAATTACATCAGCGGCATTGTACACCCATTGCCCATCCACGAATGTCCATTCATCGCCAACCATGTCACCAGCCGCGAGATCGTCGCTGCCTTCAGTGGTGATCGTGTCGTCACCTTCTAAACCGTTAACCTTTGTGGCTTCGTCAGTTGTAGGAGGGGTGACGCCTAGAATTCAAATTCACTTAAGCTGTCGTCCAGCTGTGTCCCAAAAAAGTCAAAGACATCTGAAGTAGGTGTATTAGGCATTGTATGGTCCGTTACTAAAAAAATGTTGGACGGCATTGTTCCTCAGAACAAGCCGCCCAACGTAGTCGTTAGGGGTGGTAGGGATCCTCATTTGTCGCAGAACGGTTGAGCACAAACAAAAGGGCAAGAGGGTTAAAAACAACCCAAACGGATAGGTTAATTCCATGAAAGGATATTGAACGGGGTGTTGTTTCGCTGTGCCATTGGCTGACGGCTGTGTTGTTGTAAGGAAACCGGTCATAGTTGCACGCAATATTTGCTTGGCAAAACCAAAAAAGGAATCAAAAAACTGGCGATGTTTTCTACAAGGCCAGTTTTATTTTTGATGGTAAACAAGGTTTGCTTTAAATGAAAAGTGCGGGTTTTGTTCGTTCCCAGACGGAATGGAAATCTTCAATTCGTTTTTTAACCTCGGATTGGTTTTCAGACTTCGCCGCGTTTTCTAGTTCTTTCAATGTCTCTCGAAGTCGAACGGCCCCAAAAATAGCCGCGCTTCCAGTAATAGAATGCGCGCGTTTTGCGGTGTCGGAAAAATCTGACGTCGTTTTATCAGCAAAGTAGCTTCCAAGTTCATCCACCTCTGAAGCAAACCGATTGATCATTTCTGCAAATGGGGCCTCGCCCAGCACATCGCGGGTTTCTGCACTGTGGGTGTGATCGACATATACAACGTCTTCACTTTCCCTCTGAGATTGTGTTTGTTGAAGAAGGTTTCGCAAAGCCTTACGTGAAAGAGGCTTTGTTAGAATTTCATTCATACCATCTTTGATAAACTCTACTTGCTCCTCAACGATCGCGTTGGCTGTCAGCGCAACAATGATAGTATCCGATGACTGCCCATTCTCCCTGCGAATTGTGCGTGTAGCTGTGCGCCCATCCATTACGGGCATACTGATATCCATCAATATAAAATCGAATTTAGTGTCTTTAGCCGCATGTACGCCTTGGCGGCCATCATGTGCCTCAACGACTGAATGCCCTTCGGCCAAAAGCATTTCTCTTGCAACTATTCGATTGATTTCGTTGTCTTCGACCAACAATACATTGAGGGGCCGATCAGAAATAAGCGCAATTTTTTCGTCAACGATTGGTGCGGGTTCTTCTGCCGTTTCCACCGGCATTTTAAACCAAAACGTACTGCCTTTTCCCAGTACACTTTCAACACCGATTTCACCGCCAAGTGCGCTGACAAACCTTTTTGCAATGCTAAGGCCAAGCCCAGTTCCACCAACTTCGCGATCATAGGCGGTCGTTCCGGTGACAAAGTCTTCAAATACCCGTGCCGACAATTCATCCGACATGCCAGGGCCTGTATCGACTATTTTAACAAGCAATTCGGGTTCTTGGGCGTTGCCAATGTTTTCAACCGAAACAGACACTTCGCCATCTTTGGTGAACTTAACGGCATTCCCGATCAGGTTCATCATGACGTGTTGCAAACGATCATGATCAGAAGTTACCCAATCCATCGGATTACCGATCCAGTTCCACGTGAGAGACGTGCTGTTATTAAAGGCGGCACCACTTTGGTTATCAACAATATCTTGAAACAACGCGGAAACATTTACAGGTTCAGAACGCGCACTTAATTTTCCAGCATCATAGCGTGTGATGTCCAAAACATCTGAAATATGGTTCATCAAAAGGCGGCCAGATGTTTCCATGTAACCGATGAAACGTTCCTGTTTAGGATTCAAATTGGTATCTCGTAAAAGATTCATGTTGCCTAAAAGACCATTTAGTGGGGTACGAATTTCGTGGCTCATTGTAGAAAGAAATTCAGTTTTCATCTTTTCACTGGCAAGCGCCTTATCTCGTGCTACCACCAGTTCAGATTCAGCCGCCACTCGGTGCGAAATATCTCGCAAAAAGGCGATGAAGACATCGCCTTGATCAGTCTCGGCTGTTTGAATGGCCAATTCCACTGGGAAAATACGATCTGAAGAGTGTCTTGCTTCCAGACGAACACGTCCTTTGCCAACAACCCGTTTCTCACCGTTTGCTTGCATGCGTTTAATACCGGCCTCGTGAGCGGCTCGCAAATAATCTGGCACGATAACATCACCAATTTTTTTCTTTAAAACATCTTCTTCAATAGTACCAAACATTGCCTCTGCAGCAGGGTTGAATTCGAGAATAATGCCATTGTCGTCACAAACGATGACACCATCAAGCGATGTTCCCATGATCGTTTTCATTCTTGTAGCCGACTGCTTGAGATCGCTTTCCCGCTTTGTAATTCGAGCGTTTAGGTAGTTCAGACAAAAGATTGCTAAAATCAAAACCCCAACCAAACTAGCAACAGCCAACGCCAACCGAGTCATAGTATTTGCTAAAGCCAAACGTTGGTCATCGGATTCCTGAGCAAACAATTTGAGGCCTAAATTATTGAGTTCTCGAACATTTAGACGAATTTTTTCAGCAGACAAAGATATTTCTTGAATTTGTGCCTGTAACTTAATATCGCTGGCATCTATCAGAGGAGCAGTTTCTTCTAGAAAAGTGTCTAATACATTTAATATGACGCGCACGTTGGCATTTTCACGCAAATTCTCAAAGACCGTGGCGCTGCGAACTGTTGTGATCCGACTATAAAAAACGTCAAATCGTTGCCGCAGCTTTACTAGATCGAGGTTGGTTTCGTTTAGCTGAATTGTAAACTCAAGAAATTCAACTTGAGTTTGAGCCAGAGCCCACTGGACATTGTCCGATCTGGCAGACCCCAAAAGCCGAATCTCACGCACAACATTATAAGTAAGCGAAGAGATCGCCATAAATGCAACCAAGCCTGCAATAATGGCGATGGCACGCTCAAATCTGAAACGAAAAAGATTTTTAATCAAAACTGGAGCTTTCGTTAGCAGTGCAACATTCAATGATTACTGGGTAACTTTCAAACTGTCGAGTTGCCATATGCTGCGTGAATAAATCACTTCGCTTTGATACTTTGCATTGTTGTCATACGGATAGATAATCCAAAGTGGACCCTTGTTACGTACCGACATTTTTTCTCCATCTTTTTTGTAGGCAATTATTGGGCCATTCCGTGTTGCATCTGAAACAGGAATTCTAACAGAGTAATCGTTTATTGCCTTTGCAATGAAACTGCCGTTTTCGACACCCAATTCTTTTGCTAAATCAAGTAATGAAACACCGGTAAACGAATGGATACCGTCTGTCCAAATGGTACTTGTTTTGAATTTAGTGGCACTTAGCGCCTCAAGTTGCTCACAGCTATACTTGCGTAGAATTTCGTCTTTTTCAGAAAAAATGGTTAATAAAAAAACCTCATCACTTGCGCTGTGCTCCTCAGCTAGGGCTGACGAAATAAAAATAAGTACAAACGCGAAACCATATATAATATTTTGAAGCTGCAGATACATCGAGTTTTTCCTTGGAAATTATCAAGATAATTCTTTTTTAATGAAGATTTAGTATTTAAGCTTCGGTATAGGAACATGTTTGAATAGGTTTATTAGGCAATAGAATATGTTTGGTGTTCTAAGCCGCCAATCGAAGTCTGAGGGCACGGTTATCTAAGAATGATGCGAATTCATCACGCAAGTCGTCGCGATCCAAAGCAAATGCAGTCGTTGCTTGCACGAAGCCCTGAGCCGATCCGCAGTCAAAACGTTCACCCTCAAAAATAAAACCAGTTACACCTGCATGATCGACATCAGCATTGATGGCATCAGTTAGTTGCAATTCACCGCCAGCGCCCGGTCCAATGTTGTCTAGACTTTCAAAAATTTGACTGTCGAGGATATAGCGACCGACAACAGCTTTTGTTGATGGCGCAACATTTGGATTAGGTTTTTCCACCATACCACGCGCATGGACGAGGCGGCCGTTTTCTTGTGCTACATCCAGTACGCCATATTTACTTGTTTCGGCCAGCGGTACATCCATGGCCGCAACCATATGTCCACCGACATCTTTGTGTGCCTGAATCATCTGTGCCAAAACGCCCTTTTGACTTTTAATTACATCGTCTGGTAATAATACAGCGAATGGTTCATCTGCAATCAGGTGTTTTGCCTGTCGTACTGCATGACCTAAACCTCTAGGTTGGGCTTGGCGAAGAATGCAAAGCGATCCTTCCACCATCCGCGTTCTTTCCAAAGATGCAAGTGCGTCAGTTTTTCCAGCCGCGGCTAGACGACTTTCCAATGCAGATGCAGTATCAAAATAATCTTCTAGTGCACCTTTTCCAGCGGCAGAAACGAAGATAAACTCCTCAATTCCTGCATCACGCGCCTCGTCAATGGCGTATTGGATAAGTGGGCGGTCAACAAGTGTTAACATTTCTTTCGGAATGGTTTTTGTCGCAGGTAAAAAACGTGTGCCCATGCCGGCAACTGGAAATATAGCTTTGCGAAGGTGTGTCATTTTACCTGTCCAAAATTGATCTAAGATTAAATTTAATAGTATCTACACAATTCTACTAATCAAATGAGCAGCCGGACATAAAACTTGGACAAATGGTCCTCAACTAATTCTTTTGGACAGGTTCTGATACGAATGGATATCAATTTAACTCTTTTGTATCTAAAAAATCGACCATTTCTTCTATCTCTTACTCCAACAAACTGGCACACTCAGCGAGTGTAGATTCTTTTGTAGACTAGGAGTGAAATATGAGAATCTTAATTGCAGATGACCATGCATTATTAAGGGATATGCTTGTTATGTTTCTTGAAAGCGAAAGTGAAATCCAAACGGCTACCGCAAGCACATATGATGAGGCTGTAAAACGTATTGAAGCCGATGAAGCATATGACTTGATTTTACTTGATTATAATATGCCAGGTATGGATGGGCTGGATGGATTGAAATCTGCCTTAACAATAGGTTTGGGCCAACAGGTTGCCCTTATATCAGGCGAAGCGACAAAAGAAATTGCTGAAAAAGCCCTGGAATTGGGCGCCTCGGGTTTTGTTCCAAAATCACTGCCTGCAAAATCTTTGATAAATGCCGTAAAATTCATGGTCTTGGGCGAGCAATACGCGCCAATTGATTTCATGACAGCATTGGATGAAGAGGCCAAGCACCCCTTGGTCGAAAAACTAACGAAGCGAGAATGCGAAGTTCTGAAGGGGCTTACCAAAGGAAAGTCAAACAAAGAAATAGCCCGTGATTTGAATATTCAAGAACCAACTGTTAAGCTTCATATGAAAACACTGTACCGTAAAATCGGCGCGGCAAACCGCACACAGGCGGCACTTATGGCATACGAAGCAGGTATTTTTTAAAGCCCATCCTGAAGGATGTATCGAAGTCTAGATTTTTTAAACCGGTCTGTTATCTTATATATTGAAACTTATATTTTTGACTTTTAGAAATTGTCGCTCATCTGGGTTTTCCTCGCCACGACAACGAATCAGCAAAGAGAAGCACTCGCGATGCTTTGCCACGTTAAGCTAGCCAATCAACTTGCCAATCTTGAATTGGTTGCACGTGAGCATCACTTCTTTGATTTTGCGTCGTGGGTATCAAATTAAACTGCAATCGTAGAACAAAACCCAAACCCGTCTTTTGGATTACCAGACTATTCCAAAGAGTATGAAAGCCACGCCTATTCGTTAACGACTATGCTTTTGCGCAGAAGCATTAGAGCCACTTAAAGACTAAATTTTATAAAAGTAACACAAACCGCTTTGGCGGATGTTCATTTTAGAAGGATAAAAAAGATGTCAAACAATAAAAATATTATCGTGGTAGGTGGTGATGGCTTTTGTGGCTGGCCAACTGCGCTTCACCTTTCCCACCTCGGTCATACAGTGACAATTGTTGATAACATGTCGCGGCGCGATATTGACCTTAAAATAGGCGCAGATAGTTTAACACCGATTGCTTCGATGAATGAACGCCGAGCAGCCTGGCTCGAGAAGACAGGCAAAGAAATTACGTTTAAGAAAATCGATGTAGCTAAAGAATTCGATCAAGTTATTGCATTACTAGATGAAATTAAACCTGACACGATCATCCATTTTGGCGAGCAACGTGCTGCGCCCTATTCGATGCGCAACGTTAGTGAAAAACGCTACACAGTCGATAATAACATCTCAGGTACGCACAATTTATTAGCTGCATCTGTCGAGGTGGGCCTCAACCCACATTTTGTGCACCTTGGGACAATGGGTGTCTATGGTTATGATGATGATGGGATCGAAATTCCAGAGGGGTACCTGCCCGTATATATCCCAGGTGACAGTAAAAAGATCTACCAACGCGATATCCTGTACCCAACGAACCCCGGTAGCGTCTACCATATGACAAAATCCATGGATCAGTTGTTGTTCCAGTTTTATTCAAAAAACGACCTTTTGCGTATCACAGACCTCCACCAAGGGATCGTATGGGGTACTCAAACGGACGAGACCCGCCTCGACGAACGCCTAATCAACCGTTTCGATTACGACGGTGATTACGGCACGGTCCTAAATCGGTTTTTGATGCAGGCTGTTGTTGGTCACCCACTGACAGTACATGGGACTGGAGGACAAACACGTGCATTTATCCACATCCAAGACACGGTAAAATGCATTGCGCTGGCGGTAAACAATCCCCCACCTCAGGATGGCAAGGTTGCGATCATGAATCAGATGACCGAAACGCACACTGTTCGCTCACTTGCCGCTTTGGTAGCGCAAGCTGCTGACGCAGAAATTGCCAACGTTGATAACCCACGGAATGAAGCCGCTGAAAACGACCTACGGGTCTCAAATAAAACGTTTATTTCCCTCGGCTTAAAGCCAGTAACATTAGCTAACGGCTTGATGGACGAAACATCCCAGATTGCAGCGAAGTACTCGTATCGGTGTAAACATGAGATGATTCCATGCGTGTCCACGTGGACTGACAATCAAAGACCTGGCATCATTGGTATCACCAACAAAGTTGCCTAAAGCGCATGATCAGACTTATTGAACCTGCTTGGAGGTAGGTTCAATAAAACTTATGAAAAATTGGTGAATATAATGCGAATGATTGGCATTGGCCTACTTGGCTTTCTTCTTGCAAGTGTCGCCCTTCTTCTATCGTCGATGAACATTTGGGGCAAATTGCAACAGGTTGGCCAGTCACAAATCAATCACCCTCAAATGGTGTTTGAAACACGATCTACACGTCAGGTATCGGGCGAATATAAAGCTCGTATCTTACAGTCTAATTTAGGTCATCCAGTAATTTTGTCCGGTTTGCCAGCTTACCAAGGGCTCACATTTAATCTACCTATGGATGTGCGCCCAATGTCGGGATACCTCCAAATTGAAGCAACTACTCAGGTGCTAACCGGCGTCGAAGGTGTCCTACGGGTATCTATTGATAATGTTCGTCGTGGAGAAGTGTTGCTACATCCCGGCACGGTAGGACTGTCCTTGCAAGTTCCGCTTTCACCATCGGAGCTTGCAAGGCAACAGCTTGTCGTTTCGATTTCGCTTCAAGGTGGTAGACCACAAGTACAATGCCGAACGGAGCCTAGTATTGCTGCACTTGTCGAAATCGAATCGACAAGTGCTGTTTATCTAACCTTAAATGGCCCCCTCGCAACGATAAATGACCGTGTAAACGCTTGGGGCGGTGTGGTGCGTGTCGGTTGGCCACAATGGCTAAACCCAAATGAACAAGCACGTCGTTTGTTACTTGCTACGAAAGTAAAACAATTAGGTATACCGGCTCATTTTTTTAGCGAAAACGCAACTGATGCGCTCTCGACCAAAGAGTTGCGTGAGGTAATACCAAACCTTACTAACCTCAAACCAGCATACGCAGTATGGCCACGTCAATTTGCCAAAGAAGGTCCAAACGCAGGTCTACGTTATTTTCAAACGGCGACACGCTGGCGTTCTAATTTCAACTTACACAATAGTCCTGAACTGCGGGTTCCTACTGAACTTGATATACACCTGGCCTTAGGCAATCAATCACTTGATGATTGGTGGAATGTTACTGTGACGTTGAATGGTCGGCTATTAAAACATGTTATTTTGTCTCAGGCGGCAACACATTTTGATGCATTGATCAAGTTATCACCAGAGATGATGCGCGCCAATAATGTTATTGAGGTGTCAGCATCCTCGTCGCGCACAACACAGACTAATTGTAATCAACCCCCGCGGTTGATTGCAGAGATGCTCCCCAACACCTCTCTTATTCTAGGCGACACCACATTTTCTGACGCGCTGACTGTTTTGCGGGCCCATTTGTTAGACCTTGGGGTGTTACGCGTCGGATCTGTTGCGAATTTGAGTACAGTAGACGCCGCCGCCGCGAGTGATCTGTTGGCTGAATTATTACCCAGAGGGGTGCATCTGAAACCTGAAACGGAAACTTTAGACATCGTCGTCATTTCGCCCAGGGATATGCCTATTGATTTGCCTGACGCAGCACAGGTTTGGTATGTGACCCGAGACACTTCTACCGGAGGCATAGGAATCAAAAATTTTACTTCAAATACAAAAATTTCTTCCCAGGGCCTTGGTCTATTGATCGTGGTTGATGGTACTGATTTGGCTGAGGTGGCATTATGACTGACGTTGACGACAAACGCGAACAGATCAACTACATCTCTGTGGATAGCGCACCAAAACGTTTTGCTGGACCGGTAAATCAACTGCAAGCCCCATTGATGCTGGCCCTCTTCACTGTACTCTCTGTCGTGTTATTGTGGGCCTTCAACACAGCTCCGGTCAGCACAGTATTTCCGAACCGTGATGTTGTTTTTTCACACCATGAAGGGCGGCACGCAATTGCGATCAGGATCTATCTGATTACCTTCTTTGTTTCGTTTGCATCCTTCAGTAACGGAGGCTGGCGGGCTAGAACTTTATTCGGATTGGACATGGTCGTGATGTTTCTGCTGGGTTGTGCCGCCTTCGATCTTGCAAACGCTCTTACACATTTTGTGATTGGGAAGTCACTCTCACTTCATTTTAGTGCCATAGCGTCTGGGCTTTTTGGCTTCGCCATCTATTCGTTCAAACTGCTTGAGCGTGGTTTTATGCCTGCCCGTATCCGTATTGAGCAAATTTCTGTCAGTCAAATGCGCGCTATCATCCGTCTTTTGGTGACACTTGTAACTGCAGCAGTTGTTGCTATCTGGGTTAGCAATATGGAACTCTCAACCGTCAGATGGTTGCGCGAATGGACATTACTGGGTGGAATTGGACCAGGTGTTTTCCTGTTTCTTCCTGTCTTGTTTGGTCAGTTGTATGTCCTTGCCATTTACGATGTGATCACTGCGAAAAAGGCAAAATTTGCCCCACCAATTTCAATAATTGTCCCCGCGCACAACGAATCTTACATCATTGAGGATACCATCAATGCAATGGACCGCGCCGCAATGCACTATGGGGGTGAGGTCAATATCCTCATTATGAATAACAATTCTACAGATGAAACTGAAGATATCGCCTGCGCAACATTGGAAGCGTGCACTGCGGCTAAAGGACGGGTAATTAATGTCCCAAAACCGGGAAAATCTAACGCGTTGAATGCAGGGCTTGATGCCTGTGAAACAGAATTCCTTGTACGTGTAGATGCTGATACATTGGTTGGTGAGGATAACCTCTCTCGTGCTATGCCCTATTTCATCGATCCACACGTAGGGGTTGTCGGTGGTGTGCCTGTTCCGCCTGGTGGAGCATTGTTTGATCGTGCACGTTTATTAGAGGTTCTAGTGAAACATGGTTTCTATTCTGTCGCAATGGGCGCCGTGAATGGAGTAGTCGGCATTCCGGGTATGTTTGTGGTTTATCGGACGCATCAACCGCGGTATCTTGGCGGATTTGTTGAAGGGATGAATGGCGAAGACACTGATGTGTCGTTGCGCATTGGCGAATTGGGGTTTCATTCCGTTGTTGATCCAAAAATTCGCTACATTTCAGAGGTTCCCTCTTCTTATAGCCACATGCGTGAACAAAGAATGCGTTGGTTCCGATCAATCTATCACATTTCGTCCCGTTGCAGGGACCTAATTTATGGGCGAAACCTAACTCTGCGCGGCAAGATCATTTTGCCTTACATGCTGGTGAACTCTGCCCGCCGAGCAATGCTTGTACCACTTATCATATACGGTGGTCTTGAATGGGCCCTCAGGTTCAACCCCAACAGCCCCATTTTATGGCAATCTATTGTGGCTGTAACCACTGGTGCACCCGCTATCATGGCTGTCATAGCATCCCTGTTAAATGGTGTGCCAAAAGGCATCATCGCTCTCCCAGAGTATCTCCTATTTCGTGTCCTACGAGCCTATTTCACACTAGAGTCGATGCTCAGCATCCTTGTCGATATCGAAGGCGAAGATCTCGAACAGGTGATCAAACTCGATATCGTGCCCGACAAGCCAATGCGCGTCGCATGATTTTCACATTCGGCACACCTCTCAATTAAAAGGTGTGATCACCGCCGGATCAGAACACCAAGTCAAAGGTAAACCCTACTTTGTATACGACACGATTTTTGCCAGCGGATAAAATTGGTCTAGCATTAATAGCGTTCGTTGGGTTGGGGCAGGGCGCAAGCGCCGCTCCCTGCGTTTCAGATAGGTTTGATCAAGCGTTACCAGG
>ERZ1048872.3005-NODE-3005-length-11373-cov-4.255964_pt1 | contig 11373 bp, 12 predicted proteins | sample MGYA00383100_ERZ1048872 | MGnify/ENA primary metagenome ERZ1048872 (study PRJEB29581, sample SAMEA5548370) | metagenome | biome: marine; feature: coastal; material: water | depth 50 m | study: Short-term variability in the microbial, nano- and picoplankton... | reverse complement strand
ATTTCGGCCCCCGTTATTCAAAGTCATATCGCCGGTGGTTCTGGTATCATCACAGGTAATTTTGACGTTGCTGAAAGTACAAATTTAGCGGTGTTGTTGCGGGCAGGTGCATTGCCGGCCAAGATCAACTTCTTAGAGGAACGCACCATTGGTCCAGAGTTGGGCCAAGACAGTATTGATGCCGGTAAAATCGCCAGCATCGTGGCATTTGCCGCTGTGCTTGTGTTCATGTTCTTGTCTTATGGCATGTTTGGCTTGTTCGCCAATGTGGCGTTGATCATCAACGTGGCGCTGATTTTCGGGCTGTTGTCTGCAATCGGTGCCACGCTTACGTTGCCGGGTATCGCGGGTATCGTGTTAACAATCGGTATGGCGGTTGATGCCAACGTGCTGATTTTTGAACGCATACGGGAAGAGTTGAAAACCGCCAAAGGGCCAGCACGTGCCATTGAGCTGGGCTATGAAAAAGCCCTAAGCGCGATTGTGGATGCTAACATTACCACCTTTATGACGGCGGTTATTCTGTTTGTTATGGGATCGGGTCCGGTTCGCGGTTTTGCCGTCACACTTGCCCTCGGTATTGCGACGTCTGTGTTTACCGCGATTTTCGTAACACGCCTGTTGATTGCCATGTGGTTTGAACGCAAACGACCCAAAAAGATTGAGGTATAAGAACATGAGATTACGCCTTGTACCCGAAAATACGAAATGGGATTTCTTTCGTGTTGCACCGATTACCTTTGGTGCATCTATCGTGGTTTTCCTTGCATCCATTGCGATCTATTTTGTCGTTGGTTTGAATTTTGGCATCGACTTTCGCGGTGGAACGAGCATTCGCACAGTTTCCGAGAATTCCGTAGATGTTGCCGCCTATCGCACAGCCCTAGAAGAGTTGAACTTGGGCGATGTTTCCATCAGTCAAGTTTTTGATCCAGCGCGTCCTGACATCAATGTCGCTCAGGTACGAATTGAGGATCAAGGCGGTGAAGAAGCAGCATCCGCCAAAATGATCGAAAACGCTGAGATCGCGCTAAAAGCAATCGATGAAACAATCGTTTTTTCCAGCGTTGAATCTGTTGGCCCCAAGGTTTCAGGCGAATTGATTGTATCAGCGATGATTTCAGTTTTGTCTGCTTTGGCCGCTGTCTGTGTTTATGTTTGGTTGCGGTTTGAATGGCAATTTGCGGTTGGGGCGATTGCTTCGCTTGTGCATGATGTTGTTATAACGATTGGTTTGTTTTCATTGCTGCAAATTCAGTTTGATCTAACCATTATTGCGGCATTGCTGACGATTGTGGGATATTCGCTGAACGATACAGTGGTTGTGTTTGACCGCGTTCGCGAAAACCTTCGCAAGTTCAAAAAACTTGTACTGTCGGATTTGCTGAACGTATCTGTGAATGAAACACTTAGTCGTACAACAATGACATCATTTACTACCTTGTTGGCGTTGTTTGCGCTGTTCTATCTGGGTGGTGACGTGATCCACGGATTTGTGTTTGCCATGATCTGGGGCATCGTTATCGGCACGTATTCGTCTGTATTTGTGGCGGCAACAATCCTGAACTTCCTTGGCGTGAAACGCGATTGGTCAAAGGCCGACCTTAACAAGGGCAATCGCTACGCAGATATCGACAGCTAAGTGGAAAGCGTATTTAGCGCCACCCTTGCAACCGATGGGCTTTGGTTATTGTTCATCGGTGTGGGGTTTGGCGGCTTGGTGCGCGGATTTTCCGGCTTTGGAACTTCGATGGTGTATTTACCATTCGCAGCCCAAGTCCTGCCACCGGTTTGGGTGATCATAACGGTTTTGGCCTTTGACATCTTTGGGCCAATTCCCGCTTTGCCTCGCGTTATTCGCGAGGGGCACATTCGGGATGTTTTTCGCCTAACACTAGGGGTTCTGTTTGGGGTGCCGGTTGGCGTTTGGTTGCTGACCACCTTGTCAGCCGAAGTGTTTCGCAATGTCGTGTCGATCGTTGCACTATTGGTTTTATTCACACTCATCAGTGGTATTCGGTATCGCGGTGAACTCGCGCGGTGGATGATCTATTGCGTTGGGGTCTTGTCGGGCCTGTTGGGTGGTGCTGTGGGGCTGACGGGGCCGCCTGTGATACTGATCTACATGGCGCGTTCGATTTCTATTTCGGCCATTCGGGCAAGCATCATGTTGTTTCTGTTTTTGACGGATATCATTCTGTTGGTTGTCTTTGCCATTACAGACATTTGGCATTGGACACCGTTTGTAATCGGCCTGTTGATGATACCGGTTTACATGACAACCCTCATGATCGGCACTTGGTTGTTTGATCCGGCGAAAGAAAAGCTTTATCGCTGGGTGGCCTACACCATTATCGCGGTTTCTGCGCTTAATGGTTTGCTTGCGGTTTAAAGCCGTTGCTCAACGATATTCAGGAGGCCAGTGGCCCATGCAAATGAACGAGATGATTTTTGACACGGCGATGCCGATTGATGGCTATGGTTCGGGCTTTTTTCGTGTCGGTGGCAAGGTCATTGAAGGCCCTGTTTTGGCACTGCCGAATGCCGCACAGAAATGGGGCGGCTTGGACGATATGACCGCACTGTTGGCACTGGCTGATCAGGTTGATGTGATATTCTTGGGGACAGGTGCAGATATTGCTCATGCACCTGATGAAATGCGCGACGCATTAGAGGAAATTGGTATCGGGCTTGAGGTAATGTCCTCGCCCTCTGCCTGTCGTACATACAACATCCTATTGTCCGAAGGGCGCCGTGTCGCCGCCGCCTTAGTGCCTGTCTGAACATGGTAACGCTGAATAATCTTTCGGTTGCGCGTGGGGGGCGACGGTTGATCCAAGGATTGAACCTGACCATTGGGGCAGGGCGCGCCGTGATCCTGCATGGCCCTAATGGCAGTGGTAAAACCAGCCTGTTGCGCACAATCGCCGGATTGCAATTGCCCGCTGAAGGTCAGGTTGAGGTTGATGAGGATAGCCTCATTTTTGCGGGCCATCTGGACGCCATAAAGGCGCAGCTGACTGTGCATGAAAACCTTGAATTCTGGCAATCGATTTATGGATCAAACCCTGCGTTGATCGCACGCGCCTTGACTGCGTTTAACTTAGAAAACTTATCCGAACGCGCCGCTGCATCATTGTCGGCTGGACAAAAGCGCCGCCTAGGTTTGGCGCGTTTGATCGTCGCGGATCGCGCGGTTTGGATTTTGGACGAGCCGACCGTTTCACTGGATACCGCCAGTATCGCGTTGTTTGATGCCGCACTGGCCACGCATTTGGCACAAGGTGGCGTGGCAATGATTGCCACCCATGTTGCACTTGATCAAAAGGCCACAATTCTTGATATGCAAGATTTTGTCGCGACGGCCCAAACCGAATTTGATCCCTTTTTAGAAGGCAGCGCACTATGAGGGCGTTGTTGTTGAGGGATATAAAATTGGCCATGCGAGCAGGTGGTGGTTTTGGGTTGGCTCTGGCTTTCTTTTTAGTGCTGGTGGTCTTGGTGCCCTTTGGGCTTGGTTCTGAGCCGGCACAACTGGCATCAGTTGCCCCAGGGATTTTGTGGATCGGGGCATTGCTTGCATGCCTTTTGTCTTTGGATCGCTTGTTTCAACTGGATTATGAGGACGGCGCACTTGATCACCTTGCCCTTGCCCCAATCCCATTGACGGGGGTCGTTTTAGCGAAAGCCACGGCACATTGGTTAACCACGGCACTGCCATTAATCATTGTGGCGCCCTTTTTGGGGGCTTTGCTTAACCTTCCGAACGAGGGCTATTTTTGGTTGGTGGTTAGCCTTATCGTGGGTTCGCCCAGCCTTAGTGTCATCGGCGCCTTTGGCGCAGCACTATGCGTAGGCTTAAAACGCGGCAGTCTGTTGTTGTCGCTGTTGGTTTTACCGCTTTATGTGCCAACATTGATTTTCGGCATGGAAATCGTGCGCCGTGGCATCAGCGGTCAAGAAACATCCGCCCCCTTGGCATTGCTTACGGCGATCAGTCTTGGGTGTCTTGCAATTTTACCATTCGCGGCCGCCCAAGCCTTGCGGGCGAATTTACGGTGACACGTTTCAGGGCTGATTTGTCACAGAATTTTTTGTTGCCAGCTAAGGCATTTTTTGATCCAACAGGATGAAGTGAGAAAAGGGCCAGTTATGTCGATTTGGACTTATGCCAATCCGCAGAAATTTATGGGTTTTACCGGAAAAATCCTGCCATTTTTGGTGGTTCTAACCGCTGTGACAATGGTTGTTGGTCTTGGGTGGGGATTTTTTCTAACACCAGAGGATGCGCGCCAAGGTGCGACCGTAAAGATCATATTTATCCACGTACCAGCCGCTTTGATGGCGATTAACGCGTGGTTGATGATGTTGGTTGCCAGTTTGATTTGGTTGATCCGCCGCCATCCTGTCAGTGCCCTTTGTGCAAAAGCAGCAGCACCGGTTGGGGCGATCCTGACCTTGGTTGCCTTACTGACTGGGGCGATTTGGGGCAAACCCATGTGGGGCACGTATTGGGTATGGGATCCGCGGCTTACCTCGTTTTTGATCCTGTTTTTGTTTTACTTAGGTTACATGGCGCTTTGGTCTGCATTGGAAGATCGTGAAACCGCATCTGATTTGACGTCCATCACCTGTTTGGTGGGATCCGTCTTTGCAATCCTGTCGCGTTACGCGGTCAAATTTTGGGATCAAGGATTGCACCAAGGTACATCCGTTCCTGTGGCAACAGGGGGGCGTACGATTTCGGATGTGTTCTTTTATCCGTTGATCCTGTCTATGTTGGGATTTGCATTGTTATTCGTAAGTCTCGTTTTAATTCGCGCGCGTACGGCCATTCGCGCCGAACGGTTGGCGGCCATTTTGCGACGTGAAGGGGGCCAGAATGCCTGAGTTGGGTAAATATGCGTTAGACGTGTTCATGGCCTATGGTGCCAGCTTAGTGCTGCTGATTGGCCTGATTGTTGTGTCATGGTGTCAATCTAAGGCGGTTAAGGCTGCTTTGAACAAGGCCGAGGCGCAGCGTAATGCGTAAAATCCCACTGCTGATGGTTTTGCCGCCCCTGTTGTTCTTGGGGCTAGCGGTTATGTTCATGTGGGGCATGCAACGCGGGGACAGCCGGATTTTACCTTCGGCATTGGCTGGCATGCAAAAGCCTGCGATCATTGAACAGACACTTGCAGATTACCCAGCCGTGACAGACGCCAGTTTTGCCAATGGCGTGACGCTTGTGAATTTCTGGGCCAGCTGGTGCCCACCTTGTCGCGCCGAACATCCGCGTTTGTTGCAAATGCAGGCCGATGGTTTGCCAATAGTTGGCGTGAATTTCAAAGACCAAGCGAGCCAAGCCGCAGCGTACCTTTTGCGCGATGGAAACCCCTTTAACAGCGTGGCATTCGACGCCAAAGGACGCACAGCAATTGATTGGGGTGTAACGGCGCCGCCTGAAACCTTCATCGTGTCGCGCGAGGGCGTTATCTTGTTCCGCTTTCAAGGCCCACTTGTTGGCACTGACTATGAAAACCGATTTCTACCTGCCCTAACCAAGGCATTGGCAAACGACAATTAAAGCAGTCGAATAAGCTAGATCCAGCGTCTCGTTTGTCTGATATACGCGTGCGCCTCATCACCAAAGGTGTCGGTAAGCACGGCCTCTTCCGGTAAGATAAAGCGATGCTTTAAGACAAATACCAACCCAACGGCCGGTAAAATTGCCGATAATGCGCTTAACCAAAGTGCGAAACCAAAAGACATAACAACCATTGCTAAATAAATTGGATTGCGGGACAACCTGTAAGGGCCTTCGACAATTAGTGAGGTAGGCTGTTTGCGTGGTTCGATGCGGGTCGTTTTTCTTCGAAACCAAAACCCAGACCAAACAATCAAAAGCATGGCGCACAGCATTATCATGGGGGCGATTAGTCGAATGAAAGGGATGTCTACCAATGCAATCGGGGCCAAGCCGGACAAAAGCCAACTCGTTATAATGGCGCCTAATGTCCAAAACGGGGGGATATCAAGATGATTTTTCATGCGCGTATTTATGCAGAAATATGTGTTTGGAACAACCACGTGCGGATGCCGTTACGATGGATTAACCGCCGCCGACATAGCGACGGCGGTTTAATCTATTTAGGCGACACGTGTATCGTCTAGCTGATCAACGCAGTCCTTGATCTCCAGCCGCGCCTTGATTGCATCTGGCACCATACGGGCGGATGAAATGCGTGGGCGGTCCATTTCTGGAGTGATGCGTTCAGTGCAGTCGAGGTCGAGGTATTTCTTGGTGGTTATCAAATGCAGCGCGATCACGATAATCGATGAAAGTTTCCGCAGGCGCACCATTGGCGATAATCACGTCAATGGACGGATTATGAGATATAAGTGATCACAGAGTGCCATTGATAAAAAAAGGCGAACAAAACTGTCCGCCTTTTTCATAGTATTCAATGTTGAAAAGTCTTACGACTTGGCCAAATTCCGCAATACGTAATGCAGAACACCACCGTGTTCGATGTATTCAATTTCAATCGCAGTATCGATGCGGCACTTCAAAGAAATCTCTTTGACCGAACCGTCACCCATGGTGATTGTACAAGGTACTTCGGCCAATGGTGAAATTGTATCTAGACCGCTGATAGAAACAGTCTCGTCACCCTTTAGGCCCAAGGATTTGCGTGATGCACCACCCGTAAATTCAAACGGGATAACGCCCATGCCAACCAAGTTGGAACGGTGAATACGCTCAAAGCTTTCAGCAATCACGGCTTTCACGCCCAACAATGCCGTACCTTTGGCCGCCCAGTCACGAGATGATCCCGCACCATACTGTTCACCACCAAAGACAACCAGCGGCGTGCCAGTTTCTTGATACGCCATGGCCGCATCATAGATTGATGTTTCCTTGCCATCTGGACCCAAGGTGTAGCCACCCTCTGTGCCATCAAGCATTTCGTTTTTGATGCGGATGTTGGCAAACGTGCCGCGCATCATGATCTGGTGGTTACCACGACGTGAACCGTAAGAGTTAAACTCGCGCGCTGGAACCTGATGCTCCAACAGGTATTGACCCGCTGGCGTGGTGTCTTTGAATGAACCAGCAGGGGAAATGTGGTCCGTTGTGATCATGTCGCCAAGAATTGCCATTACGCGGGCGTTTTCTAGGTTTGAGATCACACCAGGTTCTTGGCCCATGCCTTGGAAGTAAGGTGGGTTTTGAACGTAAGTGGATGCCGCTGGCCAGTCGTAAGTTTTAGCCTCGGTTGTTTCCACACCTTGCCATTTTTCGTCGCCTTTAAATACGTCAGCGTATTTTTCCAAGAAGGCTTCACGTGTCACGGTTTGTTCAACCATTTCGGCAACTTCTTGCGTCGTTGGCCAAATGTCCTTCAGGTAAACGTCGTTGCCGTCTTTGTCGGTGCCGATGACGTCTGTTGCCAGATTGATATCAAGCGTACCAGCGATGGCATAAGCCACAACAAGGGGAGGCGACGCCAAGTAGTTGGCGCGAACGTCCGGTGAAATCCGACCTTCAAAGTTGCGGTTACCTGACAGAACAGATGTCGCCACCAAGTCGCCCTCAGCAATGGCGTCAGACAATTCTTTTTGGATCGGACCAGAGTTACCGATACACGTCGTGCAACCATAACCAACAAGGTTAAAGCCCAATGCATCAAGGTCTTTTTGCAAATCAGCCGCTTCTAGATAAGCTGAAACAACCTGCGAACCTGGTGCAAGTGATGTTTTAACCCAAGGTTTGCGGTTCAGACCCAATGCGGCCGCTTTACGCGCCACAAGGCCCGCACCGATCATCACGTAGGGGTTTGATGTGTTGGTACAGGATGTAATGGACGCGATAACAACTTTGCCGCTTTCCATTGTGTAATCTTCGCCTGCAACAGCCACTTCTTTGCCCATTGGGCGTTTGAACGTGTTTTCCATTTCGTTGTGAAATGCTGATTGGCCTTCAGTCAGTGCCACGTAATCTTGTGGGCGTTTAGGGCCGGAAATGGCAGGCACAATCGTACCCATGTCCAATTCAAGCGTGTCTGTATAGATCGGATTGTAATCCGCATCACGCCAGAAACCATTTTCCTTGGCATATGCTTCAACCAAGGCAACACGCTCTTCGTCGCGGCCCGTTGTGCGCAAATAACGCAGTGTTTCGTTATCAATTGGGAAGAAGCCACAAGTTGCGCCGTATTCTGGTGCCATGTTGCCGATGGTTGCGCGATCCGCCAATGGCAGACGATCAAGGCCGTCACCGTAAAATTCAACGAATTTGCCAACAACGCCCTTGGCGCGCAGCAATTCAACAACTTTCAGCACAAGGTCAGTACCTGTTGTGCCTTCCATCATGGAACCAGTTAGTTTGAAACCGATAACTTCTGGGATCAGCATGGAAATTGGTTGGCCCAACATTGCGGCCTCGGCCTCAATGCCGCCAACACCCCAACCAAGAACAGCAGCACCGTTCACCATGGTTGTGTGGCTGTCTGTACCAACAAGCGTGTCAGGGTAGGCCACTTCAACACCGTCTTGGTCTTTGTCTGTCCAAACAGTTTGTGAAAGATACTCTAGGTTCACTTGGTGACAGATACCTGTGCCGGGTGGAACAACGCGGAAGTTATCAAACGCTTTTTGACCCCATTTAAGGAATGTATAGCGTTCCATGTTGCGTTCGTATTCGCGATCCACATTCATTTGGAACGCGCGTGGGTTGCCAAATTCATCGATCATAACGGAGTGGTCAATAACCAGATCAACAGGGTTCAGCGGGTTGATTTTGTCAGCGTCACCACCAAGAGAAATGATCGCATCACGCATCGCGGCCAGATCAACAACGGCTGGAACACCGGTGAAATCTTGCAACAAAACGCGTGCAGGACGGTAAGCGATTTCACGAGGGTTCTTGCCGCCTTTGGCACCCCACTCAGCGAATGCTTTGATGTCGTCAACATTGACCGTTTTGCCATCTTCAAAGCGCAACATGTTTTCAAGCACAACTTTAAGCGATGCAGGCAGATTTGAGAAATCGCCAAGACCGGCAGCTTGCGCCGCTGGGATCGAATAATAGGCAATGGAAGATGAACCAACACTTAGAGTGCGGCGGGTTTTTTGGCTGTCGTGGCCGACGGTCACAGTCATAATGACACCTCGCGTTTAGGTTAAAATGGCAGGTATTACGGCGCGATATACCCTTGATGTGTGCAATGTTTCAAGGGTAAAGACGGTCATTTGTTGAAAAATGTATACAATTGTGTACCAATGTTGAGCGATTGGTTCGCCCTTAAGTCGTGTTTTGGTAACAATTGATGCCAAAATCTCGCAAAACCTTGATTGGCATGTCAGCACGGCTTGGTTTAACCCTTTGACCCAGAGGCAAGTGTAAGGAAAAACAATCTATGGTTCGTTTTGGTTTTATTGCGGCAATGATGGCCGTTTCGATCGGTTCAATGGCCGTTAGCGAAGAATACGGCAAGAATAATCCGGTTGTGGTCGAACTTTACACTTCGCAAGGGTGCTCATCTTGCCCGCCGGCCGATGAATTGTTGGAAAAGCTGACCCGCAAAGGTGATGTGATCCCATTGGCGTTGCATGTGAATTATTGGGATTACATCGGCTGGAAAGATCAATTCGCCGTCGAGGCTCATACCAAACGCCAAAAAAGCTATTCTGCGCGGGCAGGGGCACGTACAATTTATACACCACAAATGGTTGTAGGTGGTGTTGATCACGTCGTTGGATTTAAACCGATGGACTTGGCTGAGGCAATGGAAATACGTCGCAAGGCGCAAACGCCCGTGACATTGAACATAACGGCGAACGGGACCTCGATTGATGTGATGGCAACTAGCGATACCCGCATTCGAGGTGGCGCAGAAATCGTTATTGTTCGATATACGCCCAAACAAACAGTTGATATTTTACGCGGTGAAAACGCTGGTCGAAAATTGACCTACAACAATATCGTTACCAGTTTGGAACGTGTAGCGAAATGGGACGGTCGTCGAGATTTTACAATGAACTTCAATCCAAAAGGCAACGAGCCGGTCGTGGTCATGGTGCAAGAAGCCAATCACGGCCCGATTTTAGCCGCAGCGCTTTATTCAGCAAATTGACGTTTCCAGCGACGATGCTGCCAAAACCACTGACCGGGGTTTTCCAGAATTCGTGCCTCTAGGCTGTCGTTTAAGGCTTGAACCATGGTTTCAGCGTCAGACGCAGGTACAGCCGCTTCTACAACCACATTGAAACTTAACCCATCTGGGTTTCGAATGCCGTAACATGGCAACAATAAAGCGTCATACTTCAAAGCCAATTCAGCAATGGAAAGCGCGGTCTTTGTCGGTTTGCCCATGAACGTTAAATTGGCCCCACCACGCATGTACTGATCATGAAGCATGCCATAAAGGCCACCGTTTTTCAGATGTTGCAACACGCCACGAAATCCAACAGGGCCACGGGGAAATAACGGCTGACCATAGCCTTCGATTGTTTTCACGTAATGGTCGTTGAAAAATCGATTGTTGGTCGGCCTATAAAACGCCGCAACATTACGACCAAGCGAAAGCATGGCGGCGCGGGTTGCCTCGTAGTTTCCAAAGTGGCCTGTCGCTAGGATCACCGCGCGACCGTTGTCCTGGGCCTCTTGCATTAAGGCAACGCCTGGGCCGGAAAGGGTATCGCTGGTTTGTCGATCTACGAATTCTTGGCCCGAATAAATCTCAATCAAAGTGCGGCCAACATTGTTGCTGGCCTCAGTGGCAACGCGCCTTTTCTTGGCAGCGGACCATTCAGGAAAAACATAAGATAGGTTGGCACGCGCCCGACGGTTGAACCCAAGGACAGAGCCCAAAAATTTACCTGTTATCCAGCCACATGCGCGGACACGCGTATTGTAAGGCAAACGCCCCAAGCCCCAAATTAATGCACGCAACGCGCGATCCACAAGCCAATCCAGCTTGGTGCGCCCTTCTGCATCTTTCCTTTGATCGCGTAAGCTGGTTATGATTTCGCTCGTTTTTTGATCCGTGTTTCGCGATGCCAGACATAAAGCCCAGAGGCCGCGATCACAAGTGCGCCAATCAAAGTAGAGCTTGTTGGAAATTCGCCAAAAATCACAATTCCCCAGAACGTCGCCATGATAAGCGAAATATAGGTGAAGGGGGCGGCAACAGATGCCTCAACGTTGGAATACCCTTTAATTGTGAAAAACTGTCCCAAACTGCCAAGAATGGCGACAGATGCCATCATGATCCAGGCCTTCATGCTGACAGGTTCCCAAATGAAGAACACCATGACGTTGATTAATACCGCCCCAAAAAGGGCAGAATAAAACAGGCTGGTCATTGGATCCTCTGATCGACCCGCGT
>ERZ1048872.3004-NODE-3004-length-11373-cov-6.891677_pt1 | contig 11373 bp, 10 predicted proteins | sample MGYA00383100_ERZ1048872 | MGnify/ENA primary metagenome ERZ1048872 (study PRJEB29581, sample SAMEA5548370) | metagenome | biome: marine; feature: coastal; material: water | depth 50 m | study: Short-term variability in the microbial, nano- and picoplankton... | reverse complement strand
CACCCTGGGTGCTTCACAACATGGATGGCCGGAGCAGGGGTTAAAAAAGGCTTAAGCTATGGAGAGACCGATGAGTACTGTTATAATATTACCAAAGACCCCGTCCATGTAAGAGATCTCCATGCAACCATGCTCCATCAGTTGGGCATCAATCACCAGGAATTGACTTACCCCTTTCAGGGACTTGATCAAAAACTTACCGGGGTTGAACCAGCACGTGTGGTACACGATTTACTGATTTAAAAAGTACGAAACAAAAGAAATTCCTCTAACGATGCAACCGACCAAAATTGGATTCCTTCCCCTCTATTTAAAGTTGTACGATGAAATGTTTCCAGAAATGCGGGAGATCATGGAGAAGTTCTCCTCTGATATACAATCCGAACTACTGAGTAAGGGTATAGAAGTCATTCCCGCACCAATTTGCCGGACTGAAGAGGAATTTAAAGAAGCAGGAAAAATATTTACTGATTGCTCGGCGGTTGTGTGCCTGCATCTGGCATACTCACCCTCCCTGGAAAGCATAGATACACTGGTTTCCCTAAACAAGCCATTGATTATGCTGGATACGACCATGAACTCATCTTTTGGCAAAGATGCAACCTTGGATGATTTGATGAACAATCATGGAATACACGGAGTTCAGGATTTGTGCAGTCTGCTGAAAAGAAAGGGGGTACAGTATTTTGTGGAAGCAGGTCACTGGCAGGAATCCGATGTTATCGAGCGGGTGGCAAACCTATGCAAGGCAGCAAACGCAGCCAATTCCATGAAAAGTGGAAAAGTAGGATTGATTGGAAAGTCTTTTCATGGGATGGGGGATTTTGCCATAACCCCGGAAGATTTGGAAAGGTGGATCGGTACAAAGGTTGAACCATTTAAAACCGGAGAAATTTCTGAACTACTCAATTCCTTGACCGAGGAAGAAATCAAAAAAGAGATAGAACATGACCTCTCTGCATTTGACCTGGGAAAGTATGATGAGGATGCACACCGGCGAACCGTACGGATGAGCCTGGTCGTCCGGAAATGGGTGGAACAAAACAACCTGCTTGGGTTTTCGATGAACTTTGCTGATTTTCATCGGTCAAAGGGATTTGAATGTGTGCCCTTCATGGAGGCAAGCAAGGCCATGGCAAGCGGTACCGGATATGCCGGAGAAGGAGATGTATTGACCGCGGCTTTTTGCGGAGCTTTGTTGCAAATTTTTCCTGCAACTAGTTTTACGGAAATCTTTTGTCCGGACTGGAAAGGAAACAGACTATTTTTAAGTCATATGGGTGAAATGAACCCTGCGATTTCGGATGGCAAGCTGTTGATGACGGCGAAGGATTATATCTTCTCTCAAGTTGATTCGCCAATGATGGCATACGGCAGTTTCAGACCAGGAATTGCAGTACTGGCCAACCTTGCCCAGACCGAGGAAGGGAAATTTACCCTGATCTTAAGCGAAATGGAAGTACTGGAAGGGAGGAATGTGGAAAACTTAGAGGATGCCATCCGTGGATGGATCCGTCCCAAAATTCCAGTCGATCGGTTTCTTGAAAAATATAGTGAAGTTGGCGGTACCCACCACCAAGTCCTGGTCTATGGTGATAGCTTACGCACCCTCATCGCCTTTGGTAAAATGATGAACTTCTCCATATCAATTATATGAATTTTGAAATAAAGCAGACGGACAAAGAATTTTATCAGGAGTACCTTCAGGATTTCCTCCCTGAAAATATCATCGATGTGCATACACATTGTTACGAAAAAGAAACAGTACATTCAGAAAAGGAACAAGATAGCAGACTGGCTGCCTGGCCGCTCTTGGTTGCGGATGAAAACCCCATAGAGGACCTTATGGAAACTTACCGCATGATGTTTCCGGGAAAGAAAGTAACTCCTTGTATCTTCCCCTGGATTGAACCGGAAAACAAAATTGTGGAACTAAACCGATATGTTTTGGACTGTGCGGAAAAACACAATATACCCGCATTGCTCCTTGCCCTACCCCATTGGTCTGCCGAAGAACTCGAAGCCAGACTGATTGAACGGAAGTTCAACGGAATCAAGGTATACCTGAGCTTTGCTCCCTCCTACCTTCCACGGGACGAAGTAAGAATTTATGATTTCCTGCCACCTTCACAATTGGAGGTATTGGACAGGCTTGGGCTTGCTGTGATGTTGCACATTCCAAGATCCGGAAGATTAAAAGACCCGGTAAACCTTGGCCAAATTCTGGAAATTGAACAGAACTATCCAAATCTAAAACTCATACTTGCTCATGTTGGCCGGGCTTATTGCGAAGAAGATGTAGGCGATGCATTTGAGATTTTAAAAAAGACTGAACGACTGACTTTCGACTTCTCGGCCAATACCAATGCCAAGGTATTTGAATGGGCAATCAATGCGGTTGGACCGCAACGTATGATTTTTGGCAGTGATCTGCCAATCACTCGGATGAGAATGCGACGAATCACCAAGAATGGAAAGTACCTAAACCTTGTACCCAAAGGATTGTATGGAGATGTATCCGATGATCCAAGCATGTGCGAGATAGAGGGAGAAGAAGCGGACCGCCTGTCCTTCTTTATTTACGAAGAAATCAAATCGATCAGGGAAGCGGCGATTAATACCCGATTAAACAAAGGAGAAATCGAAGATCTCTTTTTTAATAATGCACACCGCATGTTGGGCCTAAGTTAAAACTCAGTGGCAGTGACAAAAAAATATCTGATTGGGATGGACTTGGGAACAAGTTCGATCAAGGCAGTGCTCTGTAAAAGTGATGGAAAAATAATCGCTAAGGAAAGTGCCGAAACAACCATAATTAAACCATCTACCTGTGAAGCAGAGATTGATCCCGAGCAGTACTTTTTAGAATTCACCGGATTGGTAAAATCCTTGGTTTCCCAAATAGATGACCCCGTAGAAATCAAAGCCATCTGTTTAAGCGGTGCCACCGGAAATACCATTTTGCTCGATCATGCATCTAAACCATTGGCTCGTGCAATTAGTTGGCTGGACACAAGAACACTGATTGAGGGCGAAGATCCATGGACCGACTTGGACAGGGAACAATTCTACAAAAAAAACGGATGGCCCTACTTCGGTACCTTTCCTCTGGCCCATTTGGGATGGTTAAAAAAGAACAAACCAGAACTTTGGAAACAAGCCAGGCGATTTGCGATGTTGCATGACTTCATCTTTGAAAAACTCTGTGGCCTGTGGATCATTGATCATTCCAAAGCAACCACCTTTTATTTGCAGGATCAGGTGCAAAGAAAGTGGAACCTAGAGCTTTTGAGCACTTTGGGAATTAAGGAAACCCAACTCCCACAATTGTGCGAAACTGGCAAGGCATGTGGATCACTCACTCCCGAAATTTGTGAACTCACCGGTTTGTCTACTACAACAATGCCTGTAACCGGCAGTTTTGACCACCCCTCGGCCGCCCGGGGAACCGGAGTTTGGGAAGAAGGTGATCTGCTTATTTCAGCCGGTACTTCCTGGGTCGTATTCACACCTGTAGAAAACAGAGAAATTGCCCTGGAAGAAAATATGCTTATCGACCCTTTTCTTTCAACCAATGGATGCTGGGGTGCCATTTTTGCCCTTACCGCAGTGGGTGAGAAATTGCATAAATTATTGGCCAAAGTATTTCCCTCGAAAAGCAACGAAGCAATGTACGAACACTTCAATCGTCTGGCCATGGAAGCAGAACCGGGAGCAGGTGGTACCATTGTCAATCTGCTCGATCATACCGAGGAGGAAAACTGGAAAGTCGCCCAATCCTGTACTCCTCAACAGTTATGCCGTGCATTGATGGAAGGGATTGTTTTCCAGATCGCCCAACGCGTGGAGCAGGTCAATCTACTTACCGGAAGATCTTCTGGGAAATTGATTTTTACGGGCGGACCGACAAAGAGTGCAATCTGGACTTCGATCCTCGCAGATGTGCTTAACCGACCAGTAAGCATACCTAAAGATGGAGAATATGCCGGAGCTATGGGAGCAGTGATTCTTGGGGGAATGGGTTGTGGAATCTATTCAGATGAGCGGAACGGTTTCAATCAGTTAAAACACCCATTCACACCTACCCAACCCGATCTCGCCTGCAGCGATTCATACATAGAAATCCAGCGACATTTTCATAAGAAAACCGCAATGAGATCCCAATAATTTCAAAACAAATATCCAAAACCTTAGATGACAACCAACAAACCTGTAAAAACCCTTCCAAAATCTCCATTCTTTGAAACCAGTGTAAAGAATTACATCTTTGGAGACGCAGTATTGGACTATGCAAAAGCAGTTGATGAGGCCGCCATCCGCCATGATGTGGATGCGATCTTCATCGCCCCCTACACTGAGATTCGCAGAATTGCCGAGAATACAAGTCGTGTTCTTGTCTTTGCCCCTTACATGGATACTTTGCGACCCGGTCGGGGAATGGCAGATGTATTGCCCGAAGCCATACTCGATGCTGGTGCAAAGGGAGTATTACTTAACCATTGTGAACGTCCCATGACTCTTCCCCAGATCAAAGAAACAATCGACCGGGCAAATGAAATCGGTTTGATCACTTTTGCCTGTGCCGACTCTATTGCTGAAACCAAGGCGATTGCCCAGTTCGAGCCGGACATTATCAACCCGGAACCCAGTGAACTGATTGGTACAGATCAGGCAAGTGACATGTCCTATGTGATCGAAACTTTGCAAGTGGTTAAGCAAATTAATCCGAACATTTTGGTCGAACAGGCAGCAGGTATAACCACGGGTGAGCAAATTTACGACTTCATCATGGCGGGAAATGATGCCGCTGGCTCGGCCTCGGGTATTCTTAAGTCCAAGGACCCAATGAAACTGCTCGATGAAATGGTCTACAATGTCAGCCGGGCCAAAAGAAATCTTCAATCCAAAACCAACTAAAACGTTAACCATGAAAATTGTCCGAGAAACTCTCGACCTCACATCCACTGGCCAGCGGCCTACCTTTCACACGATCACCGATGAGGTGAAGAAAATTGTTCATCAATCAGGTATCCAACTGGGATCGTGTCTGGTTTATTCACGACACACCACCTGTGCTGTAATGATAGACGAAGACTCCTTTGACAAGGCATACACCGGACTGACTTACTTGCAGCAGGACCTTGCGGATGTTTTTGAGAACATCATTCCTACCTGCAGAAAAGAAGGTCAGTATATGCACCCAGGTCCGGAACTTACCGTATTTGCAGCCAAGCACGGGGAGGACAAACCGGGAACATTAAATACCGATGCCCATTTACGATCATCCATCATGGGCAGAAGTGAAACCATACCCATTTTTGAGGGAAATCTGGAACTCGGAGAGTTTGGGCATGTCTACTTTGTGGACTTTGACCACACCCGTTCGCGCAACCGTCAGGTCATCATACAGGTATCCGGAGAATAAACCTTTAGAAAAATATTTAACATTCAAACTATGAAAATCGTCACCGAAAAAATCGCCCTTCAATCAAAAGGATTAAACCCGACCTTTCACGATGTTACCGAACAGGTAAAAGAGATCGTCAAGAACACAGGCGTACAACACGGCAATATCGTCGTATACTCGCACCATACTACCTGCTCGGTAATGACGCAGGAGTGCTCGCACGATAAAACCTACTTCGGATTGGAATTCCTCCAACAGGATCTGTGTAATGTCATGGAAAAACTCATACCCACTTGCAGGCATGAGGGACAGTATATGCATCCGGGTAAGGAACACATTGATTTTGCCATGAGTTTGGGCACGGAAGAGGGAGAATGGACCAGCCTTAACACCGAGGCACATCTTCGTTCGACCTTCTTTGGTCGTTCGGAAACGATTTTACTGGTGGATGGCGAGCTCCAACTTGGGGAGTTCGGATATATTTACTTCATCGACTGGGATCAGGTACGAGCCCGCAAACGGGTCTGTCAGGTTCAAGTATTGGGAGAATAAACAAGTGACAAAATCGCCCTGGGAAGCCGCCCGGGATTCGTTCGAAATCGAATCCTCCGCTCTGGCCAATGCATTGAGTTCAATTGAGCAAAAATCATTCGAAAAGGCAGTAAAACTTCTTGCCGGTGCGGAACGCATTGGTGCAAGCGGATGTGGGCATTCTGGCATTGCTTGTATGCACTTCGCACATTTGATGTGCTGCATCGAACTTTCAGGCAGATTTATTTCTCCAGCCGAAGCAGTTCATGGAGCAAGTGGCTTCCTCAAGGAAGGAGATGTGATAGTGCTTGCCTCCCGGGGGGGGCAAACCAGTGAACTACTTCCCATCATGGAAATATGCAAAGCTAAGAAAGTCCATATCATCGCCATTACCGAAAATATGGAATCCTCCTTGGCCAGAGGTTCTCAGGTGGTTTTAAAAATGCGAGTCGATCGAGAGGCTGACAAATTCGACAGCCAGGGAACCACAAGTTTCGTGGTACTGTCTGCAATTTTTGATGCCTTACAAGCAGCCCTAATTGAAAAGACGGATTTCCGAAATGAACAATTTGCTAAAATCCATCCGGCCGGAGCGGTGGGAAAAAAATTAAATTCATAAAAGTATGAGCATCTGGGACGCAGTTATCTTCTTTAGCTATTTCATTGGGGTAGTCCTCTTTGCGGTAATAATTTCCGCACGAAGTAAGACTAAATCTTCATCAGACTACTTTCTGGCGTCCAAAAAATTGCCCTGGTATGCGATCGGTGCATCATTTATCGCATCCAATATTTCCACCGAACATTTCATTGGTACAATTGGAATTGGTTTTCTCTACGGGATGGCGGTGGCAAATTGGGAATGGGGAAATGCATTCACCTTTACCGCCCTTATCTGGATCTTTTTGCCTTTTTATATGCGTGGAAATGTATCCACCATGCCGGAATTCCTCGAAAAAAGGTTCAACAAGACATGCAGGTATGCATACGCGATCGTGATGATCATCGGACTAGTCATTGCCATGCTCGGTGGTGTGCTCTTTGCGGGTGCCAAGGCAATGAATGTATTCTTCCCCCAGATTGATATTTGGATGGGCATTCTTATTCTAGCCATAGCCGCTGGCACCTACACGATTTATGGTGGTTTACTTGCAGCTGTCTGGGCCGATGTCCTTCAATTTTTCCTACTAATGATTGGGGGAATCGTCGTCAGTGTTTTTGGTATTCATTATGCCGGAGGACTGGATAATTTGATGGAGAGTATGCCTGAGAAATTCATCATGTTCTATTCATCAGAGCATGAAACTATACCATGGAGCGGTGTATTGTCGGGACTGGTGGCTGTAGGACTGTGGTATAATTGTGCCAACCAATTTATGGTGCAAAGATGCTTAGGAGCCCGCTCCGAATGGGATGCAAGGATGGGAGTCATAATGGCTGGATTCAGTAAGGCGATTCTTCCATTCATAGTAGTCATCCCAGGGATCGTTGCCTTTTATTTGTTCCAGTCCCGGATTAGTGATGGCGACCAGGCATGGCCTTACATGGTGCAACAATTTCTGCCAACAGGATTGATCGGGCTGGTACTTGCCGGATTGGCCAGTGCGGTGATGTCTACCCTGAGTGCGATTACCAATTCATCCTCCACCATCTTTACCCTGGATTTGTACAGAGAATTAATCCGCCCAAAAGCAACTGATGAGGAGTTGCACAAAGTCGGTCGGATAAGTGCCCTGGTTGTCATTGTTATTGGTATCACCATTGCCCTGATTATTTCTGCTTTTCCAGGGGTTACCATATTTGTACTCATACAAACTGTTTTCTTCTATGTCGCTCCCCCCATTGCCGCCTGTTTCCTACTTGGAATTATGTGGAAGAAAATAACCCCTATGGCGGCAACCATTACCTTACTTATGGGATATGTGGTGTTTTTACCGCTGACCAAATTTGGGCTGTTTCCCAATCTGCCAATTTTGCAACCGTACGACACCTTTACACATCATACCTTTTTAATTTTTGTGATGTCCTGTATCACCCTTGTTGTCGTTTCTTTTTTCACTAAGCCCAAGTCTGAAGAAGAACTTGAAGGAGTAATCTGGACTAAGAGTGCTCTAAGTGTGGGCGAAGATGCAACTGGACAATATGGTGGATGGAAAAGCATTAAACTGTGGTGGTTCCTAATGGTGGCGACCATTGCTGGACTTTATCTTTGGATGAACTCGAAAAGCAATGCATCCACATGGTACGAAGCCGAAGATTTAGAATTTTCTGCTACTCCGGACTGTGAAATCAAGATTCAAACGCGTAAAGAAATTGCACCCGAAGAAAAATTCAATCTTTGGACAGGTACTGGGCAGGTATTGATCCAACCCAAAGATAATGGACATGAGATGACCTTCACCATTCCGGTCAATGAACCTGGAAACTACAGGATTGATGCACTGGTCACAATTGCCCCTGGATACGGTAGTTTTAGTGCAACTGTAGATCAAAAAGAGGCGGGTATATCCTATCCTGAGATCACTTTTACTGAAGAGAGAGACTATCTATCCAAACCCAAGACGAGCATGATTTTTGATGCACAAAAAGTTTACAAGGACAGAGAGAATAACGGGATCGAAAATAATATCGCTGGTTCGTACACTGTACAACGGATCACTTTGGGTACTTTTGAAACAGAAGCTGATCATTTTAAAGTTTCGCTCACTTCTGGGGATTACACACCTGAACATTCTCTTCTCGGGATTGATCAATTTATCGTCACTAAAAAACAATAATCTTCAACAATTTTTAACTCTAAACACTGAAAGAAAATTAACATGAAAAACGAAAAAGATGGCACACTAGAAGTGAAAGGCTCAAAGAAAATGACTGGTCAATCCAGGCGCGGGTTCATTCAAGGGATTGGTGGTGCAGGTGCCTTGCTTGGATTAGCTGGCAAGTCAATGGGTGCGGAAGCACCGCGCGATGCGGAAGGAAATATTATCCCTGGCTTTGAAAAAATAAAGGAAGACCCTAATTCCTCCAAGGGATGGCAACCGGTATCGGACCGAAAGGTAAAGGTGGGCATTGCAGGGTATGGGCTTTGCCGGTTCGGTGGTGCATTCTTTTATCAGAATCATCCCAATGTGGAAGTGGTGGCTGCGACCGATCTTGATCCAGGCAGGTGTGCCGGTCTCGCCCGGGCAGTGGGAGCCAAGAAGACTTATCCATCCTGTGAGGAAATGATTCAGCAGGATAAAGAGATCGAAGCGGTTTATATCGCCACGGATGCACCCACCCATGCAAAGCTCGCGGTCATGGGCTTAAACCATGGAAAACATGTATGCTCTGCGGTGCCTGCGGTTTTTGGGTTTCAGGCAGAAGAAGAAGCCGAGGAATTATTTGAGGCGGTAAAGAAGAGTGGTTTGAAATATGCCATGAATGAGACATCCACCTTCCATTCTGACCTCTGGGATAAGCGAACTCAGTACCAAGCAGGTGCACTCGGAAAAATTATTTATTCCGAAGGAGAATATTATCATGATTTTGGACCAAACGGACTCTCAGGTTATAACCCTAAAAATGGTAAGATTGATGTGAACGGTTGGCGTCGTGGGCTTCCCCCCATGTGGTATCCCACTCACTCCAATGCTTATTATGTGTCGATCACCGGCGGACGGTTTACTGATGTATCATGCCTGGGGACGCCCGGGTTGTACAATGAGCACAAGGAAAACCAATGGAAGAATCCATTTGGCACCGAGGTCGGTATGTTCAAAACAAGCGAAGGTGGTATCTCACGCATGGCTGTGAGCTGGGATATGAAAAATGCCCACGGTGAAAAGGGCCGGGTCTACGGCCAAAAGCCACACAATCCAAAAATCAATGGTTCACGCCCTGCCCTCCCTCCCGGAGTTGGAGCTGGCGGACACGGAGGATCGCATGGACAATTAACCAATGACTTCATCGAATCCATCCTGCTCGACCGAGATCCAACTGTAAATATTGGGGATGCTCTCAATATGACCATGGCTGGTGTGATTGCTCACAAATCTGCTCTCAAAGATGGGGAGTGGATGAGGATTCCACAGTACGAGCTTTAAAGAGCAAACAGGAGTGGCAGCTTACAAAGTTGCTCATCCTATCGTTGCGAATTGAATAAACATTTCCATGACCCACTACTTTTCGAAATAGCAATGCCTCGTTTCATTTTTTTAATTGTGATGGTTGGATCGTTCGCAGGCCCATTTTTTGCATCCAAATCTAATGGAAAGGAGCTTGCCGAGAAAGTCTTGTACAAAGCGAGTGGTTGTGTTGCCTGCCATCGTATTACTCAGGATCATATTGGACCTTCCATGCTCGCCGTTTCTCAAAAATACGCAAATGACCCAAACGGTGTAGTAACGGTCCTACATAGCTTAAAAAAGGGGGCTAGAGGAAAGTGGGGAAACAATGTAATGCCCCCACAAAGCCATGTGAATGAACAGAATCTACAATTACTAACGAATTGGGCACTTACCATAAAGGATTCCCCCCATCTGGAAAGTTGGCAGAAAGAGGAACTTCTAATTCAGGAATCAAATACGGTTCTGTTAACGGATCCGTCGTTGAATGCAAAATATTCTCTGCCGGAGAATCGTAGGGGCACGGTGGTGGAAGTGCAGGATCAGCCCATCGTCTACCGTACCTATCTGCCCGGAGCATCTTCACGGGCAATTGCGGTGGGTTTGCCCGGGGGTATCTCTTACGCATTTGATGCAAAACTTTGTAAACTTCTTTATTTTTGGGAAGGTGGGTTTCTTGATTTTGAGAAGTCCTGGATTGGACACGGTGGAAGATATTCGAAATTGATTGGGACAAAAATCTTTGAGGCACCTGAGCGCTTTCCTCTTCGAATCGGGAGTAAGCAAAGTCCCGAGGTAAAATTTCTTGGATATCGAACAAATGGCAAACTCCCCACCTTTCTTTACCAAATCAATGGCATAAGCGTGGAAGAAACGATTGGATTTGATGCAGATAACCGAACAATCTTGCTGTCCTTTAAGGTTTCCGACGCAGAAGGACCCATCTATTTCGACCCCGGAAAAAGTTCGTCCATTTGGTCGTCCGAACAAGCCGAAGAGAGAGATGGCATTTGGGTAATCAAAGCGGAAAACCTGAAGAGTTTTTCCTTGCGGGCACAAGTGAAGTGATGAGGAACTTGCCTTTACTTATCTTCATCAAGGTCATTTCATCTGGCTTTTACCTATGGGCCGATTCCTCTTACTCGGTTCAACCCTACCCCACTCCTCCCGGCATTGTTTGTGAGGTGACGGGTATGGATTATGATACTGACGGCACCTTGTATATCTGTACACGACGGGGTGATGTATGGGCGGAGAGAGATGGAAAGTGGAACCGATATGCCCATGGTTTGCATGAACCCATGGGTTTGCTTGCACGCCAGGAATTTGTTT
>ERZ1048872.2997-NODE-2997-length-11391-cov-5.249559_pt1 | contig 11391 bp, 10 predicted proteins | sample MGYA00383100_ERZ1048872 | MGnify/ENA primary metagenome ERZ1048872 (study PRJEB29581, sample SAMEA5548370) | metagenome | biome: marine; feature: coastal; material: water | depth 50 m | study: Short-term variability in the microbial, nano- and picoplankton... | reverse complement strand
CAGCAGTTTTCTTCATTTTTTGAAGAATCATTGCTGAAATTTCTTGCGGAGTATACAACCTTCCATCAACATCAACACGTGGTGTATTGTTGTCTCCCTTAACCACTTTATAAGGTACACGTTCTGCCTCCATTTGAGATTCAGAATATTTGTTACCCATAAAACGCTTAATTGAATAAATGGTTTTTAAAGGATTTGTAACTGCCTGTCTTTTTGCTGGATCTCCAACTTTTCGCTCTCCACCTTCAATAAATGCAACTATTGACGGTGTTGTTCTTTTACCTTCTGCATTAGGAATTACTACTGGCTCATTCCCTTCCATTACAGAAACACAAGAGTTGGTAGTTCCTAAATCTATTCCTATAATTTTACTCATAATAATATGTTTATTTTTTGATTTTTAATTTTTTTAACTCACACTTTCAAATAGTCAATGATTATGCCATTAGAAAAATTATGTCAAGATGTCAGAAATTCTATTCTAACTGGAACTAAATGTCATTTATAATCCATTTTTAATAGTATTTATGCCTGCATATCGGCAGTTTGAAGCAATATTCTATATTTACAGCACTTAAAAATTAATAATATGGAATGTATTTCGGTATTTGATATGCTGAAGATTGGTATTGGGCCATCTAGCTCACATACTTTAGGGCCTTGGCGAGCTGCTGAACGATGGGTTAATCATTTAAAAAAAGATGCTATTTTTAATAAGATCACCTCAATAACAGTAGATTTATATGGTTCCCTTTCACTAACTGGAAAAGGACATGCGACAGATTTAGCTGTTATTCTTGGTTTGGCAGGAAAAGACCCTGAAACAATTCCAACAGAATCTATTTCAACAATTATTGAAGCAATTCAAAGTTCCAAAAAATTAGTTTTAGGAAATGAATTAGAAATAAACTTCAACCATGATAAAAATATTACGTTCAACTCAGAATTTTTACCTTTTCATGCAAATGGAATAACTTTTAAAGCTTTTTCTCAAGAAAAAGAAATTTCAAATGACACCTATTACTCTATTGGGGGTGGATTTGTAGTTAGAGAAGAATTGATTCAATCAAAAAAGAATTTGAAATTACAGAAAACTTTTCCATACCCGATTCAAAATGCGAAAGAATTAGAAAACTATTGTTCTAAAACTGGAATGAGTATTTCTGAAATTGTTCTGGAAAACGAAAAATCACTGCGCACTTCAAAAGCGATTGATTTAGAAATAGACCGTATTTGGCAAACTATGCTAAATTGCATGTATACTGGTTGCCACACTGAAGGTACTTTACCAGGAGGCTTAAATGTGAGACGAAGAGCTTTTGATTTGCATCAGAAATTAAACAGTGATTTTGAATATTCGAATTCTACAGAATGGATTTCATCTATAAGAAATACCGAAGTAAAATTTCGTCAAATATTAAAATGGGTGAGTTGTTTTGCGCTAAGTGTTAATGAAGTAAATGCTAGTTTAGGAAGAGTTGTAACAGCTCCAACCAATGGCAGCGCTGGTGTTATTCCTGCAGTTTTAATGTATTATTTAGTTATTGAAAATCACGAGGCTAATTTTAACCATATCAAACAATTTTTATTAGTTGCTGGTGAAATTGGAAGTATTTTTAAAAAAGGAGCTACTATTTCTGCTGCTATGGGAGGTTGTCAGGCTGAAATTGGAGTTTCAAGTGCTATGGCTGCTGGCGCTTTAACCGAATTATTGGGCGGAACTCCCGAACAGGTTTTAATTGCAAGTGAAATTGCTATGGAGCATCATTTAGGTTTAACTTGTGACCCTATTGGAGGTTTGGTTCAAATTCCATGTATTGAACGAAATGCAATGGGAGCTATAAAAGCTATTAATGCAGCTGAATTAGCTTTAGATTCAGATTCGAAAAATGCAAAAGTTCCGTTAGACAAAGTGATTTCAAGTTTATGGGAAACAGCCAAAGACATGAATTCTAAATACAAAGAAACTTCGGAAGGAGGATTAGCTATAAGTGTAAATATGTCAGATTGTTAAATTTATTTATTGAAGGTAATTAAAAAAATAACTTCACTTTTTCCATAAAAAAGTAAGTGCAGTTACCTTGTAAAAACGATTTCATTTTCTAAAGATAAATTTGCATCATACGCGTAACCCTCACAATTAAACCCTTTTAAATCTTCTGCATTTTCAATATTATTATCTATAATATAACGTACCATTAAACCTCTTGCTTTTTTCGTAAAAAAACTAATCACCTTTAGTTGCCCATTTTTGTAATCTTTAAAAACTGGCGTAATTACGGGAACATTTAACAATTTTGGTTTTATTGCTTTGAAATACTCGTTACTTGCCAAGTTAACAAAAACCTCACCTTCATTTAGTTCTTCATTTATAGCGTTTACTATTTTAGTATCCCAATATTGATATAAGTTGTCATTTCTTCCAATTTTTAATTTAGTGCCCATTTCCAAACGGTATGGTTGCATTAAATCTAATGGCTTTAACATTCCATATTGACCAGAAAGAATTCGTAATTTATTTTGAAGTTGACTTATTTTTTTTGAAGAAAGTGTGTATGCTTCTATTCCAATATAAACATCCCCTTTAAAAGCAAAAACTGCTTGCTTCGCATTTTTTAATGAAAAAGGTAATTGCCATTCTTGATTTCGTTGCCAGTTCAACTCTCCCAAATTATCAGAAATACGCATTAATTCTGACAGTTTTTTTGGTGAAATCTTTTTTAAAACAATGCTTAATTTTTCGGCTTCCTTTAAAAATATTCCTTCTGAATACTCAGATGTTGGAGCTTTAGTTTCAAAATCTAATGACTTGGCTGGTGATATTACTATTTTCATTTAAATAAATTTTTATAAAAATAATATTTATTTTCAATATGAAATGTTAAAATCAATGGCTTAAAGTGATAGTTTTATAAAAAAAACTTATTCTAAAGTATTTATTATGCTTTGCATTTTTTCAAACAACAAACCAACATGGATTCCATCCATTAAAGCGTGATGAACTTCTACTGAAAATGGCATTATTTTTCGTTCTTTATCCATATAAAATTTGCCAAACACAATTTTTGGGATTCCTATATACTTTTCATTCCCATTTCGAGCATGTTTGAAGCCTGTAATAGAAACCCAAGGAATTGTAGTACTATGCACCATGTCTAATTCATTTTCACGTGGATCAAAAACAACTCCTTTTTTATGTTCTTCAATAACTTTTCTTCCATTTTTTACAAATTCAAAAATGTTTGGTTGTGTTTCAAAATGGCAAAATGAGAAGGTACCATCTGCATTTAAAACCGTAGAATCTATATGAATTTTATCAAACTCAATAACTTCATCATTTTTTAACCGTAATTTAAAAGCTGGAATTTGGTTCATTGCTTTATTAGCGACAAACAAACCTGCTAAAAAAAATGATAAATTATGCTTTTTACAAAAAGAATATAAATACGTAACATCTAAAGTTGCAATAATATTAAAAAAAGGATCTTCGTAGTTTCTAAAAAAATTAAACTGACTTTTTCTTTCCCAGTTTTCTAGATTTATAACTTTCATTTTATTCTTTCTGATTAACTGTATAAGTTCTCCACTTTTCTAAGCAGTTTCGAATATCCTTAGGAATTTCACACTCAAAACGCATAAACTCTCCTGTGGTTGGATGCTCAAAACCCAAAGTTTTCGCGTGTAATGCCTGCCTTGGCAGCACTTTAAAACAATTATCTACAAATTGTTTGTATTTGGTAAATGTTGTTCCTTTTAAAATAGCATCACCTCCATAGCGTTCATCGTTAAACAAAGTATGCCCTATATGTTTAAAATGTGCTCTAATTTGATGAGTTCTCCCAGTTTCTAATTTACATTGTACCAAGGTTACATAATTAAAGCGCTCAATTACTTTAAAATGTGTTACTGCATGTTTTCCAAAATCACCATTCGGAAAAACACTCATTTGCAATCTATTTTTTAAGCTTCTCCCTATATTACCTTCAATAGTTCCTTGATCTTGATCTATATTTCCCCATACAAGTGCATAATACAAACGTTCTGTAGTTCTGTCAAAAAATTGTTTAGATAAATGTGCCATCGCATATTCAGTTTTAGCAACGACTAACAAACCACTCGTATCTTTATCAATTCTATGCACCAATCCAGGTCGTTCATTAGAATTAGTTGGCAGATTTTCAATATGGTAAATTAATCCATTTACCAAAGTTCCATTGTAATTACCATGACCAGGATGAACCACCATTCCTGCCGGTTTATTTACAACAATTACTTGATCATCTTCAAATAAAATATCTAAAGGAATATCTTCAGCAATTAGCAAATTTTCGTGCGGCGGGTACGCTAAAACAACTCTAACAACATCGTTTCCTTTTACCTTGTAATTTGATTTTACAGGCACTTCATTTACCAAAACATTTCCTGCTTTAGCGGCTTGCTGGATTTTATTACGAGTTGCATTTTCAATAAAATTCATTAAAAATTTATCTACGCGTAAAGGTTCTTGACCCACGTGTGCGACATATTTAAAATGTTCGTATAATTCTTCTTTCTCTATTTCTTCAACGCTACTCATTAATTTTTTTCTGTATATCTTCCATATCCTTTTCCATCACCTAATTTTAAAGTAATTGAAGAATTCTTTGGAATTTTATCTCCTGTTTTTAATTTCTTTCCTTTAAATTGTAATCCTCTCACCACATTTTTGGCAATATCTCTTACATAAATTTCATTTGAACTAATTCTAAATCCAATAGCTTTTAATTGTGAAATGGCTTGCCGCTTTGTTTTTCCTAATAAGTTAGGAATAATTACATCTTTATATCCTGATGGATTCAAAGTCAGGTAAATTTTTCTGTTTTCTTTTACAAAATCTCCTGGATCTGGACTTTGTTCAATAACCGATTTTTTTGGAAATTTAGAGTTATAGCTAGTTGAGTCTAAAACCACATACTTCAAATCTAATTCTTCTAATGTTATTTGAACTTTATCTAAACTCATTTTTCCTAGATTTGGCACTTCTATTTTTTGGTCATGGTTTGTTGAAATATCTAACCATTTCATGGTTGCTAAAACAAATACAACCAATCCAACAAAAGCAATTAACAATTGCTTAAAAAAGGATTTTGATTTTATAAATTGAAAAAGACTCATTCTATATATTTTATATGGGTGCAAAGATACTTTATAATAATCAACTATCAAATTACTTATTTATTGTCAGATTATTTAATTATTAAATTCAAAACTTAAACATTCACAACCTTCCTAATTTTAACTTTAAATATGTAAGTTTGTATTTACAGTTATAATCTACAACATAGAATGAAAAAAAATATTGCCATAATAATGGGTGGTTACTCATCTGAAATTGAAATTTCATTGAAGAGTGGCAATGTAGTATACCACTATATAAACAAAAATAAATACAATACTTATCGAGTTCATATTTTAAAAAATAAATGGGTAGTTTTAGACGAAAACAATGCAGAGCACCATATTAACAAACAAGATTTTTCAACTGTAATTAATGGTGTCAATATAACTTTCGATTGTGTTTTCAATGCAATTCACGGTTGCCCAGGTGAAGATGGAACTATTTTAGCTTATTTTGATTTAATTGGTTTGAAACATACTTCAGCTCCATTTTATCAAATGGCTTTAACTTTTAATAAACGTGATTGTTTAAGTGTTGTAAAACAATATGGCATTAAAACAGCTACATCGTACTTTTTGAATGAAGGTGACTCTATTAATTGTGAAATAATTATTGATAAAGTTGGACTTCCGTGCTTTGTAAAACCAAACAATGCTGGCTCAAGTTTTGGAATTTCAAAAGTAAAAACGAAAGACGAAATTAAACCAGCCATTGAAAAAGCTTTTAAAGAAGATTCAGAAATATTAATTGAAGAATTTTTAGATGGTCGTGAAATTACCATAGGTGTTATTGAATACGAGGGTAAAATTAAGGTTTTACCAATGACTGAAATTGTAACTGATAATGACTTTTTTGATTACGAAGCAAAATATTTGGGTAAATCAGAAGAAATTACACCTGCTAAAATTTCTGAAGATATTCATGAAAAATTAGAAGCTGTAGCTAAAAAAGCATACAAAGTATTAAACATGAGTGGTTTTTCTAGAACGGAATACATTGTAGTAAATAATGAACCTCACTTTTTAGAAATGAATACTGTGCCTGGTTTAACAGCCAAAAGTATTATTCCACAACAAGCTGCTGCAGCAAATATAAATTTACAAGAACTTTTTCATAACGCCATTGAAATGGCTTTAACAAAATAATTATGCGAAGAGCAATTTTCCCAGGGTCTTTTGACCCAATTACTTTAGGTCACGTTGATATAATTAACAGAGCTTTACCTATTTTTGATGAAATTATTATTGCTATTGGTATAAATACCGACAAAAACTATATGTTTACATTGGAGGAACGTAAAAAATTTATTGAGAATCATTATAAAAATGAACCAAAAATTAAGGTTACTTCTTACTCTGGATTAACTACAGATTATTGTAAACAAATAAATGCCGATTTTATTTTAAGAGGATTGCGTAATCCTGCTGATTTTGAATTTGAAAAAGCCATTGCACAAACCAATAGAAAACTAACTCAAATAGAAACTGTTTTTTTGCTAACTTCAGCAAGCACAAGTTTTATAAGCTCAAGTATTGTTAGAGATGTATACCGAAACGGTGGTGATATTTCCGGTTTAGTCCCTGATAGTGTAATTCAAAAATAAATAAGTAACTATTTTTTATGAAAGTTTGCATTGCCGAAAAACCTAGTGTGGCTCGTGAAATTGCCTCTGTTTTAGGAGCTAATACAAAACACGATGGCTATTTTGAAGGTAATGGTTATTGTGTAACCTATACTTTCGGACATTTATGCACTCTGTTTGAACCAAACGATTACAAACCCCATTGGAAAAGTTGGGATTTGAATAATTTACCCATGCTTCCTGAGAAATTTAGAACAAAAGTTGTTTCAAATGACGGAATAAAAAAGCAATTTGACATTGTAAAAAGTTTATTTGATAAAGCAACTGTTATCATAAATTGTGGTGATGCAGGGCAAGAAGGTGAATTAATACAGCGCTGGGTTATAAACCAAGCTGAATATAAAGGAGAAGTTAAACGTTTATGGATTTCTTCCCTAACTACAGAAGCTATTAAAGAGGGTTTTCAAAATTTAAAACCTTCTGAAAATTACGATAATTTATTTTACGCAGGATTTTCCAGAGCCATTGGTGATTGGCTTTTAGGAATGAATGCTACCAGATTATATACCGTAAAACACGGTGGCTACAAACAAGTATTATCAATTGGAAGAGTGCAAACTCCTACCTTGGCAATGCTGGTAAATAGATTTAAGGAAATTGAAAACTTTACACCTCAACCTTATTGGGAATTACAAACACTGTATAGAAACACTCTTTTTAATTGTGAAGAAGGTCGATTTTTAAAAAAAGAGGAAGGCGAAAAGTTTGCCAACAAAGTAAAAGAAAGTGATTTTGAAATTATTTCTGTATCTAAAAAAGCAGGTAAAGAATATGCTCCAAAATTATTTGATTTAACAGGGTTGCAAGTGTATTGCAATAATAAATTTGGCTTTTCAGCAGATGAAACTTTGAAAATTGTTCAAAAATTATACGAACAAAAAGTAGTGACATACCCAAGAGTTGATACAACGTTTTTACCTAATGATATTTACCCTAAAGTTGCTGGTATTTTAAAAAACTTAACAAATTACAGTTCTTTAACAAAGTCCTTATTAGGAGAAAAAATAAAAAAATCTGCTAAAGTTTTTAATGATAAGAAAGTAACCGACCATCATGCCATAATCCCAACAGGCGTTCAAATTAAATTACAATACAATCAGCAACAAGTTTATGATATTATTACCAAACGTTTTATAGCCGTTTTTTATGACGAATGTAAAGTAGCAAATACAGCAGTAGTTGGTAAAACAAGTGATGTAACATTTAAAACTACTGGAAAAGAAATTGTTGAGAAAGGTTGGCGTGTAGTTTTTGAATCTTCTAATGAAGGAAAAAAAAATTCTGGAATTTTACCCACTTTTTCAAAAGGAGAAAAAGGATCTCATATTCCTTCATTCATAGAAAAACAAACCAAACCGCCTAATAATTTTACGGAAGCCACCTTATTAAGAGCTATGGAAACTGCCGGAAAACAAGTTGATGATGATGAAATGAGAGAATTAATGAAAGAAAATGGCATTGGTCGTCCATCCACACGTGCAAATATTATTGAAACTTTGTTCAAAAGAAAATATTTAAGTAGAAAAAAGAAATTGTTATTACCTACTGAGATAGGTATTCAGTTAATAAATACTATTCAAAATCAATTGTTAAAATCGGCCGAATTAACAGGTCGCTGGGAAAAGAAATTGAAAGAAATAGAACAAGGAAAATTCAACGCAGGAACTTTCATTAAAAATATGAAAAAGATGGTAGACAATTTGGTTTACGAGGTGCGTTCAGAAAAAACAAGAGCTAATATTTCTTATACTTCAAATTCCAACAAACAAATTACTCCTTCTAAAGTAAAAACAATAAAAAAGAAAGGAATTACTCAACAGGAATGTCCAAAATGTAAAAAAGGAACAATTTTAAAAGGAAAATTGGCCTATGGCTGTAGCAATTTTAAAAATGGTTGTAGCTTCAAATTACCTTTTGTTTTTTATGAAAAAAAAATATCTGTAAATCAACTTATTAGGTTACTTCAAAAAGGATGTACCGTAAATTTAAAAGGATTTACAAGTAACAACAAAAAAGTGGATGGTTTAATTCGATTTGATGATGATTTTAATTTAGTTTTAGAAGAAAAAAAATCAAATGTTCCTGATAAAATTAAATGTCCAAAATGTAAAAATGGAGCAATTTTAAAAGGAAAAACAGCCTACGGTTGCAGCTACTATAAAAATGGTTGTGACTTTTTAATCTCATTTGACGAAATTCGAAAAAAAGCAGGTAAGAAATCAATTACAAAAGAGCTAGTGTATAAAATTTTAAATGGAAAAGCATAAACATTTTATCATTTTTAAACCTGATGGCTATTTAAGTCAGTTTGTAAACAACCAAACAAAACGAACTAAAAAAAAGCTACTAGGTGAATTATTTCAATTTCCAACAAACACTATGGCTATTGGCAGATTAGATGAACCTTCAGAAGGATTACTTTTATTAACTACCAATGGTAAAACAAGTGAATTTATAAGAAGTAATGAAGTTGAAAAAGAATATTATGCACAAGTTGATGGCATTATTAGCGATGAAGCTGTTAAACAATTAAAAACTGGTGTGAAAATTAATGTTGAAGGCTCAACCCATACAACAAAACTTTGTAACGCATTTAAATTAAATAACTTCCCTATCGTTCCTCCCAGAAGAAAAAAAATAAGAGACGAACGCCACGGCCCCACCAGCTGGGTATCCATAACATTAACCGAAGGAAAATTTAGGCAAGTACGTAAAATGACCGCCGCCGTTGGTTTTCCTACCCTTCGTTTAGTAAGAGTACGAATTGGAGCTATTAAAATAACTGATATGCTTCCCGGAGATGTTATTTGTGTTGAACACCTAAACGTATGATAATCTAAATTAATTATAAGTAATATTATTTTTAAAAATATTCTTAACTTGTGAATTGCTAACGACTAAAAATATTTTTATGATTACGCTTCAAATAAACGGAGAAAAACATTCTATAAATGTAGACCCTGAAATGCCATTACTTTGGGCTATTCGAGATATTATTGGGCTTACAGGGACCAAATATGGTTGTGGAAAAGGATTGTGCGGAACGTGTAAAGTTTTAATAGATGGATCACCCGTTCAATCGTGCCAAATACCAACTTCATTTGGAGTAGGAAAAGAAATATTAACCATTGAGGGTAATTCAGAAAATTTACAATTACTACAAGAATCATGGATTGAATTAAATGTTCCGCAATGTGGTTTTTGTCAACCTGGACAATTAATTGCAGCAACAGCTTTGTTGGATAAAAATGAAAACCCTTCAGATGAAGATATTGACAAAGCTATGATTGGAAATATTTGTAGATGTGGTACATACCAGCGCATTAAAAAAGCAATAAATAGAACTGTTCAACTAAAAAAACAAAACTAATTTATGAGGGCTATAAAAAACATAAGTCGTAGAGGTTTTGTCAAAAGTATTGGGTTGGCTTCCGGTGGATTAATTTTAGCATGCAATACGTCACTTTTTTCAGAAAAAGAAAAAACACCTGAAAATTTGATAGATTTCAGACCTAATTTATTTGTACAGTTGAATTCTGACGGAAGTTTAATTTTAATAGCGTCTCGTTCAGAAATGGGTAATGGGGTTAGAACTTCACTTCCTTCGGTAATTGCAGATGAAATGGAAGCTAATTGGGAACTAGTTTCAGTAAAACAAGCTACAGGCGATAAAAAATATGGAGACCAAAATACCGATGGCTCAAGAAGTATTCGGTATTTATACGAAACAATGAGAAAAATGGGAGCTACAGCAAAGACTATGCTAATTAAAGCTGCTGCTCAAAAATGGGAAGTTCCAGAAAATGAATGCATTGCTAAAAATCATTTTATAGTTCATACTTCAGGAAAAAAAATAGGGTTTGGAGATTTAGTTGAAATTGCTAAAACATTGGAAATTCCCGCAAAAGTAACATTAAAAAACCCTAAAGATTTTAAATATATTGGTGGAAATTTAAAAAGTATTGATGTTGAAGAGTACGTAAACGGAAGTGCCATTTTTGGCCTTGATAAACGATTGCCTAATATGAAATTTGCAGCTATTGCTCGTTGCCCAGTCGCATATGGAAAAGTCAGCTCATTTGATAAAACCGACACTTTAAAAATTTTAGGGGTAATTGATGTTGTTGAAATTCCTCGTATTGAAAGACCTTTTGGTGCACTGGGCGGTATCGCAGTTATTGCTAATACTACCTGGGCTGCATTTAAAGGAAAGGAAGCATTAAAAATTAAATGGGATTTAGGTGACAACCAACTGTATGATTCAGAAAAATATATGAATCAAATTACAAAAAATGTTCATAAACCAGGAAAAGTTGCTAAAGATGTTGGAAATATCAACAATGCATTTAAAAAAGCCCATAAAATTGTTGAAGCTACTTTTCAATTACCACATTTAACGCATGTACCTATGGAAACTCCAAATGCTGTTGCTTGGGTGCAAGGTGATACTTGCGAAGTTTGGGCTCCTACTCAGGAACCTCAGGCTACAAGAACTGAGGTTACTGATTTTTTAAAAACTGAAAGAGAAAAAGTAATAATAAACGTAACCTTGTTAGGTGGTGGATTTGGAAGAAAATCGAAACCCGATTAT
>ERZ1048872.2992-NODE-2992-length-11402-cov-7.023795_pt1 | contig 11402 bp, 7 predicted proteins | sample MGYA00383100_ERZ1048872 | MGnify/ENA primary metagenome ERZ1048872 (study PRJEB29581, sample SAMEA5548370) | metagenome | biome: marine; feature: coastal; material: water | depth 50 m | study: Short-term variability in the microbial, nano- and picoplankton... | reverse complement strand
AAGGCAATGTGATAGGCAAGGAGTTGAAGGGGAATGGAGGCAACAATAGGGTTCAAGAAATCAGGGCACTCAGGCAGTTCAATTATTTCGTCTGCGAGATTGTGGACACGATCATCACCTTGGCTAACAACGGCAATAATTTGTCCTTTGCGTGCTTTGATTTCTTCAAGGTTGAGGATGACTTTCTCGTAAACCGCATCTTTGGGAATAAGAAAAACGCTGGGTGTCAGTGGGTCGACGAGTGCGATGGGGCCATGCTTCATTTCAGCTGCTGGATAACCCTCCGCGTGAATGTAGCTAATTTCTTTCAGTTTAAGAGCTCCTTCGAGCGCAAGTGGAAAATTGTATTGGCGACCTAGATAAAGAAATGTGTTGGCATTTCGGTATCGTTCAGCGATACCACGAACGGTCGACTCAGTGTTTAATACTTTGCTAATCAGCGACGGAAGTTGTTCAATCGCGTCGATAAAGGCTATTCCCTGTTCAAAACTCATATGTCGCAAGCGGCCAAAGTAGAGCGCAAGCATCGCAAGAACAACACATTGGCTCGTGAAGGCTTTTGTACTTGCGACGCCGATTTCGGGTCCGGCATGCAAATAAATACCACCATCAGCCTCCGTCGCAATCGTGCTTCCTATTGCATTGCAAATTGCAAGCGTTGAGTGTCCTTTTCGTTTCATCTCTCGCAGTGCAGCCAACGTATCTGCTGTTTCACCAGATTGTGTTATTGCGAAGAGCAACGCTCCCTTGTCGAGGGGGGGATTTCGATATCGAAGTTCGCTTGCATATTCAACCTCCACCGGAAGCCGTGCACACTCTTCAATCAGGTCTTCACCAACGAGTGCCGCATGCCAACTCGTACCACAGCCAGTGAGCACGATTCGATTTATGTTCTGTAGTTGAGAAGGAGTGAGATTGAGGCCGCCAAACACTGAAGTTGCGTTGTCTCGATCAATTCGTCCTCGCATCGCTGCCGCAACAGTCTCTGATTGTTCATGGATTTCTTTGAGCATAAAGTGGGCATAGTCACCCATGCCTACATCGTTGGCTTCGAGTGAAAATGGTTGTACTGTAGGTTCAACCCTTCCAGCGTCACGGTGAATAACTCGAAGCTGTTGCCGTTTTATGACAGCAACCTCATGATCGGCAAGGTAGACAATTCGGTCGGTATGACCTGCCAACGGGCTTGCGTCACTTGCGATGAAAAATTCATCGTTCCCGACGCCAATGACAAGTGGGCTACCAAATCTTGCAGCGACTAACAAATCGGGCTGGTCCTGAAACAGTACCAAAAGTCCATAGGTGCCCCGCAGTTGACTGATGGCCTCACGTACCGCCACGACAAATGGGGAGTCCGTAACATCGTCAGTCAGTCGTGGCCCCTTTGAAAGAATTTGCTTGAGGCAGCTATCGATGAGATGCGCAATGACTTCTGAATCGGTTTCGGACTGAAATACATAACCTTCGACTTCGAGTCTTGCTTTAATACTGTGATAATTTTCGACGACACCGTTGTGAACGATTGCCACAGAGTGACCTTGTCCGTTCGCGCATCCACCTCCAAGATGAGGGTGCGCGTTTCTATCGGTTGGTGGTCCGTGAGTTGCCCATCGTGTATGGCCTATTCCGATAGAACTATCTGGAAGATCGTCTGCTACAAGCGACTCTAAGTTGGCAAGTCTGCCGGCACTTTTTTGGACAGAAAGGTTTCCCTCGTTGTCTATTACGGAAACTCCGGAAGAATCATAACCTCGATATTCAAGTCGTTGTAAGCCCTCGAGAATGCGTTCACAGGCTCTACGGAAACCAATGTAACCAACAATTCCGCACATAAACGACTCCTTCAAGTATCTGAGTAGGACAAGACCATACGGTGCAGATGTCTTAGGAAGAAATACGTCTTTTCAATTTTTGAAAATCAGCGTATGTCTACCCACGAAAGTCGTACATAGTAATCTGCGTATTTTGGTGAAGACGCCGCGTCAGGTAACTCGCCTACAGTAGTACCAATTGATCTCAGAGCAGTAGCAAAATGAAGTTGTCCGCGATCATCACGATCCCAGCACGGTTGGCTAGCCAGCGACTCCCGAACAAAATGCTTTTACGCGATACAGGCCATTCTCTTATTGAGCACACGTGGAGAAATGCGTCAAAAGCATCAAAGGCTAATGATCTCTTTGTGATTACGGATAGCGACAAGATTCAGCAGGAGGTGGAGAGTTTTGGTGGAAAGGCTTTCATGACATCTCCTGATGCAACGAGTGGCTCAGCGAGAATAGTTGAGGCACTACCACACCTTCCTCATGCTGATGTTATTGTGAATCTGCAAGGCGATGAACCTGAGTTGATGCCGTCAGCAATTGATTCTGCAATAGAATGTCTCGAACGAATTCCTGATGCAAATGTGGTTACGCTTGTTGCGCCGCTTCGTGAAAAATCGGCTCTCCATGATTCGTCTGTGGTGAAAGCAGAATTAACTCCGTGGCGCAGCGACATTTCTGAGCAAGAGTTGTGTTCACAGCCAGATGTTTGGCGAGCGATTACGTTTAGTCGAGCACCTGTACCATCGGCCAGAGAGTGGCACGATAGCCTACTCGACAGCAACCCACCCTTGTTTTGGCAGCATGTTGGCGTGTACGCATACAGGAAATCGGTTCTTGAAAAGTGGCATAGCCTGCCAGAGTCATCCCTTGCTGAACTCGAAAGTCTTGAGCAATTACGGCTTATTGAGGCGGGCATATCAATCGCCGCAGTCAGAGTTAATCAAACAGTTCAAGGTATTGATACTGCTGCGGACTATGCAGTGTTTGTTGACCGATTTCGCAATCAACAAAAAAGCACTTAATCAAAGGGTCTTCGCGGTTTCTGTTGCCCAGATCCGTGAACCTTGCTTTCAGTGATTTCTTTTTGGTTGATTTTGTTTTCTGGAGGAGCAGTTGGTGTCTCCTTCATTTGAAGTTCTGCTTCTGGCATGCTTTGTTTTTCTCGCCAGGGTTTTTTTTCTTCGTAGCTGCTCAACTCTTTTTGAAGTTGTTCGTCGATGCCACCATTTCCGCCATCGGTATCGAGTGCTTTGTGGCTGTACTCGCACGCTTTTTCAAAATCACCATTTTCAGCGTATCCGGCTGCTAATGTGCTAATTATATGTGCAGCTTTCCACTCCGTTTCTTCACAAGCTTTTGTTGCGAGTGTAATTGCTTTTTCCCCATCACGTAGACTGTTCTCAGGTGACGTAGCGAAAAGCCATGCAAGATTATTGAGTACTCCGGAGTCTGCTGGTTGAATTTTTAAGGCTGACTGGAGGTCTTTAGCAGCTTTTTTGTGTTCACCGATCGAAATCAGAGCATCACTGCGGCCTCTCAAACTTAAAAAAAGTGTTTTGTCCAGATTGAGTGACTTCCCAAACCATTTTATGGCAGCTCGAGGCTGCTTCGCGGCAAGGTGCAACATCCCCAACTGACCCATGACAAGAGGGTCGGGAACATCTTGCGTGGCAATACTTGTAAAGTCACGAATAGCTGATGGATAGTCACCAGCATCCGCGGATATAAGTCCGCGAAGTTCTAACGCTGCTGGATTTTCAGGCTGATCTTTGAGTACTTTGGCTAAGTCAGCAGCAGCAGCTTCAAGATTGCCCGACTGTTGCTGAATTCGAGCTCTGAGCACAAGAGGCACAGCCTTTTGGGCTGACATTTCGACTGCCTTATTAAGGTCAGCAATGGCGCCCGGTTGCTCACCGAGCATGGCGAGTACGCGAGCCCGTTGAAGTCGAGGTGCGGCAGAATCAGGAGTTATTTCTATTGCCTTATCAAAAGCTTTCTTGGCTTCTTCCAACCTTTCAGCATCTTCAAGCTCGTTGTCCATCATGTAGGACATGCCGAGCGCTTCATGCACTCCAGATTCACCAGGATTTTGTTTTATTGCAGCAATGAAATCTTCTCGTGCTAGGCCAAATTCATTTCGGAGAAGCCGGAATAGACCTCGTGTACGACGGAAACGAGAATCTGTCGGTGCAAGCCCGACAGCCTTGTCGTAGTGGAAGGCTCGCTTTGTTTCATCTTTTAATAAATTTCCCTGAACAATATGGGCTTCTGCAAGTTCGATCTTATTTTGATCGGGGGATAAAAACTTGATTGCTTTATCTGCGGCCTGTTTTGCACTTTTCGGATCACCTCCAGGTAATGCTTGAAGTCGAGCTATCATGAGATGGGCGATTCCAAGCTTAGGATCACGTTTCACTAATTCTCGGAGATCACGCATTGCGAAGGATCGCATTCTTGGCCAGTCAGGAGACGGGCGCGGTGCATCGAATATTGCATCGACAAGCATCACAGAGCGATCAATAAGTGTGCCAACGATCAGGTTGTTGGCAAAGTCTTTTGAATCTTCCGGAAGTCCCTTACGTATTGCTCTGCGACAAAGATCAATAACTCGCTCGAAATCATCAAGACTCTGTGCCGACAATTTCTGTTCGATTGCAGCGTCGAGATCTTGTTGGCCCGCACTTTCTGCAGAACTTTGCAATTCTTTATTTTCGGTGTCTGCTGCAAAACAACATGGAGCCCTGTCAGTAAGTACTAGTAGCATGCAGAGCAGGACAGCTCCTGCTGAACGCAATAACGAAGATACTTTTCGCTTCATAAGGGTGGGCCAGCAGATCTTCAGGCAACAAGACGTAAGCATTCGGATGTTCCTTGAAAACGAAGTGAGTTAGAAGCCGGTTGCGATCATTCAAAAAAGCAATCGTAGAAGAAAATGTAGCTGATTCTTCAGTACCAGCCGAAGAGTGATTCTATCTAGAACAATTTATTTTTGTTTACAGCGGGGCAGGAAGGTCTCGTTTGCTAAAGATATAACCCCCAATGACGTAACTAGTAATACCAATTCCACAAAGAATCCCATTGTACTGCAGCAAGAGTTGCCAGTCTGACCACTCCCCACCAACAAGTCGTTGTGGTTCATAGGCATTAAAGACCGAGAGATAACCAGTCCAGCTGAGAGCTTCGCTAAGGCGACCGACGAGTTTTGTTAACAGCGATGTAATGTAAAATGCACAGAGGATTCCGATGGTTCTCCAACGGTAGCTATCGCATGCTGATACCCCTGCGGCTAAGCCGCTCATGCACACCATAAGTCCGAAAACATTGAGAGCCGGGGGTAGGAATCGAATAGGATCCACTTTTCCGGCCCATGGACCAAACTGTATGGCTGTGAAAACTGAAGCATACAGAATTGTGCATAGACAGAGTCCACCGCAGATAGTTGCAAGTGCCTGAGTCGAATAAAGGGTGCGACGACGAATTGGCTGGGCAAGAATCATTTCAAGCGTTCCCCGCTCAAGTTGGCCGGAGACAGCATCGCTGCCACGAGTTACCCCCCACACAGTCGCAGTGAGCACTACAACCGGATCAACAAAAGCCAATGCTACTCTTCCAACGTGAGTCGCCACTTCGGAAAAAGGAACACCAGACATTTTCTGCCAATCTTCCGGGATTGCTCGAAGAAGAACATCTTGAAATGCATTCATTTCAATCTGGGCAGAGAGGCCAATATAGAGCCACGGAAAAGCAGCCCATAGAACAGCAAATGCCAGACCGAGCAACGCCTGGTCTCCCCATGTTTTTCTCCAGATTGTGGTGCTCCACATAGCGGTAACTTTATGATCCTTGTTGAGGAGAAGATGCAGAATGGAAGAGTGAAGTATTTGTTCCGTGCCGATTGTCTTCTCGGTGAAAGTGGTCGTAGACAGCAGAAAGTCCTACGGGCTCAATTTTTAATTCACTGAGTTGAAGATTAGAAAGCCAATCAAGTACAAGAGTAAGAGAATCAGTGGATTCTAAAACAATCTCACTTGCAGATTCCTTTACAACACAGATGGTGTCTGACAGGTTTGCCGGAATTTGGCAGCGTGGGCCATTAAGTTGTGCGTAGATTCGATGGCATTTCCGAAGGGTTGCAATCGACTGTTCATGTGCGATCTGGCCGTGTCTCATAATAACAACACGATCACAGGTTGATTCGATTTCCGAGAGGACATGTGACGAAAAAATTACCGTTCTCCCAGAACTACGGGCCTCAAGGACTAAGTCAAGTACTTCGGCCCGAGCAGAAGGATCAAGATTAGCTGTTGGTTCATCAAGAATGACTAGCGGGCAATCAATTGCCAAGACCATAGACAATGCTAATTTTTGCCGCATGCCAGTACTCATTCGTGAAACCTGTCGTCGGCAATCGAGTTGTAGTCTTTCTGCGATTTCAAAACATTTTGTGCGGTTACAATCCCCTCGCAAGCGAGCAAAAAATTCAAGAACAGAATGTCCTTTCATGCGACGAAAGAGTCGTGCTTCACCAGGCAGGTAAGACGTGTTTTGCCGTACTTGCACTGACTCTAAATGACAGTCAAGCCCAGCAACAAAGGCGCGGCCAGATGTTGGTTTAATGAAACCAAGAAGTGTCCGCAGCAATGTTGTTTTCCCGGCACCGTTTGGGCCAAGTAATCCAAAAATTTCACCCGACCCAACAGCTACATTGCAATCTTTAAGGGCACACAATGAACCATAAGATTTCGAGAGATTTTCAGTTGAAACAATCATAACGCTACATGTTTCGTAGGAGTGATTATGCGGGACTGTTGAGGCTCAGATCATAAAATAGTAGCCGGCTAATCCAAAGCCGATCACTGCAACAAATTTACGTATTGTGTTCGGGTGGCATCGGCGCGCGAGACGTCCCCCAACTAAACCGCCCAATATGGCGGCTAGAGCCATGATTCCGGCCTCAGGCCATGCGACGATCGAGTCAGTAAATAAACCCGTCGATATGAAAGTAATTGCGGCACAAGCGTTAATTCCCATTGCAAGCAAGTTTTTAAATCCATTCAGGCGATGAGCATCTCCGAGTCCGAGTCCACCAAGTGCAGCAAGCATGAGAATGCCAATACCAGCTCCAAAGTATCCGCCGTACATTCCGATAAAAAATTGAACACCTGCTGCAAGTAAAAGTGTTTTTTTCGTCGGGTTATTGTCGGCATCTTGCTCCTTGTTTTTTATACCTTTAGCAAAGTGTTTTGATATGAGAGGCTGAATGGCAAAGAGCGAGGCTGCCAGAAGTATGAGCACAGGGACAACTGAATCAAAATACGTTGTTGGTAATACAAGAACAAGAAGTGTTCCAATAACGCTTCCTATAATGCTTGGCAGAAAAAGCCAGGCTGACCACTCTGGCTGATTACGACGTTCGTGACGGTATTCCCAGGTCGCTGATAATGTTCCAGGCCAAAGGCCAATAGTGCTTGTGGCATTGGCAATAACGAGACGGGCCGGATCAGCAGGCAGAATAGCGGCAAGTGCTGGGAAGGTAAGAATTGTACCACCACCTGCAACCGAATTTATCGCTGCAGCCACTGCAGTAACTGCAGCGATAAAAGCTAAAGATGGTAGGGAAGTAGCCGACTCAAACAACAAGAGAGCACACACACACAACATTATTCGGCTGGTCCCATTTTGTTTGGAGAGAGGAGCTCTTTTTCTCGGCCAGTTTTTTTTGGGAGATTTGGTTGCACAACGCCACAGTCGATTAAGGTATATCCAGCCCAGAAGAAAGGATGCTTTGCATTTTTTGGAATGACAGAATTCACCACTTTGATTCGAGGCTCTCTGTCAAAGTCGGGTTGTTCAGCTGTGACAAGATCAACTGCACGTTGCCAACTTTTTGTGGCAGGTAGGGGAGCGTCTTGTTGAGCTTCATGTTGGCGATCTTTGATGAACTCAATGCCGAGGTCGATGCCTGTGCGTCCGCCGACATTCCACCGGCTTAGGACAGCAGTCTCGGTTCCTGACGCGACAAGATCCATAGCAGCCATAAAGACATCATTTCCGGGAGGAGCACTTAGTTCATTGAGGCCTTCGGAACCTTGTGTTTGCATGCCTGTTAGCACAACACACCCTGCGGGCTTCGCGGGGGCACCGAGCCACTCGTTAAAAGACATGCCAGGCCTGCCACCGTGTGTCGCTATTAGTGGTCGGTTCGTACTTGTTCCAGCCATTGAAAGTTCATCAAAAATAAGCAGGTTATCCGCGAGCGAAGCGGGGCCGCCGTCGGGCTTGTTCGGTTCCCTCGATGGCAGCACAAGAGCGTCAGGCAAAGCAGCCTGCACACGTGCGAGCAAGGCACTGGCGTGTTCCGGCGTATTGTTACGATAAGTCAAGCTTGCATGCACTTCAGTGAGATAAGGCACGGATGATTTTTGTCGAGGTCTCACAGCGAGACTTCGGGATGGTGAATATCGGAGTGAGGCGACATCCCTTAATCGCAGGTGTGCGTCGTCTTCTGCATTTGTTTTCTTACGACCCACCGGAAGTAATTCGAATGGTAGGTACCACAGTAAGCCATCTGGAACAATTATCAGTTCATCATACTCTTGGTGGGCATGCAGTGATACTGTTGAATCTTCGAACAACAAGGAAGCTAAAGTTTCGACATCCTGCCGCCACTCATTGTTATCAAGCCTGTCAGTTTCGACGGGCCGCAGAGGGTGGTAGAGACTAAGGGAACGTGCCAGTGCAATAACTTTTTTGCGTACTTCGTCAGGACGCTTCACTCTCCAGGAGGCCGCTTGCTTTTGGGCTTCGAGGCTGGCAAACAACCCAGCGTTCGTCCACGTGAATGTAAGGATACGTTGTTTTTCGACAAGTCGTTCTCTGACTGCCGGCGTTTCTAAAAGTGGTGGGAACTGTAGTGGAAAAACATTTCTTCCTGCAGCGATAAAATTTATTTGATTCTGCAAGATGCTGTTTCTCGAATCAAATTCTTTCCACAACTTAGAAGTGTCATTAATCTCTGCATCAAGAGGTAGGCCAGCGGATTCCAGTAAAGACTTCTTCAGTGACAGTCGTATGGCATTAATTGTGCTGAGGTTAGTTGCGACATCAGGGTAATTAGCCAATATCTTTTTACGAAGCGTAGACTCTTCATCATTTATTCCCGAAGTTTTACTCAATAAGTGAAGAAGGTTGTCGCGTCGGCCGCCCAGCGGGCGATTCGCAAGCCATCGATTGCGCCGGTCGTGCTCAACGGCATCAAGCCAGGCCTCATCACCTCGACTATTTGTGAGGAAAATACTTTGAGTTACTGCAAGCCAAGCATTAAAAGCAGAGGATCTGTCTGTAGAGATTACAGCAATGGCATCAAGTGGATCTGTCTTAATGCTGACTGATTGAGGGTCTGCAAGTAAGCCTTTGAAAAGGTCACTCGCTTCTCGGTCGGAGTACGCTGATTCTTTTCGAAGAATCGCATCGGTGAGGAGTTGAGTTTGAAAGAGTGTCGGTGAGCATCCCCGCGCAAGAGTCAGTGCCTTTGCGTATTCAGCATCGCCTTGAGCGTTATTTCCTCCAGAGTAGGCAATTAAAGCACCCGCATATTTGAAGTACGCACCGCATCGACCCAACGCGAGCTCACTGTTTTCAAGAAGTTGATTCAGTTTAAATGCAGATCTGGCGGCTTGTTGAAGATTACCTTGTTCAGCAAGAACTGCTGTAGCATTTGAAAGGAGCCTCAAAGAAAGGCTCGGCAACTGTTTTTCGGACCATCCAATTGCTGACGCTACGGACTGGGGCAGTCTGCCATCGAGTGCAAGATGTGCATTAGCTGTCCAACGAAAGGCTTCTTCCAATGCGCGAGCGTCTTCTTGAACAGCCGCTGCAAATGCGGCCTGCTCGAGAACTTTTGTTGCTCTTTCAAAATCTCCGGCATCAATTGCAATTCTACCCGCGACCAATAGCGCCCATGGCGTTAGAGCATGATCGAATTGAGTTTCAAGGAGTGAACCACGATTTAATAAGGGCAGTGCCTGCTCGTTTCGTGCCTCAGACCAGTAGACGATGCCAAGGCAGACATCAATCCACGCTTGTGAAAAATGGTTTTGGGGTGCTGGCCGTTGCTGTAACCACGAAGAGATATTTTCTAAAGCTGTGCCACCTTTGGCTAATGGACCAAGGAGGTCAGTTCGCCTGTAAAGGCTTATGGCAAGTGAACGCATGATTTCATGAGGTCGCACCGGGTATTCGATCGGTGCCGAAAGTACCCCGCCTCCTTGCAAAACACTTTGTGGATCCGATGTACCCAAGCGAATTGTCAGTCGGCTCGGTAGGTCAGAGAGAGTGATGTTTCTCGGCAAGGGGCCCCAGAGTTGTCGAGCTCGCTCGTTGCGAGCTTTGAGTGGCTGGTTTGGGAAACGAATATCTTGAAGCCAATTGCCGTGTGACGATGCGTGAGTTATTGCTTCGTTATAAAAACCGACCGCCTCCCGATAGCGGCCTGTTTCAAAAAGACATTCGCCTACGATTGCAGCAGCAGCGACTGAATCAATCCATCGTTTGGTTCCAAATTTTAGACATCCCTTGTATTCCTTCTGAGCTAATTCAAGTGCGGCACTAAAATTTCCGTAGGCCAGGGCTCGTTGTGACAGGTCGTATGCCTGGCTCGGAACGGTTCGGCCTCCGTCCCCTTGCATTGAGAACGTCTGGCTCTGACAAACCTTGATTGAGAACCCGCAAAGACTGAGTCCCAAAAAAGTACTGATTACGACATAGGAAAAACGGGTCACGGATTGAACTTCTAGAGAAGATGGTGGATTACAGTCGCTACCGAACAAGTGGTCTCGAAGACGGGCCCTCTCAAACTAATGGTTCGGTGTGTTGAGAGGCAAAAGCTGAATGGCATCGTGAGGCGAGGCTCATGGTATTACGCAGTTGTGAGTGTCACATTTGGGCGAATGGGCAAGATCGGTAGCAGGATTTTGAGCGGTTTTAATGAAAATCGGAATTACCGCAAGTTTACGGGTTAGAGCGGTCGATACTCCACTACCGGACTTTAAGGGCTCTGATTATGGATCGTTACTTTCAAGCATCAGTCAAGCAAGCTACCATGCACCGTTTTTTTCTACTCTTTTTCGTTGCTGTCGGCGGGGTGTCTCTTGTTGGGTGCCAAGTTGATGTGAGTGGGCAAACTCTACCTAGTGCTTATTACTTGCAGGATGACATTCAATATTTCCCGGCAGGTCCAGAATTTAAACTCTCCAAGGAAGCAGCAGCGCTTAAAGCGTATCGAGATCAAAACAGTGTGGATGACCAGACAAACTGTGATTCCTGCCGTTGAAAATCATTTTCTTTGCCTCTGGTGGAATTGAACTCATTTCCTTCGACGCACTCGAAAAATGTGCTGCTTGAAGGCGATTCTCCGAAAAGCCACAAAAACTGTCTTTTTGTGAAGTATGAGGAGTCTTTTGCCTGAAACTTTAAACATTGAAGGCATAACTGCTTGCATGTTTGTCAGCTTTTTGTATTATTCTGTGGGAAGTTGGCCCATGAAATACTTTTTTGAGATAATGTTGTGGGTTTAATGCC
>ERZ1048872.2991-NODE-2991-length-11404-cov-3.406115_pt1 | contig 11404 bp, 10 predicted proteins | sample MGYA00383100_ERZ1048872 | MGnify/ENA primary metagenome ERZ1048872 (study PRJEB29581, sample SAMEA5548370) | metagenome | biome: marine; feature: coastal; material: water | depth 50 m | study: Short-term variability in the microbial, nano- and picoplankton... | reverse complement strand
ATTTATGTAACTTTAATCCTAAGAGAGCGATATGACAACAAAAAAGTCAGCTACGGTTACAGCACGGAAAAAAGTGCCGAGCAGAAGGTCTGCAGCAAAAAAATCACCTGCTTTAAAAAAACCTGCTGCGACGAAAACAAGTAAACGCACAGACAAATCAGCAGCGAAAAATCTCCCGAAAAAAGCGAAGAAGAACATAAAGGTCAAAGTGGTACGCGACAGCTTCACGATGCCGCAGAACGAATATCAAAAGATCGCCGAGATCAAGGCTATCTGCTTGAAGTCGAAAGTACATGTAAAGAAAAGTGAAGTGCTACGTGCGGGATTGAAAGTATTGGGTGGGCTGAGAAACTCACAGCTTAAAAAAGTGCTTGGTGACCTGGAAAAGGTTAAGACGGGCCGCCCGAAAAAACACTAAGGCTTTTTAAGCTTCCCCTTGTTCTGTTGGCGCAAGAGCCGGGTTGGATTGACGGCGAGAGGGCAGCAGGTAGCACAGTGCGAGAATGCAGATGACGGAAACTTGTACCAGCAAGGTCTGAACGGTGGGATGGAAGCCTAGCATCGGTAATGTGAGGAAGTGGACAGGGCTGCTCGTAATAATATTGGCATCCTGCAAGGCGGCGACACCCTGACCTGCGAAAATAACTGCCATCAGTCCTAGGAACAGCGATGTTGCTGCAAACAGCAAACCCAACGGCAACTTGATACCAAATTTGAAAATCATCCATCCGGTTGAAGCAAGAATCAATGCGGCGACAAATATTCCGTTCCAGAGCGCGGGCTTGGTTGTATCGTTGACCTGTACCCACAGTGCTTGATAGAACAACACACTTTCAAATACCTCACGGTAAATCGCAAAAAAGGATGCCAGCGCAAGTAGCCATATGGTTTTTCTTTCCAGTGCCATATTTGCCTGGTTATCCAGAAATTTGCTCCAGGATTGCGCATGGTTTTTACCGTGTAGCCAGAAGCCAACATAGATCAACATAACAGAGGCAATAAGCGCGGTGACACCCTCAGTAACTTCACGTTGTGCTCCGGAGATTTGTATCAACCAAGTGGCTGCGATCCAAGTCAGGGCACCCAATAACATCGCAGAAATCCACCCTGCGTGGATATACTTTAGCAATTGTCTTTGCCCGCTTCGCACCACAAAAGTGATGATTGCGGCGAGCATAAGCATTCCCTCAGTTCCCTCGCGAAGCAAAATAAAGAACGAACTGAAAAATGCACCAGTGGTAGACAGCTTTCCGGCGCGTAATAGCTCGTCAGCTTGCCTGAGAAGCGCTTTTGTATGATTGATTCTTTGCTCAACCATCAAGATAGGACTGCCTTTGCTAATTAAATGCCTGACTTCTCGCATCTCATGTTCAATTTCAAGCGTGAGATCCTAATCGAGATTGCCCAGACTGATTTCCATAGGATCAAAGCCTTCAAGATAAGCATCGACGGAATAACGCAGTGCTTGTGATTGGTCACCACTCCGGAACAAGGACAGCGCCTGATCCAGTTGTTCGGTAGCAAACAGCAAGGTGGAATGCTTGATCGCGGTTAGCGCATCGGGCTTGGAACACAAAAAAGCATATACGGCGTTGGTTTGTTCACCATAACGAACAGAAATTTCGTTTGAGGTCAGGCTCGTAAGAGAGGTTAAGTTTGGAGCAGGGCCGCGATAAGATCGGTCCTCCCAACTTTTTCGACCACGTTCAATATATTCATCTGAAATGCGCAAATTTGAAAGATAAAAAGCCAGAGACCAACGCTGGTCATCAGTCAGTTCGGGATGGCTTTCCATTGCTGTACCTGATACGCCTAATGTGATTGTGTTGTAGAGGCCATACACATTTCGCTGACCCATGCGGGCACTGTCGTGGAAATTAGCGGGTTTGGGTGTAAGCGTTTCGCTTTCCGGACCATCGCCGTGCCCTTCTGCACCATGACATTTAGCGCAATTCTGTGAAAATAATTCAGCTGTACCCTTAAGGGTGGAAATGCTTTTGGGCGCTACAGATACCTGGTATGCCTCAATGATTTCCTGTCGTAGTTGCTGTGCGGTATTGCTGACGAGACCGGAGGGGGCTTTTGCCTGAATTAAGTCAGAAAGCACGCTCGCTTGTGCGACGAGGTGAGTTTTGCTGGGGTGATCGGGTAACTCATCAAGCAGCTGTATGGATCGCTTGGAAAATTCGAGTTGCTCCTTGTATTCGGCCTGATTGATGACCTTTTCAAGGAAGATGGTTCCGCCATAATCAACACTTAAATAATCGAGTATGTGGAGGGCCGTTTGTGCAGTTCTATGAGTTGACTCTGATGCGAATACAAAAGAGTGAAAGAATAATGCAAAAAATAAGAGGGTTAGCCTCCCAAGGTACACAACTTTGTGTGTTCCCTGTAGTTTTTCGGCCTTCCTAACAGATGCTACGTTTGGAGTGGCCAAAGAGAGTTGGATCTCCATAGTTCATCGACCCGCATTTATTTTGCAAAAATTACACTCTATACAAAGCAATTTTAATGCCTTGTTAATAAGTCGCCTGTTCTTTAATGCATGGGCTGTGCTTAAGTCAGTGAAGATGCAGGTGGCTATGTCCTTTCAACGAAACGGAGCCAATTACAGACTAAACAATATGCCGAGCAATATTGCTGATATTGAGAATGGCAGCCTACCCCGTGGGGGGATTTCTCATTATTAAGAGCCACCAATTAATCGGGTAATGAGAATGGTTATTTGGCAATGAAAATATTTAGCTGGAATGAGAGAAGCTTATAAAAACAAGTGGTTGTGGTGAGATGGGATTCAACTGCCGGAAAACTTTTGAAGCAAAGCGTTCTGTGCACACTTTTTCAGGGAGCGGCGCTTTTTAAGTTTGTAGCGCCCCTCCTTGTCCATATCCCACGCTTGGCTGTTGTCTTGTAGATATGCCTTAAGTCCTTCATCCAAAACTCGTTTTTTGAGTCTTTTGTCAAGGATAGGGAAGCATACCTCAATACGGCGGAAGAAATTCCTGTCCATCCAGTCAGCGCTGGCCAGATATACATCATGTTTAAGATCGTTGCGGAAATAGAAGATGCGGGTGTGTTCGAGGAAGCGACCAATCACAGAGCGCACCCGTATATTTTCAGAAAGTTTCGGCACGCCCGGGCGCAGCGCACAGACACCACGAACGATCAAATCCACTCGCACCCCTGCCTGAGATGCCTCGTATAGGGCCGTGATGGTTTCAGGCTCAAGCAATGCATTCATCTTGGCGATGATATGCCCCTTTTTGCCGGCTTTGGCGAGCTTGGTTTCATTATTAATGGCGCGGACAACCTCGCTATGTAGCGAAAAAGGTGATTGCCACAGATGATTCAACTTGCGCGCCTTTCCCAGGCTGGTGAGCTGGCTGAACACCTCATTCACATCCGTACAGACCTGCTCGTTGCAGGTAAAAAGCCCGAAGTCGGTATATAAACGTGCAGTTCTGGGATGATAGTTGCCGGTACCTAGGTGAGCGTAACGACGCAACTTACCATCTTCGCGACGCACCACCATCAGCATTTTGGCATGAGTCTTATGCCCTACCACCCCATATACAACGTGCGCACCAACCTCTTCAAGGCGATTAGCCCAATTGATGTTTGCCTCTTCATCAAATCGGGCAAGCAGTTCGACAACGACAGTCACCTCTTTGCCTCGTTGAGCGGCGGTAATCAGCGCATTCATCAATGCAGAATCAGTGCCGGTGCGATAAACAGTTTGCTTGATCGCAACAACGCTTGGATCACTGGAAGCTTGCTGGATAAAGTCGATGACCGGCTTGAAAGACTGGTAAGGGTGATGCAGAAGGATATCGCTCTTGCGGATAACCTTGAACATATCAGCGCCCTTTTTTTGAAGTACGCCGGGGACACTGGGCACAAAAACCGGAAACTTCAAATCTTCGCGATCAACCAGATCGGGTATACCCATCAGACGAACCAGATTCACCGGACCATTAACGCGGTACAAATCTCCGCTAGCAAGATTGAACTCCTTGAGCAACATATCGGCAATGACGGGAGAACAATTATCAGCAATCTCCAGTCGCACAGCATCACCAAAATGCCGCTGGGGTAACTCGCCCTGCAGTGTGATGCGCAGATTTTTGGCTTCTTCTTCATCGACAAAAAGGTCACTGTTACGCGTTACGCGGAACTGGTAGCAACCCAGCACCTCCATACCTGTAAAAAGCTCATCGACATGCGCGTGAAGAATCGAAGAAAGAAAAACGAAGCCATATTCGCAACCGCTGACCTCGGGTGGCATCAAAATTGTGCGAGGCACGACGCGTGGTGCTTGCACGATAGCGCGGGTGGAATTTCGCCCGAAGGCATCCTTGCCCTGCAATTCGACGGCAAAATTCAGGCTCTTGTTTAACACTCTTGGAAAAGGATGAGACGGATCAAGCCCGATAGGGGTTAATACCGGCATCACCTCGCGAAAGAAAAAATCCTTCACCCATGCCTGTTGTGCCTCATTCCACTGAATACGGGGTAAAAATTTGACCCCTGTCTCCGCAAGTGCAGGAAGGATATCTGCATTGAATAACTTGTACTGCTGGTCGATAAGATCGTGCGCTTGCTGCCTAACCAGACGCAGCGTCTGGTCGGCAGTCATGCCATCCACACTGGCTGTAAGACTACCCAGCTTGACCTGTTCCTTGAGGCCGGCGACGCGTATCTCGAAGAATTCATCAAGATTGCTGCTCACGATGCACAGGTATTTCAGTCGCTCCAATAACGGGATCGACTTATTTTCTGCTTGTGCGAGTACGCGGCGGTTGAATTCCAGCTGGCCCAATTCGCGATTCAGAAATTGTTGAGTAGGAAATTTTTTAGGCAATGGAGTCTCGGTCAGCTATTAGGAGGCACATACCCTTCGGGCATCTGAGTACCTTCACCAAAGAAGTGGCTTTCCATCTGTGCAGCCAGATATTTGCGAGCCTGAATGTCAGCCAGATTGAGGCGGTTTTCATTAACGATCATCGTCTGCAGCTTGATCCAGTCTTGCCATGCTTCCTTCGAAACGTTTTCGAAAATACGCTGACCAAGCGGGCCGGGGTACATCGGGCGGTCTAGCCCCTCAGCCTCGCGTTGCAACTTAATGCAATTAACCATTCTTGCCATGCTATGAATCTCCATTTTTATTATTCAGTTACCTGATTATAAGCCTTGGTGAGATGCCCGCGCGGTAACTAAGCTGCTGACCACTCCACCACACCGCTAAATGCCGAACCCAATACGACAAAACCAAACACGATGCGATACCAGGCAAACACCACAAAAGTATGATTAGAAATAAAGCGGATAAAGCTCTTTACTGCCCACATTGCCGCAATGAAAGAAGTGACGAAACCAACCGCAAACACAGGCAAGTCACTTAACGAAAGCATCGTCCAGTTTTTGTACAGATCATAGACTGTCGCGGCGAACATCGTCGGGATAGCCAGAAAGAACGAAAACTCGGCCGCCGCTTTTCGTGACAGGCCGAAGATCAAGCCACCCATGATCGTCGCGCCAGAACGGGAAGTCCCCGGGATCATCGCCAGTGCCTGCGCAAAGCCGACTTTTAGTGCATCCTTCCAACTCATCTCATCTACCGAATTGATGCGTGGATGATAATTGCGCTTCTCCACATATAAGATCACCAAACCGCCGACGATCAACATCGTTGCAACAGTAATCGGGTTGAATAGCAACGTTTTGATCGTCGAATAAAACATCAAGCCCAACACCGCCGCAGGCAGGAAAGCTATAAACAATTTCATCGCAAACCGCTGCTCCTCAGGCTTGCTGGTTAATCCGCTCGCCACCTTTATCAACCTGTCACGGTAATCCCAACACACCGCAAGAATAGCCGCGAGCTGGATCACGATCTTGAACACCTTGCTGGTCTCGTCGTTATAGCCCAGCAAGTCGCCCAAAATGATCAGGTGACCGGTTGAAGAAATAGGCAGAAATTCAGTCAATCCCTCAACGATGCCCAGGATCGCGGCTTTGAATAATAGAGCGATGTCCATGAATATTAGGAGTCAGTAAATTGAAGGAGTAAGTTCATTATCGGCCAGCTGAGGGGGAGGATTATACCCGTCTCAAGAAGCAGTTTGCCGCTCCAGCGCGATACGTTGGTTGATAGCCCGCCGCTCCTCATCACTCATCTCCGGCCAGCGCGTTATCTCCTCAAGCGTACGGAGACAGCTGCGACACACATCGTCACCCAAGGCCGTCGTGCAGTGACCCACACAGGGGCATTCAGCAGTAGCTTCAAGTTGTGGGGGCAGCGAAGGCATCATGCTACAGATTATACCGCTGGCTTCGTCGCATGCTCCAGACGAGTCAGCCACGCCAGCGCTGCTTCGCGTGATTCCCCGCACATTTCCGGCGAAGGTTGCAAGGTGCCACAAAAGGGAGGACGCTCCGGCTTGCCGAATACCGCGCAGCGATTGTCCTCCGTCAGCTGCACACACCGCACCCCGGCAGGCTTACCCTCCGGCATACCCGGCAAAGGTGAATTAATCGAAGGCGCGATACAGCAGGCGGCGCAGTGGGGGCGGCAGTTCATATACCAAATTTTATTTGATTCTAGATAATATTTCCCATTGTTTTATGAGGCCTGCAGGTTATGCTATGACAACTACTTCCATATTCATGAAGACTAAACAGCCATGAGCCGAGCATATTACTCAGCCTTGATATCGACATTTCTTAGCTCCTCAACTGAAGAAATTATTGGTGTGCTATCCATTAATAATGACTTTGCACTAATACAAACTCAGCGAGATGCATGGGTCAAACAAATAGAAATTCTTCGCGACATCCTGAGTGAACGAGAAGGTTCTGTTTATTTCGAGTACTCAATTCCACGCATGGGGAGCAGAATTGATGTCATCCTTATTATTGAAGCAGTTATATTTGTGCTTGAGTTTAAGGTGGGTGAAAAGGAACACACCTCCTACGCTATTGATCAAGTCTATGACTATGCGTTAGACCTAAAAAACTTCCATGATTCTAGCCATGAGCAATATATATCACCAATTTTGATAGCAACTGAGGCAGAAAGAGCCTCATACGCTGTTGTGTTTACACCACGAAATGACAAGTTACTTCACCCGATTAAAACCAACACTGAACAGCTCGGTGATGTCATTAGTGATGTTCTTGATTTTGTGGGTAAAGGGCCTATTGATATAGGCTATTGGGAAGCTGGACGCTATTGTCCTACGCCTACAATCATTGAGGCGGCAATGGCGCTTTATAACAATCATTCAGTGTCTGAAATCACACGTAGAGACGCCGGGAGAACTAATCTAAGTCTTACTTCATCTACCATTGCGGAAATTATTAAGGCATCTAAAGAGATGTCACACAAATCAATTTGCCTAGTAACCGGAGTACCTGGTGCCGGGAAAACGCTGGTCGGATTGGATGTGGCAAACAAGCATTCTGAAGCAAAGGATGATTTGTATAGTGTCTATTTATCTGGAAATGGACCGCTTGTAAAAATTCTTTGCGAGGCACTTGCGAGAGACCAAGTGGTTAAGGGAAAAGTTAGTGGAGATCGTGTGCGGATTGGGCAAGCAAGAAGCTCGGTTAAAGCGTTTATTCAGAACGTCCACCATTTCAGGGATGAATGCATGCAAGATCAAGGGCAGGCCCCAATAGAACATGTGGCAATTTTTGATGAAGCGCAACGTGCATGGAACATGGAGCAAACTTCTTCATTTATGAGACGTAAAAAAAATATACCTGACTTTAATCAATCTGAGCCTGAGTTTCTTATCTCTTGCATGAATAGGCACAAAGATTGGGCAACAATAGTTTGCTTGGTTGGTGGTGGGCAAGAAATTAATACCGGAGAAGCGGGCATTGGCGAGTGGGTCAAATCAATCACGCGTTCATTTCCTGACTGGCGTATTCATATATCTTCAAGGTTGAGTGACAGTGAATACCAAGCAAACGATGCGCTAAGCGAACTAAGTAGACATCCATATGTGACTTATCATGACGGACTGCATTTGGGGGTTTCGATACGGTCATTTCGTGCAGAAGATGTATCGCTGCTAGTTAAGCAGTTACTTGACCAAGAGGTTGCTCCAGCTAAACGGACATACGAAAAAATAAAAGAAAAATTCCCGATTGTCATTACGAGGGATTTGGGAAAAGCTAAAGCATGGCTCAAAAGTCATGCGCGAGGTTCGGAGCGATACGGGATCGTCGTCTCATCACAAGCAGAGAGGCTTAAGCCTCATGCGATAGATGTAAGAACACCGATGGACCCGGTGAATTGGTTTCTGAATGGAAAGGATGATGTTCGCTCATCATATTTTTTAGAAGACGTTGCGACTGAATTCCATGTGCAGGGGTTAGAGCTAGATTGGACATGTGTCACATGGGATGCGGATTTTCGCCACACTAACAATGGATGGAGCCATCATTCGTTCAGAGGAAGCCGTTGGAACAGAATTAATAAAGCTGAGCGAAAGCGATATTTGAAGAATGCATATCGAGTTTTATTGACTAGGGCACGGCAAGGCATGATTTTGGTAGTGCCACATGGAGATGTCGAGGACCATACACGTAACCCGGATTTCTATGATGGGACCTATAATTATTTAAGAGAGATTGGTTTCATTGAAATATAAAATTGGTTGTCGATGAATAAAAATGAGCCGCATTGCGGCTCATTTGCACTTCGAATCGGAAGCCTAAGCCTTCCGATAAATACTAGCCCCCTGCCCCACGAACTCTTCTGACTTTTCTTCCATCCCCTTCTCTAACGCATCCTGTTCTGACACGCCTTGCTTGGCGGCATAGTCGCGCACGTCTTGAGTGATCTTCATCGAGCAGAAGTGCGGGCCACACATCGAGCAGAAGTGGGCGACTTTGGAGGATTCTTTGGGTAGGGTTTCGTCGTGGAATTCACGAGCACGGTCGGGATCAAGACCTAAGTTGAACTGGTCTTCCCAGCGGAATTCAAAACGGGCTTTGCTCATCGCGTTGTCACGCACCTGCACGCCGGGATGGCCCTTGGCGAGGTCGGCGGCGTGGGCGGCGATCTTGTAGGTGATGATGCCTTCCTTGACGTCGTCCTTATTGGGCAGGCCGAGGTGTTCTTTGGGGGTGACATAGCAAAGCATCGCAGTGCCGTACCAGCCGATCATCGCCGCACCGATGGCTGAGGTGATGTGGTCATAGCCGGGGGCGATGTCCTGCGTCAGCGGGCCGAGAGTGTAAAACGGTGCTTCGTGGCAATGCTTCAGTTGCAGGTCCATGTTCTCTTTGATCATGTGCATCGGCACGTGGCCGGGGCCTTCGATCATCACCTGCACATCGTGCTTCCACGCGATCTGGGTTTGTTCGCCCAGCGTCTTCAATTCGCCGAGTTGTGCTTCGTCGTTAGCATCGTAGATCGAGCCGGGACGCAAGCCGTCGCCGAGGCTGAATGAAACATCGTAAGCTTTCATGATCTCGCAGATATCCTCGAAGTGTGTCGCGAGGAAGCTTTCTTTATGATGCGCGAGGCACCACTTCGCCATGATGGAGCCACCGCGAGAGACAATGCCGGTTAATCGTTTGGCTGTCATCGGCACATAGCGCAGCAATACACCGGAATGAATCGTGAAGTAGTCCACGCCCTGCTCTGCCTGCTCGATCAATGTGTCTCTGAATATTTCCCAAGTCAGGTCTTCGGCTTTGCCGTTCACTTTTTCCAGCGCCTGATAGATTGGTACAGTGCCAATCGGCACAGGCGAATTGCGGATGATCCATTCGCGGGTCTCGTGGATATGTTTACCGGTACTCAAGTCCATTACGTTGTCGCCGCCCCAGCGTATCGCCCAGGTCATTTTTTCGACTTCTTCTTGAATACTGGAGCCAAGTGCTGAGTTGCCGATGTTGGCGTTGATCTTCACCAGAAAGTTACGACCGATGATCATCGGCTCAGCTTCAGGGTGATTGATGTTGTTGGGGATGATGGCACGGCCTCGGGCAATCTCGTCGCGCACGTACTCCGGGGTGATGACCTTGGGGATGGGCTCGCCGAACCGTTCACCGTGGTGCTGGCTGCGCAGCAGTTCGGAAAGGCCTTCTACTTTCTGATTTTCACGAATCGCGACAAATTCCATCTCCGGCGTGATGATGCCTTGACGGGCATAGTGCATTTGCGTGACGTTAGCACCAGCTTTTGCCTTACGCGGTGAGCGCTGAAGGTTGAAGCGCATCTCAGCCAACTCGGGATCCTTCAGGCGCTGCTGACCATAGGCAGAGGTCGGGCCACTGAGTTGTTCGGTATCGTTGCGCTCGTTGATCCAGCCTTCACGCAGCGCTTCCAAGCCGGAGCGGATATCGATTTTTACTGACGGGTCGGTATAAGGCCCGGAGCAGTCATATACGTGGATGGGAGGATTGTGTTCTTCACCTGTGGCTGTGTGGGTCGGTGTCTGGGTGATCTCACGCATCGGCACACGGATGTCGGGGCGTGAACCTTCGACATAGACCTTTCGCGAATTCGGCAGCGGCTTGATCGCGGCGTCATCTACATGGGCGTCTTTGCGGAGAAACTTGGGGATGTCGTTCATATTGATGCTCCAGAGGGCGGGGAGCATCTGAGGATGCTTCCCTTTGCGGCATGACCCGCACAGGTTCAAAGGGTGTGTCTCACTCTGCCTGCTTTTGTATGAACGGACAGAGACCCCTAGCGAACGATGGAAGTTACTGGAAAGGGCGGTGAAAAGCAAGTTATAGCAGGGCCGTGTACCTGTATCTGGAGGGGTATTCAACAATGGAAAACATTAATTCAGTCATTTGACTTAATCGCTTGACTGAATTAATGTAGTGGCTCACTCAGGATTCGGAAAATGCCGTGATCGCGAAATCAGAAATAACCTGCCCCTTGATGCAAATGGCCCAGCGCCTGCTCGGTCATCAGCCGGGTACACAAGAAGAGACGCGCTGGCGTTTGCTGCAGGCGGCGACCGAGGTGTTCGCTGAAGTTGGTTACCGAGCGGCAACCACACGAGCCATTTCCCGTCGCGCCGGGGTCAATTTGGCAGCGATCCATTATCACTTTGGCGACAAGGCTGAGTTGTATCGGGAGGTGTTTCGACTGCCGTTCCTCAACGAATGCAACACGTTTGCCAAGCTTGATATCGACAAGGCGACATTGAGTGAGGCTCTGTACGCTTTCTATGACTGGATATTCCCGCCGTCACCTGAAGAAGACCCGATGATGCATTTGTTTCTGCGATTGCACGCACGTGAAGAGGCAGAGCCTAGTGGCGCAATGGACGGTGCGCTGGCGCAGGCGATTCGCCCGAACCACGAAAAGATGCAGAGCTTTTTGTGTCGGGAACTGGGATTGAAAAAGACGGACGCTGAAATCGACAGA